>Ga0182739_1002182_pt1 | contig 18650 bp, 8 predicted proteins | sample eDN5th30CBELigBY_FD_128873 | JGI IMG/M metagenome (GOLD analysis project Ga0182739, IMG submission 128873) | Enriched backyard soil microbial communities from Emeryville, California, USA - eDNA 5th pass 30_C BE-Lig BY (version 2) (version 2) | ecosystem: Environmental > Terrestrial > Soil >...
AGACGACTCCAGTCCCGTCCGGCCGGGGCCGCGGGTCGGGGCGGTGCACCGGCCCGGATGCTGGCTCGGGCAGGGCCGCCGGCCGGTTCAGGCGGCGGCCGAATGCGTGCCGGGCTGCCCGGCTTTGACCCTTCGCCCCCTGCTTTAGCCTTCAAGCAGCCCACTGACCTGCGGTGTTGTAATGCTTGAAGCCTAAACATGGGGACCAGGCAGCGGAGGCAGCGGGTCAGGGGTGGTGTACTGGTCCGGATGCGGGCTTGGGCAGGCCCGGCCGGCTCAGGCGGCGGTGATGCGCTGGGAAATGACGGTGGAGACGCCGTCGCCCCGCATGGTGACTCCGTACAGCGCGTCGGCCACTTCCATGGTCCGCTTCTGGTGGGTGATCACGATCAGCTGGCTGGACTCGCGCAGCTCCTCGAAGATCGTGATGAGCCGGCCCAGGTTGGTGTCGTCCAGCGCGGCCTCGACCTCGTCCATCACGTAGAAGGGCGAGGGGCGTGCCTTGAAGATCGCCACCAGCAGGGCCACCGCGGTCAGCGAGCGCTCGCCGCCGGAGAGCAGGGAGAGCCGCTTGATCTTCTTGCCGGCCGGCCGGGCCTCCACCTCGATGCCGGTGGTGAGCATGTCCGTCGGGTCGGTGAGCACCAGCCGTCCCTCGCCGCCGGGGAAGAGCCGGGCGAAGACCCGCTCGAACTGGGCCGCAGTATCCGCGTAGGCCTCCGCGAACACCCGTTGGACGCGCTCGTCGACGTCGCGGATGATGTCCAGCAGGTCCTTCCGGCTCGCCTTGAGGTCCTCCAGCTGGGTGGCCAGGAAGCGGTGCCGCTCCTCCAGCGCGGCGAACTCCTCCAGCGCCAGCGGGTTGACCTTCCCCAGCGCCGCAAGGTCGCGTTCTGCCCGCTTGAGCCGCTTCTGCTGCTCCGCGCGGTCGTAGGGGACCTCGACGGGCACCGGGTTCCCGTCGGCGTCGACCTCCCGGTGCAGCGCCGCCCACTTGTCCGCCGTCCCGCCGGCTTCCGCGGACGGCACCGGCAGGTGCGGCCCGTAGTGCTCCAGCAGGTGGTCCGGGGTCATTCCGAGCTCCTCGATGGCCCGGTTCTCCAGCGCCTCGAGCCGCAGCCGCTGCTGCGCCCTGGCCAGTTCGTCGCGGTGCGCGGCATCGGTCAGGGCCGCCAGCTCCCGGCCCAGCCCCTCGGCGTCGGCGCGGACCCCCGACAGCCGCGCCTCCAGGTCCGCCCGCACGGCCTCGGCGCGGTCGCGGGCGGCCGCGGCCAGCTCCAGGGACACCGTGGCGTACCGTTCGGCGGTCCCGGCGGCGGCGGCGACGGCACGGGCCGCGGCTGCCTGCCGGCGCCGGACCCGGGCGCGCGCCTCGGCCTGCGCGCGGGCCCGGCGCTCGGTTTCGGCGGCACGGGAGAGGGATTGGACGCGCCCGCGCAGGGAACCGGCCTGTTCCTCGGTCCCGCGCAGGGCCAGCCGGGCCTCCAGTTCGCGCTGGCGGGCCCGCGCGGCGGCGGAAGCGAGCGCGTCCCGGGTTCCGGTGGCCGGCTCGGCGTCGTCGGCGGCCGATTCCTGCGCCGCCTCGAGGCGTTCGACCGCCTCGGCGAGCGCCTCCTGCCCGGCCTCGATTTGGGCCCGGGCCGCCTCCGCGCCGGCGGCGAGACGGTCGCGTTCGGCTTCGGTCTGGCGCACGGCCGCCTCCAGCTGGGCCAGGCGGGCGGCCCGGGCTGCGTTGCGCGTTTCGGCGGCACGGACCCGGGCCAGGGCGGCGTCGGCCTCCGCACGGGCGCGGGCCGACTGGCCGGCCAGCTCCTCGGTCTCGACGCGGGCGGCGGCCACGGCGGCCTCCGCCTCGGCCAGCCGGCGGGCGGTCTCCTCCACGGCCGCGTGCGTCTCCAGCAGCGACGGCGCCGCGCCGGTGCCTCCGGCGGCGGAGGCCGCGGTGAAGACGTCCCCGTCGCGGGTGACCACGCGCCAGGCCGGATCGGCGGCGAGGACGGCCGCCGCTTCCCGCGCGTCGGCGACCACCGCGGTGCGCGCCAGCAGGTGCCCGACGGCGTCGGCCAGCCCGGCGGGGGCCCGCACCAGGGTGCGGGCCGGGACCGCGGGAGCCGGGGGCTGCGGCTCGGCCGGGGCGGCGGGGGCGTCGGCGAGCAGCAGGTGCACGCGGCCGGCGTCGTCGGCTTTCAGCCCGTCCAGCACCTGGCGGGCGGTGTCCAGCCCGTCGGCCGTCAGCGCCTCGGCGGCGGGTCCCAGCGCGGCGGCGATGGCGGCCTCGTGGCCGGCGTCGACCTCCAGCCGGGAGGAGACGCGCCCGCCGATGCCGGCCGGGGCGGCGGCCAGGACGTCCTCGGTCGCGTCCTTGCGGGCCAGGCCGTGCCGGAGGGCCTCGAGCCGGGCGGCCAGCGCGGCGCGGTCGCGGTCGTGGGCTCCCTCGCGGGCGCGCGCTTCCCGGACCCGGACCTGGAGCGCGTCGGAGCGTTCCCGGGCCGTACGCAGGGCGGCCTCCGGGTCTTCGCCGCCGTCCCCGGGGAAAGCGGCCTGGTCCTGTGCCGCCGCCTGCTCGGCCTGGGCCGCGGCACGGCGGGCCTCGGCGTCCGCGGCGGCGGCGAGCAGGCGGCCGCGTTCGCCCTCGGCGGCCTCCACGCGGGAGCGTTGGGCCCCGACCTTGCCGGCCAGCCGTGCCAGGCCCTCGCGCCGGTCGGCGGCGGCGCGCAGCAGGGCGGTCAGCCGGCGTTCCTCCTCCGCGGAGGCCTCCTCGGAGGCCATGCGGGCCTCGATGGCTTCCTCCAGCATTTCGCGGCGTTCCTCGAGCTGTTCCTCCACCTCGGCCAGCTCATCGCGCAGGCGTTCGGCCTGCAGTTCCAGCCGGTCCGGGTCCCGGCCCGGGTCAGGCTGCGGCTCGACGGCGCCGAGGAGGCGGGCTCGTTCGGCGGCGAGCGCGGCGAGGGAACGGAAGCGTTCGCACACCGATCCGAGCCGGTACCAGGTGTCGCGGGCGGCGTTGACGGCCGGGGTCGCCTGCGCGGCGGCGACCTCCAGGGAGGCCAGGTCGGCGCGGGCGGCGCCCAGCCGCGCGGCGACCTCCTCCTGCCGGGCCTTCAGGGCCGCCTCGTCGGCGCTTTCCCTGGCGAGGTTTCCGGCCAGGGTGGCGAGGTCGTCGGCGAGCAGGCGGGCGCGGGCGTCGCGGGCCTCGAACTGGACGGCCTGCGCCCGGCGGGCCACCTCCGCCTGCTTGCCCAGCGGGGTGAGCTGGCGGCGCAGTTCGGTGGTGAGGTCCTGCAGGCGCGTCAGGTTGGCCTGCATCGCGTCCAGCTTGCGGACCGTCTTTTCCTTGCGGCGGCGGTGCTTGAGGATGCCGGCGGCCTCCTCGATGAAGCCGCGCCGGTCCTCGGCAGTGGCGTGCAGGATCCGGTCCAGCTGCCCCTGGCCCACGATCACGTGCATTTCGCGGCCCAGTCCGGAGTCGGAGAGCAATTCCTGGATGTCCAGCAGGCGGGCCGGTTCGCCGTTGATCGCGTACTCCGACCCGCCGGTGCGGAAGAGCGTGCGGGAGATGGTGACTTCCGCATACTCGATCGGCAGCGCCCCGTCGGTGTTGTCGATGGTCAGCGAGACGTGCGCGCGGCCCAGCGGCGGGCGGCCCGAGGTCCCGGCGAAGATGACGTCCTCCATCTTGCCCCCGCGCAGGGTCTTGGCCCCCTGCTCCCCCATCACCCAGGCCAGCGCGTCCACGACGTTGGACTTGCCGGATCCGTTGGGTCCGACGACGGCCGTCACGCCGGGCTCGAAGTCGAAGACCGTCGCGGAGGCGAAGGACTTGAATCCGCGGACGGTGAGGGACTTCAGGTGCAAGGCGGCGGGCTTTCGCTGGGTGGGGGCGGAACCCTTCTGGATTCCGCCCATCCAATCTACCGTGCCGATCCGCCGGCCAGGCGCGGGGTGGCGGGGTCCCTGCAAGAGAGCGCTCAGGGGTCCCCGTGCGCTAGAAGCAGCTCCGGTGCAAGGGGTACGCCTGTGCGATAAGGCACACCCAGGGGCCAACCACCGGCTTGGGCGCCGGAAGCGCGAGGACCGCCAGGATGGGGTGGTGGTCGGAAGGAATCCTGCCCATGAACTTGCCGGTCCGGGGGTTGACTTTCGCGACCAGTTCCCAGCGTCCGACGCCGATGCCGCCGGAGACCATGATGTAGTCGATCCGCTTCCCGGGCACCTGCGGCGGCGGGTTCCTGAATCCGTGGAAGCTGTTGAAGGTGGTGTTCTTCCGCGGCGCATCCGCCGCGGCCGTGTCCTCGAACCCGTTCTTGAGCAGCGTCTGCACCGGGGCCTGGTAGGCGTACGAGTTCAGGTCGCCCATCAGGACCACCGGCAGCCCGTTCGGGTTCACCGAGGTGCGCAGCGCCTTGAGGATGTTCTTCACCTGCCCGGTGCGGCACCGCTCCAGGTCCCCGCGTTCGTTGATGCCTTCGTAGTACAGGTGGGTGTTTACCGCGATGAACGTCGTCGACGGAGTGGCGCGCGTCCTGAACACCTGCCAGACCATCGCGCGGTCGTCCCACTCGCACCAGTCGTTGTCCACGTTGACGGTTCCTCCGGTGCCGACGGGCTTAAGGGTTGCGGTGTTGTAGAAGATGTGGAGGCCGAACTGCCCCGCCTCGTCGGCCGAACAGTTCTTCCGGCCGCAATCCTCGTACCTGCCGTCGGACCCGGTGAGCGCGTGCCCGTACCCCTTGGCGGCGAGCGCCCGGCGCAGGCTCTCCCACTGCGGGATGTCGTCGTCGTTGCCTTCCCAATCGCGGGAGACCGACGCCTCCTGGGCGCCCAAAAGGTCCACTCCATGGGAGGCGACCGTGTTGACCACCGCGGGGCGGCGCGAAACCCACGGCCTGTCGTCGTCATAGTTCTCGGCCGTGAGGACGTTGAAGGTCATGGCCCGGATGCTGGGACCGGTGGCACCGGCCGAACCGGAAGGCCGCGGCTCCGCGGCGGATTGGTGGTGGAGCGGCGCGGCCGGCGCGGGGCGGTGCACGCCGGCACCGCCCAGGGCGATTCCCAGGGCCAGCGCAAGGCACGCTCCGCAGGCCGCAACAAGCCGGTGTGACACCCCAAGCCACCCCCCAATCGACCAGGGCCGGCATCCGGCACCTGGACCCGTCATTCCGGGGGCCCCAGCCACGGCGTCGTGGCCGGGGTCCTGGTTCGGCCTCCGTCCCCGGGAGGCCGAACGTGTTGGACCCCAGCGTAGCGCCGGAATCAGCGCGGCATAAGGGAAAGAGCGGGCCGGACGGCCGGGCGCTTCCCGGCTACCGCTTGGCCGCCAGGACGCGGCGCTTGATGCGGCGCAGGTCCCGTCCGAGCCGGCGGACCAGCCGGGGCCTGTTCCGCGTGACCCAGGTGAGGGCGGCCCTGCCTGCGGTCGGCGGCTGGGCGGCCCGCACCCGGCATTCGACGGCCCCGTCCGTTCCGCCCACGGACAGCCGCAGCCCGGCGGCGTGCGAGGAAAGGATCGTCCCGGCCAGCGCCGTGATGTACACGTCGTACTCGCCGGGGGCGATGCCGTCGACCGCGACGCCTTCCCGGGAGCGGGTCGAGAAGTAGGTGAACCCGTAGTCGCCCAGCGGATCTCCCACCCTGTCCCCGGGGAAGCTCCGCTTGCTGGTCCCCAGTGCCCGCGACGCCACCACGGAGGCCGTCCCGGCCTTCACCAGGACTGCGTGGTACTGGACGTCTCCGTGCTTCGGGGCCCGCTGCCCCGGCAGCACGCAGCGGCCTTCGACGTGGAGACGGCTGCCGCGGGCCCAGGAGTCGGCAACCTCGAAGTGGCTGCCCGGCATCGGCACGCCGAGGACCGGCCCCTTGTGCAGCGAGACGTTTCCCCCGGTCGAATGCAGGCGCACCACCTTGCGGTCCATGACCATGGCCATGTCGCGGGGATCGGCGGGCACGGCGTCGACCACCGTGGTCACCCCGTTTTGCGTGAGTTCGAGCCCGAGGTCGTACTGCCCGTCCGGCAGCCGCGAAAGGTCAATGCCTTCGCGTTTGCGGGAGGAGAAGCCACCGCGCGAGTAGTCGCAGAATTCGTTCTCGAAGTAGGTGCGGCTGAGCTTCTCGTCCACCGCGCCGTCCAGGGTGTAGCTCTTGACCCCCAGGCCGGAGGCAAGCGTCAGTTTCCGGCCCAGCCGTCCCTCGCCCCGGGTGGCCAGGCCCTTGGTGAACAGGAACCCTTCCGGATAAAGGCGCCCGTTCCGGAGCGCCAGCGACGTCAGCCTGCAGACGGTCTCCCCGCGCTGGCGGACGGGTTCCAGCGACGGCTGGGGCAGCGAGGAGGCGAAGGCCCTGTCCCCGTTCCTGACATGGCCGTAGCGCGGCGGGGCTCCTTCTCCCAGGGCGGCGATGGTCGCCAGCAGCAGCGGGATGTTGTAGGAAGCCACGTCCCGATGCCGCACCACCAACGGCGAATCGGTCAGGACGTAGTTGAAATTGTCGTAGCGCTCGTAGTCGGCGAGGAACGGAACGATTTCCGTCTTGTACTGCCCGTCCGCGGGCGAGGAAAACAGATAGATATTGCGGGCCGTGTTGGCATCGTTCGCCAGGAGGTCGGGCATGACCGCATCGATCTCGGCGACGCCTTCGTCCGTGTCTTCCCCGATCAGCTGCTTGAGGACGTCCGGCCTGAGCTCACGGTTTCCGCTGCCGATCGTCATGCGGGGCGAGACGGCGACGATGTTGGGGTAGTCGTAGGCCAGGCCGTGGTACAGGGCACCCGTGGCGCCCTTCGAGATTCCGAAGAGCGTGCAGTGGCGCTTTTCCAGGCCACGTTCGAGCCGGATCTTGTCGATGAGCGCCGCGACGGCCTCCGCTACCCGTGTCCCGTGCTTGTGGGTGCGGATGTAGTAGGAAAAGTCGCCGTCAAAGAGGTCCCGAATCCACAGGATGTCGGTGCGTATTCCGGCAACGACCGACCCGTTGAGGTCGTAGCCGCGCTTCGGGCCGAAGCCACCCGAGAAAACCACCAGAAGATGCCGCCGGTCCTGCAGCGAACGCCGGTGTTTGTAAATGACGGAGAGTCCTTCATAGACGAATTCCTGGTCATCTGGGTGCATGGCCATCCTCGGGGTTGCTGCTCGGGAACCCCACCATCCTAGCCAAGAACGGCTGTGACACCGGACGCATCCCCCGCCGGAAGGCCGCTGCCGCGAGCCCCCGCCGCCGCGGCCCGGATAGGATTACTGAGTTCGAAACCGCCCAGAAGGGATCCTTTGTGTCCGTCAAGCGCACCCTTGTCCAGGCCCGTGACCGCGTCAATCAAATCGTCACCTCCAACTCCACCTACCGGCGCCATCGCCGCAACGTCTCAGGTGAGGTCTTTGTCCGCGGAGGCGGGCGCTTCACGCCGAGCATGGTTCGCCTGGACCGTAACCTGCGCCTGCCGGAGCTGAAAGCTTCCTCGGCCCGGCTGGTCGAGGCGACCCTGGACCGCCTGGGCGTGCGGTACTGGGCGGTCCCCACGCAGAGCAACCGCTGCACCAAATTCGGGGTGCTTGAGACCGACCGGGCCCTGGTCCTGGGGGCCCTGGCGGCCGATCCCGCCTACGCGCACTGGAACGCCCAGGAACTCGCTCCGCGCGGGACGGCACGCCCGGCCCTGTATTCGGCCACGGAGCTGGCCGGCCAGTCCGCCTGGCCCGGCCTCCGGATCTACGAACGGGTTGCCCCCGCCGCCGGCTCGAGCTTCCTCTCCGGCCCCGCCCAGGGCGTGGAACTGCACTTCTGGTCGGTGTCCGCGGAGACCGGGCTTTTGGAATCGCAGGTCTGGAACGACCGCTTCACTACGGCCCCGGATCCCGCCCGGCATCCGGACACCTTCGCCGAGGTGGTCCGCCGCGCCGGGCGGCCCTCCTCCGAACAGGTCGACTTTCCCGTCGACGTCGTCTACACGTGGGTCGACGGCGCCGATCCGGACTGGCAGCGTGCCAAAGCCGAGGCCCTCCACGCCGCGGATGCGGAATCCTTCATCCAGGACGCCGTGGACGAGGCCCGGTTCGCGGACAACGACGAGCTTCGCTACAGCCTGCGCTCGCTGGAACAGTACGCCCCGTGGGTGCGCAAGATCTGGATCGTGACCGCCGGCCAGACGCCGGCCTGGCTGGACACGGACAACCCGCGCGTGGAAATCGTGGACCACCGGCAGGTCTGGCCCGACGCTTCCGACCTGCCCTCCTTCAATTCGCACGCCATCGAGGCAAACCTGCACCGCATCCCCGGACTGGCGGAGCACTTCCTCTACTTCAACGACGACTTCCTGCTGGCCCGCCCCGTCAATCCCGAACACTTCTTCTTCGGCAACGGCGTGGGAAAGTTCTTCTACTCCCGGGCCCACGTGGACCTGATGGACCCTTCCCCCGAGGACAACGTCTCCACCATCGCCGCCAAGAACGCCAGGGACCTTCTCCAGGAAACCGGCGGCCACGCCTTCAGCCGCAAGTTCTTCCACACGCCCTCGCCGCTGCGGAAATCCGTGCTCCTGGACGCCGAGCGGTCCTTCCCGGGCGCCTTCAGCCAGACCCGCGCCGCCCGGTTCCGGCAGCAATCGGACATCGCCGCGGCCGGTTCCTTCTACTTCCAGTACGCGTTCTCCCGGGGCGCCGCCGTGCCCTCACGCATCGCCTACGACTACATCGATCCGGCCACGGCGGACGGCCGGCGCCGGTTCACGTCGGTCACCGCGCGCCACAACATGGACACGATCGTCGTCAACGACGGTTCGACGAAGGAATCCCCGGAAGAACGGCAGGTTACCTCGCGCTTCATCAAGGCGACGCTGGCCCGGTTCCTGCCGGTCCCCTCAGTCTTCGAGACGGACCGCTGAGCCGGTCCTGGAACAAGGGCCCCGATCCGGCACCGGCGCCGGCCACGCACGGCCCGGGCCGGAGGGCGGCGCCGCTCCCCTAGAATCTACGTGCACAAGTTTTATCCTCCAGACAGACTCGGGACGACGTGACCCCTGCTTCAGCACCCCTCCAGCCCGCCGACGACGGTTTCCGCCTGACGGTGATCAGTGCCGTGTACAACGTGGCGCGCTACCTTCCGGAGTTCATCGCATCGCTGGAGGCCCAAACGTTCGACCATGGGCGGGTGCAGGTGGTCGCGGTCGACGACGGTTCCACCGACGAATCGGCCGACCTGTTGCGCGCCTGGGCCCGGGATACCCGGTACGCCGTCACCGTCCTGTCCAAGGAGAATGGCGGCCAGTCCTCGGCCCGGAACCTGGGCCTTGGGGCCGCCAGCGGCGAGTGGGTGACCTTCACCGACCCGGACGACATGCTCGACCCCGAGTATTTCGCCCGGATCGACGGCTTCCTGGCCGAGCATCCCGACGCCGCCATGGCCGCCACCAACCTCCTCTCCTATACGGAGTCGACCGGCGAGGTCGTCAATCGCCATCCCCTGCGGCACCGCTTCAAGGACGGCGACCGGCTCGTGGACCTGGACCGCCACCCGAACTTCTTCCATATGTCCGGCGGCACCTCTGTCTTCCCGCTGCAGGCGCTGCAGGAGCTGGGACTGCGCTTCGACCTGCGGGTCGCCCCGACCTTCGAGGACTCGCACTTCATCCAGCGATTCCTGCTGGCCAGCCCCGTCCGGAAGATCGCGTACCTGGAGAGCGCCCGCTACCTCTACCGCCGGCGGGCGGACAATTCTTCCACCCTGCAAACCAGCCGCACCGATCCGCGCAAGTACACCGACGTCCTGGAATATGGCCTCCTTGACCTGCTCCAGCGGGCCGAAGCCCAGGCCGGATCCGCTCCCCGCTGGCTGCAAAATGCGATCATCTACGATCTGACGTGGCACTTCCGGGCCGAAGAGTCCCCCAGCACTTCGGCGGGGAGGGTCTCCCCCGACACCGCTGCGCAGTTCCACCGGCTTGTCGCCGAAATCCGCGGCCGCCTGGACCCCTCGGTGATCGACAGCTTCACCGTGGTCCGGCGCTCCCCCACGCAACGCGAGGCGCTGCTCCACGGCTACTCGGCAGAGCCCTGGCATTCGGAAGAGATCTTCCTCGACAAGCTGGACCAGGATCGCCAGCTGGTCCGCCTGCGCTACCGCTTCACCGGCAACCCGCCGACGGAAACCGTCCGCCTGCGCGGACTGCCGGTGACACCGGTCCACGCCAAGACCCGCTCCCACACGTACTTCGGCGAACGGCTGCTGAACGAACGGCTTCTCTGGGTCTCGGCCGCCGGAAGCATCGAGGTCGACCTCAACGGCGTGCGGGTGCCGCTGACGTTCACGGATCCGTCGCCCCAGAAGCCCTATTCGGTCCGGCCGTCCCAGATCCGGCAGCAGTCGGATCCGGAGCATGCGATGCCGCAGCTGTCCGCCCAACGCATCCCCCCCATCGACGTGCCCAAGGTTTCCGCCGAGGACCGGCGCGTCCTTCGGTTCAGCTCGCTCCGGCCCATCCGGCGCCTCTTCGCCGATGCCTGGGTCCTGATGGACCGGGACGAGAACGCCAACGACAACGCCGAGCACCTCTTCCGGTACCTGCGCAAGCACCGCAGGGACATCAACGCCTGGTTCGTGCTCAAGAAGGACACCCCGGACTGGCAGCGCCTCAAGAAGGAGGGCTTCAAGCGCCTGGTCCCGCACGGTTCGCTGCTCTGGAAGGCCCTGTGCCTGAACGCCAGGCACATTGTCTCCTCCCACGCCGACCTGTACGTGCACGATCCCTTCCAGCTGGGCACCGGGCACAAGCCGGCCTGGAAGTTCACCTTCCTGCAGCACGGGGTCATCAAGGATGACCTGTCCCGCTGGCTGAACCCGAAGAACATCAGCAACTTCGTGACCACGACCCCTGCCGAGTTCGCCTCGATCGTCGGAAACGGTTCGCCCTACGTCTTCACCACCCGGGAGACGCACCTGACCGGGCTGCCCCGGTACGACCGGCTCGCCCTCATGGCGCGGAAGCCCCCGGCCAAGCGGTCGATCGTCATCATGCCCACCTGGCGCCAAAACCTCGTCGGCCATTTGGTTCCCGGCTCGTCTGCCCGGGAAACGAACCCGGAGTTCTTCGAGTCGGACTTCCACCGTGAATGGCTCGGGTTCCTCCGTTCGGAGGATCTGGCCGCATGTGCCCGGCGGCACGACGCCGACATCGTGTTCATGCCGCACCCCAACCTGAGGCCGTATCTGGCGGCCATGGACCTCCCGCCGCAGGTGAAGGTCAAGACCTATGACCGGAACGACGTTCAGGCGGTGCTGGCCTCGGCGGCCGTCGTCGTCACCGACTATTCCTCGCTGGCCTTCGACGCGGCGTTCATCCGCCGTCCGGTGGTCTACTTCCAGTTCGACAAGGCCGCCGTGTTCGGCGGGGCCCACACCACCCAGCCGGGCTACTTCTCCTACGAACGGGACGGCTTCGGCCCAGTGTGCACCGAACTCAATGGCCTGTTGGAGAGCGTCGACGCGGCCCTGGAACCCGCCGGCGACGCATTGGAGGAATACCGCAGGCGGATGGAGCGGACGTTCACGCTGCCCCAGGACGGGGCGTGCGCCCGGGTGACCGCGATGGTCGAACGATCCACGGTTCCGCTGAGCGTCCGAAAGGCCCACGGCAATCCCACGATCGCCCCCGAAGCGCCGCCCATCAGCTACGAGGCGTTCGCTGCCCACCGGCAGTAGGGGCCGCGCCCCTGGGGCGGAGAACCCTGCCAGCCGGCCGGTCATTTTTCTACAATTGTTGTCCCTTCGCCTAGAATTTCTCAGGAATTACCCAGGAATTTCTTGGAACGGCTGCCTGCGTTCCGGATGAACCCCTTGTGCCTGACAGAGTCGAGATGAAGTGAACGCCATGGCTGAAGGCCCCACCGCCCCGGACAGCGCCTTTCGTTTTACCGTGATCTGCGCCGTGTACGGCGTGGCCCGCTACCTGCCGGACTTCTTTGCGTCCCTGGAGGCCCAGTCCTTCGACCACGGACGGATCCAGGTGGTCGCGGTCGACGACGGCTCCACCGACGGCTCGGCCGACCTGGTCCGGGAATGGGCCCAAGGCACCGGGTACGCCGTCACCGTCCTGACCAAGGAGAACGGAGGCCAGTCCTCGGCGCGCAACCTGGGCCTGACCGTGGCCAGTGGCGAATGGGTGACCTTCACCGACCCCGACGACATCCTGGACCCGGAATACTTCACGCAGATCCACCGCCTGCTCGAAGAGCGCCCCGACGTCTGCATGGCCGCGGCCAACCTTCTCGACTACCGCGACGGCGCCGGGGAGGTCACCAACAGCCACCCCCTGCGCTGGCGCTTCGAAGGCGGCACCAAGGTCATTAACGTCGACCGGTATCCGCGGTATTTCCACCTGCCCACCAACTCGGCCTTCTTCCGCCTGCGCGAGCTGAGGGAACTGGGCCTCGCCTTCGACGAACGTGTGGCGCCCACGTTCGAGGACGGGCACTTCATCCAGCGCTTCCTGCTCGCCCGCTCCGATCGGAAGGTCGCTTTCATCGCTGGCGCCAAGTACCTCTACCGCCGCCGCGATGACGGCACCTCCACCCTCCAGACCAGCAACGCCGATCCGCGCAAGTACACCAACGTCCTCCGGTACGGGTACCTTGACCTGCTCAAACGCGCCGCCGCGCTCGGTGGCCCGATCCCCCGCTGGCTGCAAAACGTCATCATTTACGACCTGACCTGGTACTTCCGAGGGGAAGAAGCGATGTTTTCCTCCTCCGCGGGGATAGCGGCGGAAACAGCCGCCGAGTTTCACCGGCTGGTCACGGAAATCAGGAGCCACCTGGAACTGTCGGCGATCGAGCGCTTCGATTTGATCGACCGGGCTCCCTCCCAACGCGACGTGCTGGCCCGCGGATACTCCGACGAGGACTGGCATTGGGACCGGGTCATCGTCAATCGCTTGGACGAGGACCGCCAACTCGTGGAACTGCGGTACCGCTTCACCGGTACCCAGCCTCACGAGGCCATCAGGGTGCGCGGAATCGCCGTCACCCCCGTCCATTCCAAGACGCGCTCTCTGAACTACTTCCATCAGGCGCGCCTGTCAGAGCGCATCCTCTGGGTCTCCGCCCAAGGCACCCTGGAAGTCGAACTCAACGGGACGCCCACTGCCGTGACCTTCCAGTGGCCCCGGTCGGAGCGCTACGCGCTGCGCCCGGCGGAGATCCGCAGCGTCCGGGCCACCAAGCGCCGGCAGCTCTCCTCCCGTCCGGCGCGCCGGCCCAAGCCGGTCACGGCCAGGATCCCCGCCCAGGACCGCCGGGCCCTCATGGTCAGCTCCCTGCCCACCATCCGGCGGCTGTTCGCCGACGCGTGGGTCCTCATGGACCGGGACGAGAATTCGCACGACAACGCCGAGCACCTCTTCCGGTACCTGCGCAAGCACCGCCGCGACATCAATGCCTGGTTCGTGGTCAGGAAGGGAACCCCGGACTGGGAGCGGCTCAAGCGGGACGGCTACAAGCGCCTCATCCCTTACGGGTCCACCTTGTGGATGGCGCTGTGCCTGAATGCGAAACACATCGTCTCCTCCCACGCGGACAGGTATGTGTACGAGCCCTTCCGGCTGGCCACGGGCCATAAGCCGGAGTGGAAATTCACCTTTCTGCAGCACGGCGTTATCAAGGACGACCTCTCCCGGTGGCTGAACTCAAAAAACATCAGCAACTTCGTGACGACGACGCCTGCCGAACATGCCTCGATCGCCGGAAGCGGTTCGCCCTACGTCTTCACCACGCGTGAAGCGCGCCTGACCGGACTGCCCCGCCATGACCGTTTGGCCCGGCTCGCGCGGAAGGCCTCCTCCACGGGGCAGAAGCGCTCGATCGTCATTATGCCCACCTGGCGGGAGTACCTGGTCGGAAAACAGCGCGTTGGCATTTCCGCCCGCGGCGCCAACCCCGCATTCTTCGAGTCCGAGTTCCACCGCGAATGGCTGGGCTTCCTGCAGTCCGAACGGCTCAAGGACCTCTGCGGGCAATACGGCCTGGACATCGTCTTCATGCCCCATCCCAACCTCAAGCCCTATTTGCCGGAATTGGACCTTCCGGGCCATGTGGCGGTAAAGACGTATGACGAGGCCGACGTCCAGGAAGTCTTGGCCGGGGCGGCCCTCATTGTTACCGACTACTCGTCCGTGGCCTTCGATGCCGCCTTCCTGCGCCGTTCCATCGCCTACTTCCAGTTCGACAAGGCCACGGTTTTTGGAGGCGCGCATCTTACAAGGCCGGGGTATTTCTCCTACGAACGGGACGGGTTCGGCCCCGTCGCCTATACGCTCCGCGAACTGCTGGACGGTGTCGCCGACCTGCTGGACCCGGACAGCGCCAGCGCCGCGCTGTACCGCGAGCGCATGGACCGCACCTTCACGCTTCCCCAGAAGGGGGCCTGCGCCCGCGTGGTCCGCATGATCGAACGCTCCGAACGTCCCCTGACGTTCCGGCAGGCCCGCCTCCGGACGGTGGCCCCGCCGGAGGCACCGCCCATCAACTTCGATTTCCGCCAGGATATGGTCCCCGCGGCCCCGCGTTCCCCGCAACAGGCCCCTTCCCCACAGGAAAGCGCTGCGCCCACGGAGGATGGGGCTCCGCCGGCACGCGAGGGCACGCCTGCATGCACGGTCGGGAATGTGCGGGAACCGGCCTCGGACGTGCATAGTTAACTTCTCGGCAGGATGAGCCTGCCCGATGCCCCGGGGCGGGCCACACGATCAGGATGAAGGCTGCATATTGAACGGCAACGCAACGTTTCGGCACACCAATTCGGCCATCCTTGCCGTCACGAGTGTGGAAGCGCCGAGGGTCGTCAGTTCCACCGAGTTCGACGAGCGGCTGGCCCCCAGCCTGAAGCGGCTGCACCTGTCCAAGCGGCTCCTTGAGCGCGTTGCCGGGGTGCGGGAGCGCCGCTGGTGGCCGGCCGGCACCGGGTTCGACGACGCCGCCATCGAGGCGGGGTCCAAGGCCCTGGCCCAGGCGGGCATCCGTCCGGAGGAAGTGGGCCTGCTCATCAACACCTCGGTCACCCGGCGGAGCCTGGAGCCGTCGGTGGCCGTGAAGATCCACCACGGGCTGGGGCTTCCCTCCTCGGCGATCAATTTCGATGTGGCCAACGCCTGCCTGGGCTTCGTCAACGGCATCACGCTGGCCTCGAACATGATCGACTCGGGCCAGATCCGCTACGCGGTCATCGTCGCCGGGGAGGACGCCCAGCCCACGCAGGAGACCACGTTCGAGCGCCTCAACCGGGAGGATTCGACCCGCGAGGACTACCTGCGCGAATTCGCCACCCTGACGCTGGGCTCCGGCGCGGCGGCCGCCGTCATCGGCCCGGCGGACGCGCACCCCGGATCGCACCGGATCGTCGGCGGGGTCTCGCGCGCCGGCACCGAGCACCACGAGCTGTGCGTCGGCGGCCCGGACGGCATGTTCACCGACACCAAGGGACTGCTGGACAACGGCCTCAAGCTCGTGGTCGACGCGTGGGACGAGGCCCACGCCGACGGCTGGGACTGGCGGTCGATGGACCGCTACGTGACCCACCAGGTGTCCGCCTCCTACACCAACGCGATCATCAAGGCCGTGGACCTGGTCCGCGAGCGGGTGCCCATCACGTTCCCGAAGTGGGGCAACGTGGGCCCTGCCTCGCTGCCGATGACCCTCGCCCAGGAAGCGCCCACCCTGAAGGCCGGGGACCGCGTCCTGTGCATGGGCGTCGGCTCGGGGCTGAACACCTCGATGCTGGAGCTCGCGTGGTAGCCGCGGACGCCCGCCACGCCGGCCCGTCCCCGGTGTGGCCCGGCGTCCGGCGCGGCTGGTCGCGCACCGTCGACGTTCCCTCCACCGCGGCGTGCGACCGTCCCGGGACGGTTCACCGGTGGCACCTGCTGGACAACGGCCCCGACCTCGAGGCCCGCGGCATCGAACCGGCCGGAACCCTGCTCTGCGTCCACGGCAATCCGACCTGGTCCTACCTCTGGCGGACCCTGCTCGCGGCCGCCGCCGACGCGCCGGCTCCCTGGCGGGTGGTGGCCGTGGACCAGCTCGACATGGGCTTCTCCGCCCGCACCGGCACGTTCCGCCGGCTCGCCGACCGGGTGGATGACCTGGGCGACCTGACGCGGGTCCTGGGCCTGGGCCAGGCGGGCCATTCCGCCCCGGTGGTCACCGTCGGCCACGACTGGGGCGGCATCATTTCGCTGGGCTGGGCCCTGCGGCACCGCGACCTGCTCGCCGGCGTCGTGCTCACCAACACGGCCATCCACCCGGCGGGCTTCTCCCTTCCCCCCGCGTTGCGGCTGGCCCTGCATCCGGCGGTGCACGCCTGGGGCACGACGACGACGCCGGCCTTCCTGCGCGTCACCCACGCCCTGGCGCGGCCGGCCCTGGCGCCCGCGGTGCGCTCCGCCTTCATGGCCCCGTACCTGACCCCCGCACGCCGCGCCGGCGTCGGAAACTTCGTGGCCGACATCCCGGCCGATCCCGGGCACCCGAGCTGGGCGGCCCTGGAGGAGATCTCCTCGGGCGTGCGCACCCTGGACGTTCCGGCGCTTCTGCTGTGGGGCCCGAAGGACCCCGTCTTCTCCGACCGCTACCTGCGCGACCTTCTGGACCGGCTGCCGCACGCCGACGTGCACCGCTTCGAGGGCGCCGGGCACCTGCTGCCGGAGGACCGGGACATCGCCGCTCCCGTGCTGCGCTGGCTCGGCACCCGCGCCCCCGGAGCACCCGGCGGGGAATCCGCGGACGCGGCGGGCGCAGCGGCACCCTCCCGTTCCCTGCCGTACCGATCCCTGCTGGCCGAGCTCGACGAACGCGCCACGGACCGGTCCCCGGCCGTGGTGGACATGGCCCCCCTGGGTGCGGCCGGCGACGGCCCGCGCACGCTGTCCTGGGCCGAGCTCGCCGCCGACGTCGACGCCCTGGCCCGCGGCCTGGCCTCGGCCGGCGTCCGCCCGGGCGACCGCGTCAGCCTGCTGGTGCCCCCGGGCATCGAACTGACGACGCTCATCTATGCCTGCCTGCGCCTCGGGGCCGTCATCGTGGTCGCCGACGCGGGCCTGGGCCGGGCCGGCCTGGGCCGCGCCATCGTCGGCGCGGGTCCGGCCTGGCTGGTCGGCATCGACCGCGCCCTGGCCGGCGCGCGCCTCCTGGGGTGGCCGGGCACCCGGATCTCCGTCCGGTCCGTCTCCGCGGCCGAGCGCCGTGCCCTGGGCGTCCGGCACACGGTGCCCGAGCTCCTCGCCGCCGGCCGCCGCCTCACCGGCGACCCCGCCCCGCTGCCGGCGCCCGACGCCGACGCGGCGGTCCTGTTCACCTCCGGGTCCACCGGCCCGGCCAAGGGCGTGGTCTACACCCACCGGCGACTGGCCGCGATGCGGGACACCCTCAAGGCCACCTACGGGCTGCAGCCGGGGTCGGCGCTGGTCGCCGGCTTCGCCCCCTTCGCGCTGCTCGGTCCGGCCCTGGGGGCGGCGTCCGTGACGCCCGACATGGACGTCACCGCGCCGAAGACGCTCACCGCCACGGCCCTGGCCGAGGCGGCCGGGACGATCGACGCGACGGCGGTCTTCGCCTCCCCCGCCGCCCTGGCCAACGTCCTGGCCACCGCGGAGGTCCTGGACGCCCCGGGCCGCGCCGCGCTGGGACGCGTGTCCCTGCTGCTCTCCGCCGGCGCCCCGATCCCGGAACCGCTGCTGGCGCGGGTGCAGGAACTCGTCCCCCAGGCATCGCTGCACACCCCCTACGGGATGACCGAGGCCCTCCCGGTCACCGACATCGACCTGCCCGGAATCCGGAAGGCCGGCGCCGGCAACGGCGTCTGCGTCGGAACCCCCGTCGCCGGCGCCCGCGTCCGTGTCCTGCCGCTGTCCGCCGACGGGGTGCCCGGATCCGGCACCGACGGCGCCACCACCGCGGCAGAGGTCACGGGCGAGATCGTGGTTGCGGCGCCGCACGTCAAGGAGCGCTACGACCGGCTCTGGATCACCCAGCAGGACAGCGCGTCCCTGCCGGGATGGCACCGCACCGGCGACGTGGGGCACTTCGACGCCGACGGGCGGCTGTGGGTGGAGGGGCGCCTCGGGCACGTGCTGACCACCTCCGACGGGGTCCGCACGCCGGTGGCCGCCGAGCATGCGGCGGCCACCGCCCCCGGAGCCGGCCGGGCCGCCGTCGTGGGCGTGGGCCCCGCCGGCACCCAGGCCGCCGTCGCTGTCATCGAGGCCGTCCCGCCGGTCCGCCGGGCCGGGCCGGCGGATCCCGGGCTCGCCGCGCGGGTGCGCGCCGCCGTCGCCGCGGACACCGGCATCCGGCTGGCCGCCGTGCTGGTGGTCCCCGAACTGCCCACCGACATCCGGCACAACTCGAAGGTGGACCGCTCGGCGCTGGCCGGCTGGGCTTCCCGGATCCTGGCGGGCGAGCGGGTGGGGGCCCCGTGAGCGGCGCCCCTCCCCCGCGCGCCGGCGCGACCCCCACAAACCCGGCCGCCGCCCCCCGCACGGTCCTGGTGACCGGCGCCAGCGGCCTGCTGGGCTCCGCGGTGGCCGCGCTGCTGGCCGAGCGCGGCCACGCGGTCCGCACGCTCCAGCGGCGCCCCTCGCCGGCCGCGGGGACCACGCATGTCCCCGGCTCGGTCACCGA
>Ga0182739_1002183_pt1 | contig 18648 bp, 17 predicted proteins | sample eDN5th30CBELigBY_FD_128873 | JGI IMG/M metagenome (GOLD analysis project Ga0182739, IMG submission 128873) | Enriched backyard soil microbial communities from Emeryville, California, USA - eDNA 5th pass 30_C BE-Lig BY (version 2) (version 2) | ecosystem: Environmental > Terrestrial > Soil >...
GAATTAAGCGGTGTACAATTAAATCCGGATAACGACGAATTGGTGATGTAAAATGCGTGTAGAATTCCGTTGATAACCCAAAGTGACCTAGGCTGTCCGGATCATACTTAGCCTGCTGCATGGAGCGAAGCATTACCGTAGAAATCACCATTTCCTCCGGCTTGCCCTGGACTTCCTCAATAATTTCCTGTAATGCCCTTGGGTGGACAGAGTTGGCAGTTCCCTTTACAATATAGCCAAAGTTTGTGATAAATTCAAAGAAGCGGCGCAGCTTGTCTTCCTTTGGATCCTCGTGAATCCGGTAAATAAACGGAACTTCCATCCAGTGGAAATGCTCGGCAATGGTTTCATTGGCTGCAAGCATAAACTCCTCAATCAAACGTTCACCTACAGAGCGCTCACGCAGAACAACATCAGATGGCTTACCATCTTCATCAACCAATACCTTCGCTTCTTTAAAGTCAAAGTCAATGGCACCGCGATGCTGTCTCTTTGCATTTAAAACCTTAGCTAATTCATGCATGAGACGGAACATCGGAACAAGCGTTTCATAGCGTTTGATTAATTCCTCGTCCTCATCTACTAAAATTTTATTAACATCAGAGTAAGTCATTCTTTCGGTTGTTTTGATGACACTTTGGAAAATCTCATGGTTCACAACCGTACCATCTTCATCAATTTCCATTTCACAGGAAAGCGTTAATCTGTCAACCTTTGGATTTAACGAGCAGATTCCGTTTGATAAGCGGTGCGGAATCATTGGAATCACACGGTCTACTAAATAGACACTCGTCCCCCTGTCAGCTGCTTCACGGTCAATCGGCGATTCCTCTGTTACGTAATAGCTGACATCGGCAATATGTACACCGAGCTTGTAGTTTCCGTTATCAAGCTTTGTTACGGTTACGGCATCGTCCAAATCCTTTGCATCTGCACCGTCAATCGTGACAATCGTTTCTCCCCGTAAATCACGGCGGTTACCAATTTCCTTTTCATCTATTGAATCAGGAGTATCATTTGCCTGCTGCAATACATCCTCTGGAAATTCACCAGGCAATCCATGCTTATGAATGACAGAAAGGATATCAACACCTGGATCATTTTTATGACCAAGAATTTGAATAACTTCTCCTTCTGCACTCATTCGCCCTTCCGGATAGACTGTTAATTTGACAACAACTTTATGACCTTCTACAGCACCGTTAGCTGCTTGTTTTGGAATAAAAATATCTCCAGCGAATTTTTTTTCATCAGGAATGACAAAGCCAAAGTTTTTACTTTCCGTATACGTTCCAACAACTGTCTGAATCCCTCTTTCTAAGATTCTGACAACCGTTCCTTCCCTGCGCTGACCAGAGGTTTCTGATGATACACGAGCAAGAACGGTGTCGCCGTGCAGAGCATTATTTGTTTCATTTGGCGGAATAAAAATATCATCCATACCAGGTTCCTCTGGAATGACAAAGGCAAACCCCTTGGCATGCCCGGTAAGCTTTCCGCGAATCAGGTTCATCTTCTCCGGCAGTCCGTAACGGTTGCTTCTAGTCCGAACGACAAGTCCCTTTTCTTCCATATACACAAGAGCTTTCACGAAATCTTTAAATGTTGAAGAGTCCTCCACACCCAATGCTTGCTCTAATTCCTGAACTGTCAAAGGCTTATAAGCCTCATCCTTCATATAATGAAGTAATCGGTCAACATGCTGTTTAATTACATCGTCCATCTATATCCCTCCTTTAGAGAATGTTGTTTTATAAAAAATAAGCACCTGCTAGCTTATTCTTCCCAATCGAGCTTTTCTAAAAACTGATAAATGTCCTCATGAAGCTGGTCTTTTTCTTTATCCAATGTAATGGCATGACCGGATTCCTCATACCATTTCAGATTTTTATTTACTGATTCCGCTTGATTATAAATAATATTTGCACTGTCTGTATTGATCATATGGTCGTGTCGTGCCTGAACGACAAATAAGGGTGCATAAATCATATCAATATGATTTCGGACATCAGCAATAAGACCTTGTAGTGCCTTTAGTGTTTTCATTGGTGTCTTTTGGAACTCCATCATTTCCTGCCCAATCTGCTCCTCTGTTTTCCCTTCTAGTCTTTTATATTCGCGGGCATAGTCAAGGATTCCTTCATACATAACCTCTTCGCTTTTTATATAGGCCGGAGCACACATTGGTACAATTCCTTTTATAGGTACAGTGTATCCCAATTTCAATGAAAATACCCCGCCAAGTGACAGTCCTGCCACCGCAATTTCGTTATGACCCTGCTTTTTTAACAATTCATATCCATTTATCACGTCCTGCCACCAATCCTCCGGTCCGGTCGTGATGAGCTCTTCAGGTTGCACCCCATGACCCTTATATAATGGTGCGTGACAGGTGTAGCCCTTTTTCTCAAGGAAACGGCCGAGCATACGGACATCTGCGGTATTTCCCGTAAATCCATGTAATAATAGAACCGCTCTCTTCCCCTTTCCAAATGTAAATGGTTTTGGTGTAACGATCTTCATAAATAAAACCCCTCTATTCGTAATCTAGGCAATAATAGTTTTAACAAATGATTTCGGAACATGCCATTAATATGTTTTGTATCGAAATGCGGAAGCGCCTGATCAGCCTAAAGGCTGCAATAAAACGCGCCTGAATAGAAGGTGTACTTTGCCTTCTATTCAGGGGTGGCTAGACCCAAGAGGGGCTAGGAGCTGGACATGAACAGTAAAAAGCCTGACCAGTGGCCAGGCTTTTGCTGTATTATAGTCCAAAATAAGCAACAGCTATTGCTAATATAAAGAATAAAACAGCTAATACAATCGTTAACCGCTGTAGGACTAGGTCAAGTCCGCGAGCTTTTTGTTTACCAAATAATTGCTCAGCCCCACCAGAAATAGCTCCTGATAAACCTGCGCTTTTTCCTGATTGAAGAAGGACAACAGCAATAAGTCCGATAGATACAATCACAAGCAAAGTAATTAAGATAGTATGAAGCATATAGAAACCTCCTGATAACGCCCTTTTACAATGTTTCTATTTTATCATACTATCCAGGCTAAAACCAAATAATTTCACGAAATTGTAAAGAAGACTTCATTTAGTCCCTTCACATAATGGCAGGACTAAATTTCTTTAGTCCTGCCAGATAAATTTCTTTATTAAGGTAAGAATCGAAGCGCTACAATATCTTCACAATCAATTACGATTGTTCTTGGTCCAGCAGCAGTAGTTTGTGTAAAGAAAGCACAGCAAGTATCATCATCAAAGTTCACAAACATTAAACCGTCAAGTGGTGTTGTTGATCCTGGTAAAAATACATCAACTAATGTTCCTGTTTGCAATTCAGCTAGTTGGTCACAAGCACAGCCTCTGCATCTGCGGCGATTATTAGTATCTTGTACACCCATGACTTCACCTTCACGAAATCCCATATAGCTCATTAAGAAATCTCCCCTTTCATCCATAAATATCTTTCGCAATATTACTTTATGTTGATAGGGATCTAATAGATTGGACAAACAGTATATGTCGAACGCACATTTTTTCTGTCAAGATAATAAGAAATTCATTCTACTATTCCACTTTTAACCCATAGAAAAAAGCCTCTACAAACGAGGATACTATCCTACGTTTAGTAGAGGCTTACATTGAAAAGGTTATATTACTTCTTTAGGTTATAGAAAGACTTTATGCCAGCATATACCGCTTGCTCGCCAAGCTCGTCTTCAATTCGAAGTAATTGGTTGTATTTCGCAATACGGTCTGTACGAGACATAGAACCAGTTTTGATTTGACCTGCATTTGTTGCAACAGCGATGTCTGCGATTGTCGCATCTTCTGTTTCACCAGAGCGGTGAGAAACAACTGCTGTGTAACCAGCGCGCTTCGCCATTTCGATTGCATCAAATGTTTCAGTTAATGTACCGATTTGGTTAACTTTGATAAGGATTGAGTTACCAACACCCTTTTCGATACCTTCAGCTAGCTTCTTTGTATTTGTTACGAAAAGGTCATCCCCAACAAGCTGAACTTTTTTACCAAGACGATCTGTTAAAAGCTTGTGGCCTTCCCAGTCGTTTTCATCTAAACCATCTTCAATTGAGATGATTGGGAATTCGTTGCAAAGCTCTTCGTAGAATGAAACCATTTCTTCTGAAGATACGCCTGTACGGCCTTCACCAGCAAGATCGTATTTGCCAGTTTCTTTGTTAAAGAACTCGGAAGAAGCAACGTCCATACCTAACGCAATATCTTTACCTGGCTCATAGCCAGCAGCTTTGATTGCTTCGATGATTACTTCTAATGCTTCACGGTTAGAACCAAGGTTTGGTGCAAATCCACCTTCGTCACCAACAGCTGTATTTAAGCCTTTACCTGAAAGAACTTTCTTTAATGAATGGAATACTTCAGCACCCATACGGATTGCTTCTTTAAAAGAAGGAGCTCCAACAGGAAGAATCATAAACTCTTGGAAGTCTACGTTGTTATCAGCATGTGATCCACCGTTAATGATGTTCATCATTGGAGTTGGAAGCTGCTTCGCGTTTACTCCGCCAAAATAACGGTATAATGGAAGGCCAACTGATTCAGCAGCTGCATGAGCAACAGCCATAGATACACCAAGGATTGCGTTTGCACCTAATTTACCTTTATTTTCAGTTCCATCTAAGGCAATCATCGCACTGTCGATACCGATTTGGTCTGTCACGTCCATACCGATAATTTCTTCAGCGATTACATCATTTACATTTTCAACAGCTTTAAGAACACCTTTACCAAGGTAACGAGATTTGTCTCCATCGCGTAGTTCAACTGCTTCATATTCACCAGTTGATGCACCAGATGGCACTAAAGCACGTCCAAAAAATCCTGATTCTGTTAATACTTCAACCTCAACTGTTGGATTACCACGGGAATCAAGTACTTCACGAGCATAAACATGTTGGATATATGGCATAGAAAATCTCTCCTTTAAAATGTATAGTATATTTAAATTATTGGGTGCCTGACACCCTAAATGGACAAAGTACTATGTTTTGTCTTTTTAAGGTGCCTGACACCAGAATTTTACGCTTTAATAATTGAAGTTCCAGTCATTTCAGCTGGTTTGTCTACACCTAACAAATCTAGGATTGTTGGGGCAAGATCTGCCAAGATACCGCCGTCACGGACTGTTACGCCTTCTTTAGTCACAATAACCGGAACAGGATTTGTTGTATGAGCTGTCATTGGATTGCCTTCAAGGGTGATGACTTCATCCGCATTTCCGTGGTCAGCTGTGATAATGGCCGTACCGCCTTTTGCAAGAATGGCATCTACCACTTTTCCTAAACACTCATCCACTGTTTCAATGGCTTTAATAGTAGGCTCTAGCATACCTGAATGTCCTACCATATCAGGGTTAGCAAAGTTTAAAATGATCGCATCAAAATTATCTGCTGCAATTTCTTTTAATAATGCATCCGTTACTTCATAGGCACTCATTTCCGGCTGCAAATCATATGTAGCAACCTTTGGTGAATTAATTAAAATTCGCTCCTCACCAGGGAATTTATCTTCACGTCCACCGCTTAGGAAGAACGTAACATGTGGATATTTTTCTGTTTCAGCAATACGTAACTGTCTTAAGTTATTTTGCGACAAAACTTCCCCAAGTGTGTTATCAAGGTTAGTTGGTTTGAAGGCAACGTATCCGTCAACTGATTCACTGAAATGGGTTAAGCAAACAAAGTGTAACGGACTTGGATGATTTGCGCCTCGATTAAATGGACGGAAATCTTCATTCGTGAATGTGTTTGAAATTTGGATTGCACGGTCTGGACGGAAATTATAGAAAATAACCGCATCATTCTTTTTGATTGTTGCAACCGGCTCACCATTTTCCTTTGTGATCACGGATGGAAGCACGAACTCATCGTAAATGCCGTTTTCATAGCTGTCTTTTACAACCTGTAATGGATCAGTATAGGTAGGACCTTCACCATCTACCATGGCACGGTAGCATTTTTCTACACGTTCCCAGCGTTTGTCGCGGTCCATTGAATAATAGCGTCCAGAAATTGTAGCAAATTCTCCGACACCGTATTCCTGCATTTTTCCAAGCGTTTCTTTAATGTAGATTTCTGCTGTTTGCGGACCTACATCACGACCGTCTAAAAACCCGTGGACATAGACTTTTTTCAGACCATGGTCTGCTGCAAGACGTAATAAAGCATACATATGGGTAATATGACTATGTACGCCGCCGTCAGATAGCAAGCCAAATAAATGGAGTGCAGTGTCATGCTCTTTCACATGGTTTACAGCATCAAGGAAGGTTTCATTCTTTTCAAATTCACCTTCACGAATCGCAACGTTCACTCGTGTAAGGTTTTGATAAACGACCCGGCCTGCACCAATGTTCATGTGGCCTACTTCTGAATTTCCCATTTGACCATCAGGAAGACCTACTGATTCACCGCTTGCACCTAAATGATTGTGCGGGAACTGCTTCCAATAGCGGTCAAAATTTGGTTTCTTGGCCTGCGCTACCGCATTTCCTTTTTTCTCATCCCTGCAGCCAAAACCGTCTAAAATAATTAACGCAACAGGTGCTTTACTCATTCTTTCCACCCTCCAACAATTGCAGGAAAGATGCCGCTTCTAAACTTGCGCCTCCAACTAAGGCTCCGTCGATGTCTGTTTCTGTCATATATTCCTTAATATTTTCCGGCTTTACACTACCGCCGTATTGAATACGAACTGCTTCCGCAACATCTGCTGAGAATTGCTCTGATACAACAGTACGAATATGCGCACATACTTCGTTCGCATCCTTTGCAGTTGAAGACTTACCAGTGCCGATTGCCCAGATTGGTTCATAAGCAATGACAACTTCTTTTGCTTGCTCTTCAGAAAGACCAGCTAATGCCTTTTGAACTTGTGAAGCTACAAACTCATTTGTTATTCCGCTTTCTCTCTGCTCTAATGTTTCACCACAGCAAACGATTGGAATTAAATTATGTTTAAAGGCAGCCAATACCTTTTGATTAACAGATTCATCTGTTTCATTAAACATTTCACGGCGTTCTGAGTGACCAATAATCACATACTGTACGCCAAGGTCTGCTAAGGCTGCAGGACTGATTTCACCAGTAAAAGCCCCTTTTTCTTCAAAGTGCATATTTTGAGCACCAATTTTTACATCAGTATTCTTCGCTAATTCCACTAAACTATTCAAAAATAAAGCCGGAGCACATACCACTGACTCCACTTTATCATTTGATGGAATAGCATTTTTTATTTCTTCCATAAAGCTTTTTGCTTCAGGAAGTGTTTTATGCATTTTCCAGTTTCCCGCAATGATTGGTTTTCGCATCTGTAAACATCCTTTCAAAACTATCAAATTCGCCCGTCGAATTTGCGTCCGGATTTTTATCGAGCTCGCTCGATAAACTACCCTTGAAAAATCCGAGACATCCGCCGGAGGCTTAACTTCATTCAGCTAGAGTTGACCCCTGCTGAATGAAAAAGCTTTTTATATTCATTTTCCACTTTAAAAAGTTGAAGACTTCTGCTGAATGAAGTTATAGCTTTATTATTTATCGTTAAGTGCTGTAACGCCTGGAAGTTCTTTGCCTTCCATGAATTCTAATGAAGCACCGCCACCAGTTGAAATATGACTCATTTGATCAGCAAGGTTAAACTTTTCTACTGCTGCAGCTGAATCCCCGCCGCCAATAATAGAGTAAGTATCCTTGGATTCTGCTAAAGCCTCAGCAACTGCTTTTGTGCCGTTTGCGAATTTATCAATTTCAAATACGCCCATTGGACCATTCCATATGACAAGTTTCGACTTTTTGATGACATCACGATACAGTTCAGCCGTTTTAGGACCGATATCTAGCGCTTCCCAGTCAGCTGGAATCTCTTCAATTGCTACAATTTGTGTATTGGCATCTGCACCAAACTTGTCAGCAATAACAGCATCAACCGGCATATAGAAGTTAACACCCTTCTCTTTTGCCTTTTCCATAAAGGATTTAGCCAAGTCAATTTTATCTGCCTCTAAAAGAGATTTACCAACTTCATGTCCTTGTGCTTTAACAAATGTATAAGCAAGACCGCCGCCAATAATAAGATTATCCACTTTTTCTAAAAGGTTATCGATAACCCCAATTTTATCTTTTACCTTTGCTCCGCCAATGATGGCTGTGAATGGACGTTCAGGATTAGAAAGAGCTTTTCCAATTACCTCCAACTCTTTGTCCATTAAGAAGCCGGAAACAGCTGGAATATGATGAGCAATCCCTTCTGTTGAAGCGTGTGCACGGTGTGCAGCACCGAATGCATCATTTACATATATATCTGCTAATTCTGCAAAAGCCTTTGCCAATTCCGCATCATTTTTTTCTTCACCAGGATAGAAACGAACGTTTTCAAGAAGGAGAACATCGCCTTCATTCATATCAGCGATAAGTGACTTGACAGAATCGCCGTAAGCCTCGTCCGCTTTTTTAACATCCTTGCTAAGTAACTCAGAAAGTCTTTTAGCAACTGGGGTAAGACGCATTTCCTCCACCACTTGTCCTTTAGGACGTCCTAAATGGCTGGCAAGAATGACTTTTGCACCTTGCTCTTGTAAATACTGGATAGTTGGAAGTGCCGCACGAATACGAGTTTCATCTGTAATTTGGCCATCCTGCATAGGTACGTTAAAATCAACGCGGCAAAATACTCTTTTCCCTTTTAAATCAACATCTTTTACGCTCTTTTTATTCAACGAAAAGATCCTCCTTTTAGATCTAAGTATAGAAAAGCGACTCAATTTGCAGTGGGTGTGAATGGTTAGGATATCCTTACCCTAACAGAAACATGTAATCATACATCCCAATCCGCAATACGAAATGTGTAAGCGCCTTGCCCACCCCCGACTTGCACAAGACGAGCCTCTCGGAAAGGTGTTCTTTACCTTTCTGGAAGGATTGCCCGAAAAGTATAGGCGACTGCCCAGGGACGACCGGCATAAGACAAGCACTGACAGAAGGCGTTCTTTGCCTTCCGAAGTGATTGGCTTATGTCCCGAGTCCCTAGGAGCCGACACTAGACAAGCTTGTGACCTCGAGGGGGTAGGCGCTGGAACTAGACACAAAAAAAGGAGTGGGGAATGTTCCCCCTCCCCTGTTAATACCCTTAACCATTATAGAGGTTCGCTGAAAATATTTCCATAATTTTCTTCAGCGAACATTTAAATTAAAAAGGCGCCCGTTTATGGCCTCGGGCCGAGGGCGCCTGATGATAGACTATTAAAGTCCTTTTTGAGCAATGTAATTTACTAAGTCAACTACACGAGTAGAGTAACCAGTTTCGTTATCATACCAAGAGATAACTTTTACCATATTTCCTTCCATTACCATTGTTGATAATGCATCAACAGAAGAAGAATGTGGGTCACCGTTGTAATCTGTTGATACTAGCGGCTCTTCACTGTATTGAAGAATTCCTTTTAATTCACCCTCAGCTGCTGCTTTTAATGCTGCATTTACTTCTTCAGCAGTTACTTCTTTTTCAAGCTCTGCAACAAGGTCAACTAATGAAACGTTTGGAGTTGGTACACGTACTGCCATACCGTTTAATTTTCCTTTAAGTTCTGGTAATACTAGAGAAACTGCTTTTGCAGCACCAGTTGTTGTAGGAATCATGTTTTCAGCTGCTGCACGTGCACGACGGTAGTCCTTATGTGGTAAATCTAGGATTTGTTGGTCGTTAGTGTATGAGTGAATAGTTGTCATCATACCGCGCTTAATTCCGAAATTGCTATGTAAAACTTTAGCAAAAGGAGCTAAGCAGTTTGTTGTACAAGATGCGTTAGATAATACGTGGTGGTTAGCTGGATCGTATTGATCTTCGTTAACACCCATTACGATTGTAATATCTTCATTTGATGCTGGAGCTGAGATGATAACTTTTTTCGCACCTGCTTCAAGGTGTTTCGCAGCATCTTCACGCTTAGTGAAACGGCCTGTAGACTCAACTACTACATCAATGCCAAGATCTCCCCAGCCAAGATTTGCAGGGTCGCGCTCTGCTTTTACAATGATTTCTGTACCATTTACTACTAGGTTATTGCCATTTACAGACACTTCTACATTTAATTTTCCATGAACTGTGTCATATTTTAAAAGGTGAGCAAGCATATTAGCATCTGTTAAGTCGTTAACTGCCACCACTTCTACATTAGGATTATTTAATGCTGCACGGAATACATTACGTCCGATTCTTCCAAAACCATTAATACCAACTTTTACTGTCATTTTTATTTCCTCCTTCTATTATATAAGGATTATTATTTAAAATACTATTTATTAAAGGGATAACCCCTGTAACAACTCTGTTGCTGCAGCTTCATCAGTTATTAAGACTGTTGTTTCCGGAGCCTGCTTCATATAGGCGCGAATGGCTTTCGCTTTGGAAGCTCCCCCCGCTATCGCAATGACATGGCTGACTTTCGTTAAATCCTCCAGTTGCATTCCGATTGTTTGTACCTTATGAACAACCTCTCCAGACTCATTGAAATAATAACCAAAAGCTTCACCGACTGCTTCAGACTTCTCTAATTTCTGAATATCCTCAGCACTCGTCTTCCGGCGCTTGGCCATAGTTATAGCATCCCCAATTCCATGCAAAACCATGTTAGCTGATTTTATCAGCTGTAAAACTTCATTAATCTCCGGGTCCTTGATCATGGATTGATACATTTCGTCACTCACCTGATCTGGTACATAAAGAACACGATGCTTAGAGCGTGTATTTTCTGCCATTTTGGAACAAATGGTATTGGCTTGATTTTTAACATCCTCACCAATTCCGCCACGAGCAGGTACAAATAATAATTCATGATCCTTTGATTGTGGAGTCATCATATCAGCGACAGCAGCCATTGTAGAGCCGCCTGTGACCGCGATGATATTTTCCCCTGACAAATTATTATTTATGCTTGTTACACATGCTTTACCAAGTTCGTCCTTTACCCAAGGAGATTCTTCACTATCACCGGATATAATCATGACCTTATTGATACCAAGCATCTTCTTAAGACTTGATTCCATTTCATCAATTCCCGCAATCTCACGGATAAAGCTTTGTAGCTTTTCTACCAGTTCTTTACCATCCTCGGTTAAGCTCATACCGGCTGTTGTGCTAAATAGCAGTTTTTGCTGCTTCAAGAAGTCAACCTCGCTTCTCAGCACTCTTTCTGTCAACCCGAGTGATGCTGCAAGACTTCTTCTGCCGACTGGCTCCATCGCCCCGATAAAGCGAAGAATTTGGAATCGCTTTTGGATAACAGAAAGCAAATCGGGTAATAATCTTTTTTGTAAATCTATTACTGATTTCATAATATGTATCTCCTTCATGGTTGGTCACTAATGGTCCACGTTAGACATATTATGTCCCACTTCCCACAAAAAAAATTACCCTGCAGAAGTTATTCTAACAGGTATGTTTTACTAATTCAACAAATATTTTTCTATTATTTTAATGAAAACGCTTTATATAAAGCAATTTTATCTATTTGCCCATACTGAACTTCTTTTCCATCAATTAGAACGACCGGAATCATTAAGCCATAGGCCTCTGTCCACTCATCCCGCTCTTCAATATCACATTCCTCATAATCAAAACCAAATTCTTCTTTTAACTCAACGATTATTTCCTTTGCCATTTCACATAAATGGCAGCCGTTTCGTGTAAATAATGTTACTGTTGTCATTCCATTTCATCCTTTTCTATATTCAGAATCGCTTTCTTTTCGAAGAAGAAGGAATACCTAACTGGTCACGATATTTTGCTATCGTTCTTCTCGATACAACGATTCCTTTCTGTTCCTCTAGCATTACAGCCAAATCCTGATCAGAAAGTGGCTTTTGCTTATCCTCCTGCTCAATAAACTGAGCTATTTCGTTTTTCACCTGTACAGAGGAGGCATCCTGATTAGATGTTGTTTTTATTGTACTGGAAAATAGAGATTTTAACTCAATGGTTCCAAAGGCAGTTTGCGCGTACTTTTCTCTAACAGCACGGCTTACAGTTGATTCATGGATATCCAGCTCCTCTGAAATCTCCTTCATCGTCATCGGCTTTAAGTGATCCTTTCCATATCTAAAATAATCCGGCTGCTTTTCAATTATTTTTAAGGCCACTTTTAATAATGTTTCTTTTCGCTGTTCAATGCTTTTCAAAATCCAGTGGTAATCCTGCTGCTTTTCCTGTAAAAAACGTTTTACTTTTGTATCACCGCTTGAGAAAAACCTGTGAAAATATTTATCATTAAACTTGATCTTTGGCAGTGCTTCATCAAACATATGAACGGAAAAAGACTCGCCATCCCATTTAATCATAAGATCTGGAATAATATAGGTGGCATGCTCGGTATAAAAATCTGAACCAGGCCGCGGATTCAAGGTTTGCACATAATCAAAGACCTGTTGAATTTGCTTCATCTCAACCTGAAGAAGCTTTGTTATCTGTCTCCACTTCCTTTCGGCAAATAGCAGAAAATAATCAGAGAGAATCGTATAGGCCAGCTTATTGCGATCACCATTACTTTCAATTTGTAAAAGTAAACATTCTTGCAAATTTCTAGCACCGACACCTGTCGGCTCAAGCGACTGAATAACGTGCAATGCTGCTTCCACCTGTTCTAGTGTTATGGACAAAATTGAGGCTACTTCATCAAGGCTTATATGTAAGTAACCGTTTTCATCAATGCTGTTAATTAAAAAAGGAATTGCTCTTTTAAGATTCTCGTCGTAGAAATGTACATCAAGCTGTGCAAATAAATACTCTGATAAGGTTGTTTCTTTTTTCGCCATTTGCTCAAGCCAATTGTGTTTTTCATCACGTGAGGTCTTTTTTACTTTTTTTACTGAATGATATTGGGGGTCCATGGTTTGTAGGCTTCCAGCTTCGATCTGCAGTAGCGGGTTTTCAATTGCCTTATCCTCGAGAAACTCAATCAATTCTTGGCTGGAGTACTGTAATAATGCAATTGCCTGGGTTAATTCCTGTGTCATAGCTAATTTCATCGATTGCTGCTGCCATAACCCTGCTTTCATACTCATGAACATCACCTCTTTTTTTATTGTACAATAAGAATCTTTATTCGTGAATGAATATTATTAATTAAAAATACTACTATAAGTATAGTTTTATGCTAGAATTTAACAATGAAATGATTAAAAAAAGAAACTTGCAAAGAGAGAGGTCATGGTCTATAATTAAAAAGCGTTGTTAAAAACGTCCCAATTTTGCCCTCGTGGTGCAACGGATAGCACGTGAGATTCCGGTTCTTAAGATGTGGGTTCGATTCCTGCCGAGGGCGTAACAAAATAAATGATAACTCCTATCCCTATTGGATAGGAGTTTTTCGTTTATAATACTTTAATTTTGGCTATGATGGAAAAGGAATATTCGAGCCAATAGGTATGCAAAAATATTGTCGAATAATTACTTGATTCATATTCAGGTCTATTATTTGACCTTGTTTGACCATCAGTGTATGATTAAATTACAAACAGCTTTAGGATGTTGGTACCCTTTCTATCGCTGCGTAACCTATGGTAACGAGAAGGAGGATATGAAAAATGAATTTAATCCCAACAGTTATTGAACAAACAAATCGCGGGGAAAGAGCTTACGATATCTATTCCCGACTATTAAAAGACCGTATTATTATGTTAGGAAGCGCGATTGACGATAATGTAGCTAACTCCATTGTTGCTCAATTACTATTCCTAGAAGCAGAAAATCCTGAGAAAGACATATCTATTTATATTAACAGCCCAGGTGGAAGTATTACAGCTGGAATGGCGATCTATGATACAATGCAGTTTATTAAACCAGACGTACAAACGATTTGTATCGGTATGGCTGCATCAATGGGCGCCTTCTTACTTACTGCCGGAGCACCTGGAAAGCGTTATGCTCTTCCAAACGCAGAAGTGATGATTCACCAGCCACTTGGCGGTGCACAAGGTCAAGCTACTGAAATTGAAATTGCAGCAAAACGCATTCTATTCTTGCGTGAAAAATTAAATGGCATTCTTGCTGAGCGTACTGGCCAGCCACTTGAAGTGATTTCACGAGATACTGATCGTGACAACTTCATGACTGCCGAAAGAGCGAAAGAATATGGTCTAATCGACCATATCATTACTCGCAGCAGTGCTGTTGAAAAGAAAAATGATAAATAATTAAAGCAAAATCGCTTTCGTTTAATAAAAAAGAAAAACTCGCATCATGCGAGTTTTTCTTTTTTTATTCAACTGAATTCTGTATTAGCCTTCCTGCTCAATATACTTAGACAGCTCTTCAATGGCTTCAGTTTCATCATTTCCGTCAGCACTTAAAAGCACCGTACTACCCGAGCTAATGGCAAGACTCATCAACCCCATAATACTTTTTGCATTAACCTTTTTTCCGTCTTTTTCTAAAAAGACATTTGATGAAAATCGATTGGCTTCTTGAACGAACAAAGCAGCAGGACGAGCTTGCAAACCTGTTTTCAATTTCACTTCAACCTGTTTTTCTACCATCTCACTTAATCCTCCTATACTAATCTCTTTATCTTAACGGGAATGTACCCTAATTGTAACTACCATTCATAATATACGGTGCTAATTCCATTTCCGGCTGCTTATTCGCTTCATCCTGTTGCATGAAACCGAAACATTCTTTCATTATACAAATAATTTGTTAAAAATATTATAAAACTGTTTGACCTCTTCGTAATTTTTCAGCTATTTCATCGATTTTACGAAGGCGGTGATTGATGCCTGATTTACTGATTGTACCGCCTGAGACCATTTCACCTAATTCTTTTAATGTGACGTCCTGATAGTTCACGCGAAGCTCAGCGATTTCCCTTAGTTTTTCCGGTAAGACATCCAATCCGACGGTTCCTTGAATATACTTAATATTCTCTACCTGACGAATAGCTGCCCCAATTGTTTTATTTAAATTAGCTGTTTCACAATTTACCAATCGATTAACAGAATTTCTCATATCCCGGACAATTCGAACATCCTCGAATCGCAATAACGCATTGTTTGCACCGATAATAATCAGAAAATCTGTTATTTTTTCAGCTTCCTTTAAATAGGTGATAAATCCTTTCTTACGTTCAAGCGTCTTACTGTTTAAGTCAAATGAGTTCATGAGTTCACATAGTGAATCGTTATACTCTTTATACAGTGACGCGATTTCAAGATGGTAAGAGGAAGTCTCAGGGTTATTAACAGAGCCGCCGGCCAAAAAAGCACCACGTAAATAGGAACGCTTACAGCATTTTTTCTTGATTAATTCCGGCGCAATACGTGTTTGGAACTCAAAGCTTTCTCCAATAATTTTTAAATCCTCTAAAATACTGCGAGCATTTTCTACCATTCTAACAATGTATACATTATTCTTCTTTAAACGCATCTTTTTTCGAACTAATAGCTCAACACTGACAGTATAGTATTTTTTAATCAACGTATAAATTCTTCTGGCGATTGCCGCGTTTTCTGTTTGAATATCAACCGCCAGCTTCCTATTTGTAAAAGAGAGGGAGCCGTTCATTTGTATAAGTGCGGACAGTTCGGCCCTTCCACAACAGTCTTTTACCTCTAAATTTGTCAGTTCTTTTTTTGTCTCTGAAGCGAAAGACATTGCTGCACCTCCCCTGTGACAACTCTTATCTATTTATTACGAGTTATCTCTCCTATTGGTTTCATCTATTAGTAAAGAATATAAAATTTTTGCCACTTCATTTGTATCATGGCGTATCACACCATTCTCCAGACTGACAATTTCACCGTAAATGACCTCAAGTCCTAAATCATATAGGTTACTCACATCGAAATGTACAGGCTTTGCGTCCTCTTCGATGTAGCGTTTTTGAATCTCTTCTGGAATATCCTCACTATTCACAAGAATTGTATCAATAAACGGTTCCTTTAAATGATCGTATACAGCCTTCACATGGTCACTTGCTGTGAAATCATGTGTTTCCCCGGCCTGTGTCATTAAGTTACAGATATAGACCTTTTTGGCCTTGGCAGCGCGGACCTCATCACCAATTTTTGGGACGAGGAGATTCGGCAAAATACTTGTATAAAGGCTGCCTGGACCGATAATAATTAAGTCCGCTGCTTGGATGGCATGAATGGCCTCTGGAAGCGGTTTTATATTTTCCGGTGTTAAAAATACACGTTTAATCCTTTTACCTGAATATGGAATTTTTGATTCTCCCGAAATCATGTGACCGTCCTCAAGCTCCGCATGTAAAACAACACTTTGATTAGCAGCTGGAAGCACCTTCCCATGTACATTCAATACTCTGCTCATTTCCTGTATCGCATACATGAAATTACCTGTAATCGAAGTCATGGCCGCAAGAATTAAATTCCCGAGAGAATGACCTGATAATTCATTTGCAGACTTAAATCGATGCTGGAACATTTCCTCAATTAATGGCTCAACATCTGAAAGAGCGGCCAATACATTCCGTACATCGCCAGGAGGCGGAATATTTAACTCATCCCTGAGTCTCCCTGAGCTTCCGCCATCATCGGCAACAGTAACAATCGCCGTAATATCAACAGGGTATTTCTTCAACCCCCTGAGTAATACTGGAAGCCCTGTTCCGCCACCGATGATAACGACTCTTGGCTGCCCATTTTGCGTCATGTTAGTGGTTCCTTTCTTTTCTGAATGTCACGATGTGAGATACGAGTATGATAATCCTTTTCAAAGTGATGACCGATATATTCGGCTAGTGCAACAGAGCGGTGCTGTCCACCAGTACAACCGATCGCAATGACCAGCTGGGCTTTTCCCTCACGCTTATAATGCGGAAGCATAAAGGCAAGCAGATCTGTCACCTTTTCAAGGAATTTATGTGTTTCATTCCATTTTAATACATAGCTGGAAACCTCACCATCTAAGCCAGTCAACGGCCGCATCCGATCAATATAATGCGGATTTGGCAAAAATCGGACATCAAACACTAGGTCTGCATCAATTGGGATTCCATGCTTAAAGCCGAATGACATGACATTAACTGTAAAAGTTGCCTTTTTATTAGATGAGAACTCGGTCAGGATTTTTTCCCGAAGCTCCCGCGGCTTCATCAGTGATGTATTGTAAATCAATTGGGCTCTGCCTTTTAAGTCAGCAAGGAGTGCTCTTTCATTCTGGATTCCTTCAAGCGGAAGACCTGTTCCTGCAAGTGGATGCTTTCTGCGTGTTTCCTTATATCTTCTGACAAGTGTCTCATCATCAGCCTCAAGGAACAGGATTTGAGGTGTTGCCCAAGTACCTTCAACCAAATCATCTAATGCCTTAAAAAGATCGTCAAAGAACTCTCTCGCCCGTAAATCCATCCCAAGAGCGACTTTATTCATTTTATTCCCTGATTCTTTCATCAGTTCGAGAAATTTCGGAAGCAGAGTAGGAGGTAAATTATCAACACAGAAAAAACCTAAATCCTCAAAGCTTTGGATCGCAACTGTTTTTCCTGCCCCTGACATACCTGTTATTATCACTACTTGAGAATCATTAAGCGATCCGGTACTCATGTTATTTCCTCCTCCTTGTTAAAAAAGCAATTGAATCTTTAGCTTGGATCCAATCGATAGCTTAGTAATTCAAAATCTGGTGTATAGGTAAATGTTCCGTAAATCATGCTGTTGCCGTGAACCATGTATTCTAGAATATGGTAGTCACCTTCTGCCATGGGCAGGTTTTTTATTTCATTGATAGGCTGCCATTGAATAATCCCTTCATCCGATTCATCCAAATTCAAACCATCGGCATCCTTAGAGAAAAACGTAAACATCATCCACTCGTTTACGATCTTCTCTCCCTCCTTCATGATAAAGGTAAAGATACCTTTTATATTTGGATTTCGCAAATAAATTCCCGTTTCTTCTCTAAATTCACGAATACATGAATCCCTGACAGATTCTCCCGGCTCCATTTTACCACCGGGTGCTACCCACCAATTCCGTCGTGGCTTTTGTAGCAGTAATACCTTATCGTCCTTTAACAAAACACAATTTGTCACCCGCTGCATTAGGGCCCACCTCTCAATCACAAAACAACGTTATTTACTACAAATCTATTCTATAAATTGATGTTCAATCATTATTCATTATGTACCGTCTTACTAAAAGTATAGTTACTTGTATGTAAACATAACTATTTCCATTTATTATACTATTTTTATGTGGCCGTCACAATGGATATAGTCTCCATTCCATAACACCGATCTTATGGAACAGCACTGCAAATCTTGAGTTCAAAGGCAGGTAAAAATACGCGAAATAGCTTTATTGTTCTTCATAAAGAATGGTATCAAGAAACAAAAAAATAGCACATGCCTTAGCATGTGCCTGTAAAGGAATAACTATCTTAAAGGGGGTCAATTACTAATTTAATGATACCCTACTTATATTTCGTTCTTGTTACAAAACAATTAAATCCAAGTGAATTTTACTTGTTGATTAAAAAGGAAAGGTCTGCTTTACTAGCACTTACCTTTTCCAATATTACATAATCATCATGGACTAGTTTGCTTTTACCTTCAATTCTTCAAGCAGCTCTTCAATATAATGCTGAGCAGA
>Ga0182739_1002185_pt1 | contig 18629 bp, 24 predicted proteins | sample eDN5th30CBELigBY_FD_128873 | JGI IMG/M metagenome (GOLD analysis project Ga0182739, IMG submission 128873) | Enriched backyard soil microbial communities from Emeryville, California, USA - eDNA 5th pass 30_C BE-Lig BY (version 2) (version 2) | ecosystem: Environmental > Terrestrial > Soil >...
GGATTTTATCACATCTTATATAAATCAATACGGATATATCGTGCTGTTTCTAGCATTGATGCTGGAACTTCTTGCTCTTCCTCTTCCAGGGGAGCTGCTCATGGGCTACGCTGGGGTTCTTGCTTTTCAAGGACATTTGAGCTGGGTGGGAAGTATCTTGGTAGCTGGTACGGGGAGTATGGTTGGAATGACCATAGCCTACGGGGTAGGCTATAAGTTAGGGACTCCTTTTTTTGATAAATACGGAAAAACCCTTCATATGGGGCCAGAGCGAATTGAAAGAATGTCAAAATGGTTTAGTGTACATGGAAACAAGCTGTTGATTATCGCTTATTTCCTCCCAGTTATTAGACATATTACAGGATATTTTTCAGGAATTACTCGCCTTCCCTTTCGTACGTACGCATTGTACGCCTATAGTGGATCGTTTCTGTGGGTCACCACATTTATTACGCTAGGAAAGTTATTAGGACCTCAGTGGGAACAGTTTCATCATTCTATTAAGAAGTATTTTGTCATTGGGATAATTGCAGCTGTAAGTTTATTCGTTGCTATTTACATTTATAAAAAATTCAAAGTAACGATTAAAAAGATAGCAATTAATTGCCTCAAGTGGATAGTAAACGTATTTCATACGCGGAAACGGGCAGGTCTTGTTTTCATATTTACAGCATTGGTTACATTAGGGTTTATTCTGCTTATGGTTGGAATGACGCAAGACTTTATCGCAAACGAGTTTGGAGATTTTAACAAAATAACGAGCTTATTAATAACAGCCCTTTTTAATAAAGATTGGAATGTACCAATGTGGGTATTTTTCATGCTGGGATCTAGGCAAGTTCTGGTAGCATTGATTTTCTTTACACTTGTATGGATTTTATGGAAAGGCAGAGATAAAAAAATTGAATTACTATCCCTGGTAGTTGTTGCAGGCGGCGGAGAGCTGTACGAAGAAAGCCTGAGACGAATTTTCCATCATTTCTCCCCTATTAGAAAGTCGTTAATAGAACACCTTTCATACACCTTTCCAAGCGAGCAGTCTTTAATGGCTTTTGTTATTTATGGGTTTGCTGTGTTTATGATGGTTCGACACTCTAAAAGATTATGGGTTCCTACATTAGCACCAATAGCAGCCATTCTTACTTTATTGCTTATTGCGATTAGTCGTTTGTACCTCAGCATACAATATCCCAGCGATATTGCAGCAGGATATGTATTTGGAGGAGTATGGCTAGGGTTAAACGTTTTGCTACTTGAAACCTTCCGTCTTATGAAAGGTATTAATCTATAGTGGTTCACTAAAAAGAAAGGTCCAACTAAACAGGAACTTATCTTGTCCAAATGGAGTTTATTACATTATGAACGATGCGAAAGGAGAACCTGCATGCAAAACCGTATTTTAATCGTTGAAGATGAGGAAATGATTGCACGAGCTCTTCAAATTGAGCTTGAGCATGAAGGATACCGAGTATTCGTAGAGCACGAAGGAAAAAGCGGCCTTGAAGCTGCTTTACATAACAGCATTGATTTAGTTTTATTAGACGTCATGCTTCCAGAACTTAGCGGTATCGAAGTTCTTCGAAGAATTAGAAAAAAGAACGCCTACCTCCCTGTTATTCTTTTGACAGCCCGTGACACTACGTTAGATAAAGTAATGGGACTAGATCACGGAGCAAATGATTACATCACCAAGCCCTTTGAAATAGAAGAGGTGTTAGCTAGGGTACGCAATAGTCTTCGTCATAGAGCTATCATTCAGGAAGTTACTGAAAAAAAAGATGTTCATTTATCAATAGAAGATTTATCTGTAAATTTAGAGAGCAGAGAAGTAATAAGAAAAAACAAAACGATTATATTAACGCCGAAAGAATATGACCTGCTTGTTTATTTACTGAAAAATCAAAATATCGTATTAAGCAGAGAAAATATCCTTTTGACCGTTTGGGGCTATGATTATGAAGGAGAAACAAACGTAGTAGATGTGTACATTGGACATTTGAGAAAAAAAATAGAAGAAGATATTACTTCTTCCTTGATTCACACCGTCAGAGGAGTAGGATATGTGATAAGAAAGGAACCATATGAAAATTACTACCAAGGTTAACTTGTTTATTACAGTTTCTCTGTTAGTAAGCTTGCTCATTGTAAATACGATTGTATTTTTTTTATTTATGAAAACGACCGTTAATATGGAAGCACATTTAGTCTTCAAAAACGCGAATGAAATGTTGAAGAAATATCATATTTCCGAATCCTTAACACTAGACAAAAACCTTTTAAACTCTTACATGCCTAGTCACTCTTTTATTCGAATCGTTGGACCGGACTCTACAACTATTAATCAAGTCGCTAACGACAAAGTTCTTGTTCAGAAAATCCCCCCTACTTTTTCAACAGAAAAGAACTTTGAACTTAGATCTTTTCAAGAACATCAAAATTTAGTCGTTCATGTACCGATTCGTCAAAATCAAAAAGTCATAGGTACGTTAGAAATAAGTGAGAGATTACCAGGACTAGAAAGTCGTAAAGACATTATTTTATCCATAATGGGGACTGTTACCGTTATTTCTGTTCTTCTTTCTTTTCTAGCCGGCAGATGGTTATCGGCTATTATTATGAAGCCTATTGTATCAATGATTTCCACAATGGAGGATATTGAACAAAGTGGAACGTTAAAAACGATTAGTATACAAACTGAAACAAAAGATGAAGTGTATAAAATGGCCGCTACATTTAACCGGATGATTAGTAAACTGAAGGAAAACTCAGATAAACAAAGGCAATTTATTTCCGATGCTTCGCATGAGTTAAAAACGCCTGTGACTGTTATTAGCAGCTTTATTACAATTCTTAGAAGGCATGGAACACAAGACGAAAAAATAGCACAAGAAGCAATTGAGGCTATTTATTTAGAAACAAATAGAATGAAAAATTTGACCAAAACACTGTTAAGTTTAGCTGAATTAGAGGATTCCGAACCTGTTGACATAAAATCAGTTGATCTTGTCTCTCTCACTGAAACCCTTGCAACTCAATTTATGCAAGTTTATGACCGACCTATTATCCTGCATAAGAATTCCCACTTAATGTTTATCAAGGGGGATGAATTAAAGCTGAAACAAGTAATCATTATCTTTTTAGATAATGCCATAAAGTATAGTACCGATGTCATTGAGGTCTTTTTAGAAAGTAATCAGCATATGGGAATTCTTCGAATAAAAGATTATGGCATCGGCATACCGCAAGAAGAACAATCTCATGTTTTTGAAAGGTTTTATCGAGTAGATAAAGCCCGCAAACGGGATTCGGGAGGAAGCGGACTAGGATTAGCTATTGCTAAAAATATTGTGAACCTTCATAAGGGAGAAATTGAGATAGAAAGTAAAGAACACATTGGAACAGAGATTAAAGTTACTTTTCCCCTCACGAACTGAGTAAGTCGCTTTTATATAAATTAGCTTATGTACCACTAGTGAGGCAGGAACTCTAGCAGTATTTAATCTCTAAAAATGCTACCTAATGAATACACTCAAAACGGAGTCACCAGTTTTGAGTGAGAAAAAAACACCTCCAAGTGATTGCTCGGTACTTCATACCCAGTTTATCAGCTTGAAGGTGTTTTTTATTTATATAAAATCAGAGCCTGTCCAAATTATTAGCAATTACGTTTTCTTAATCTGCGAACGCTGATACTTTCTAAACTAGTCGTATTTCTATTACCTGAATTATCTTCCCATACTAAAAATCCGCCTTCTGCTCGAATAAACGTACCATTTCCATCAAGCTGTCTTCCAGCAGAAAAAACTTGAATTTTATCTCCTCTTCGAAAATTATCTACTATAGAACGAGATTGAGATTGAGATGTACGACGATCTCCACTACGACGTCCTGGCATAACTCCACCTCCTTATACACTTATAGTACATACTATGAAGAAAGCAAAAATTGGTATAAGCAAAACGCGTAAAAGTATAAAAATATTTTATAAAATAAAAATTTTGCTATACCTGTCTTTAGTATTTCTGCAAGGTTTCTTACATTTATCCACAGTCCCATGAGACCTCTGAATCTCTTTCATCTTGTAACGTGACCTAGATTCAGTGAGTATAAAATACATAAGGGATGTTTAAGGTGTTTGATGTATATAGTCTGAGAAGTCTTCTTTTAGACATAAAAAAGAATCCTCCATGAAAAAGAGGATTCAACAGGGTAAGTAAGAAAAAGAAATATACATGCATGTTCCTGGGGGGGCTACGCTTGTATAATCAACTTATACCCGCTATTCACTGATTGAAACAGCTAAAAAAAACATTTTATAAAAAAATTGATAGTTAACCTATTAAATTAGCCCTATAGATTCTTGAACTACTCCCCCACGGATGATAACCATCGCCTATATATGAAAAATCATACTTTTCATAATATCCAACGTGGCCGGTGCATAAATAAAGATTATCAAACCCGGCATTTTTCGTATCTTCCTTCAGTCTTAAAAGAATCTTTTCACCCAAGGAATTACCTCGATAATTCTCTTCAATATAAAGAGCACACGCCCAGGGCCATAAATCCATTCGACTTATAAAATCGTTGGTGATAAGCCCTGCGCAGCCGATAATTCCTCCTTCATCTTCTAACAGGTACCAGACTGGAAGACAACTATTTGTGTTTAAGCTATGTATAATACAGTCTTCGTAAAGCCTTAAATTCTCTTTACTCGCCCACTTACGCTGAATATATTCAATAGCTTTGTCTTTGTACTCTACCTGTTCTCTAATATTAATAGTTCGCATGACCAGTGCTCCTCTATTAAAATTAAATCCATTCTTTCCTATGTTCACGAATAAATTTAATATCATTTTGATAATGTTCAAGATGCCCTTCGTCTATCATTTTTTGAAACGCAATGTCACCTTCTCTAGCTTTTCTTATAATGGTTTTACATAACCCTTTCACCCGCAGTAATACCATTTCCAAGTAATCTTCTTCTGCTTCTTCACCATAAGAATCAAAAAATAATTTCACTCTTTGTTTTATATGTTGAGCATGCTGTGATGAATTATAATAAATTTTCTCACCTGTTTCAGAAAGATAAAATCTACTTAAAGGGACGCACGTATAAAGAGTATAAGCTATGTCCCAAAGCCTTGGCCCAGGTGCAGCAACATCAAAATCAATAATTCCTATTGGTCTCTCATCATTAAAAACAATGTTGTATATAGCAAAATCATTATGACATAGTATTTCAAATGGTTTAGGAGTGTTATCTATTGATTTCCAGCTGTCATCAAATGAAAAATCACTCACTGAATCATGATAAAGACGGAGCATTTTTCCTATTTCTATCAAAACATCATCGGACCACATATATTTCTTCAAGGGATAATTACCAGCTTCACCTTCAATAAATGACAAGACCTCTCTCCCTTTTTCGTCAATGCCTAAAAATTTTGGTGCATAAGTAAACCCCTTGATTTCTAAATGCTTTAATAGCCTATGAAATTTATGACTATCTGATTTTAATTCTCGTCGTACGGTATTTCCCCAGCGGTAAACGTTAGAAACATTCCCTCCTGTTAGTACTTCTTCGTCCTTAAAGCCTGACATATAAATATTCCCCCTGAATATACCCGATTTGTCGTTAATAAGTGAAAGTGATAAAACATTCATCATAATAAGATACCTTATTTTACTATTGATTTAGAAAAGCCCGTACTTTTCCCTTCATAGCCCATTAATGTTACTTTACATTATAAAAAAAGAATCTTCATTCGAAGATCTTTTTGACTGCTTATTTCATACAAAAATCCGCTAAAAAAGCGGGAGACCGCTACTATGTTAAATCACCAAAAGCCACCGTCTGAGTGGATAATTTGTCCGGTAATCCATTCTGCTTCTTCGCTTGCTAAAAAAATAACTAATTTTGCGGCATCCCGGGGCTCACCAAGTCGACCCATTGGGAACTTCGGCAGTAAATCTTCCTTCAGCTTACTGCTCATCCATCCAGTATTAGTTGGTCCAGGATCTACAGCATTAACAGTAATTTTAAGAGGTGCTAATTCAATAGCAACTGATTTAGTAAACGTAGAAACGGCACCTTTGGTGGCAACATAAGCCAAATTTCCAGGCTCAGGTGACTTATCTTGACCTGATACCATATTAATAATTCGACCGCCATGCTTGCCTTCGATTAGACGTGCAAACTCAACAGTTAAAAGACATGTTCCTCTAATATTCACGTTATAATGAGCGTCGAGAACATCAGCATCTATCGAACGAAAATCTACGTCTACAGAATGTGTTGCATTATTTACAAGGATTGATGGAGAACCCAGTTTGGTTTGAACGGTATCAAGCAGTTTTCTTGGTGCATCAGGCTGCGATAAATCCAATTCCATCGATTCACATCGTACTCCCAGACTGCGAATCTCCTCAATCAGGTGCTTTGACCAATTAAAATCATCCTCATTACAATAATCCATTAAACGATCATAATTTGACCAATGAGTAAAAAAAATATCCGCGCCTTCTTTAGCTAACTCCCTGCATATTTCAGTACCAATACCTTTTGCCCGACTAGCACCAGTAACAATCGCAATTTTATTTATTAATCGCTTCATAAAGCATCTCCTCATGGGAACGCTGAACAAAGGTATGCTCACCAATAGCACATGTGTTCAGCAATCCTGTATATGTATATTAATCTATCAAGTTGTAATAAGTGAAAAAATGTAAGTGAAATTTAAAAGGTATTCGACTGTCTATATTCCGCACTCATAAACAGAAAATGAGATACCTTCTCCGTAGCCATCTTTTACTTCATGAACAGTAAGATTGTTAAATCCATTAGAGTTAAGAATGCGTTCAAATTCTTCTAAGCCATAAAGTCGAAGAGGGAAATCCATTATCTCCACCTTTTTTGTCTGATTTCCTTGAAGTAGCTCATATTTTATCTTAGTATTCAAAGCGCTCGTTCTTCTATCCTAGAAGCTTTTTTTGTAAACGACGAGGATTTCTTTATTAAAAGATACTCGATCCGTTTCGGTCCAATCTAATAGTTCTTCAATTTCACTTTTTTTCTTTATCATCGTTAAAAGTATTTTCCCGTCGTCTTTTAAAACTGCTTTCATGTTTTGAAGACTCTTAGCAGCAATATCATCAGCTAACAGCGAAAAAGAGCCAAAAGTTATTATAATAAGATCATACTTTTTACTACTTTTAAAATTCTCGATATCTTGATACCATACATTTGGTTTAAGGTTTAGTACTTCAGCTTTTTCTACACATGCTTTAAGCATTTCTTTAGAAATATCGAACCCTTCAATATCAATTCCGTTTTGCATAAATGGAATAAGCATTCTACCGCTCCCGCACATCGGTTCTAATACTTTCATATTTTGACCTTTGACAAAGGAAAGATAAAACTCAAGCTCTTTTCTATTTGCAGCGGATTTATCAACCTCGTACAACCTTGTGCAGAGCTCTCCATAATAATCATTCATTCTCGTTTTCACCTCACATGATTAGTCTTCCATACGTGCCTTCAACTTTCCTGCTCTATTCTAGTCAATACAGAACTTATTACAGGTAGTAAACTCTCTATCTCTAACAAGTTTATGCTTGTCCTCTTCCCTTGGTTTTGCTTATATTTCAATCTTTGGTAAAGATATAGACAGAATAATGGATTTCATCAGTAAAATTCCAAAAGGAAATATCCTCATTTTAGAGAACTGAATAAAGGGCTGCTTTTCATTTCTCTAACATTTAAAAGGAGGTATACGAATGAATGAACAAATACTAAAAATAGATAACGTAGAGATTTGTACAGAAAGTTTTGGGAACCCAGAAAATCCTGCTGTACTTTTAATAATGGGAGCAATGTCCTCGTTAGATTGGTGGGATGAAGACTTCTGTCTTCGCCTCGCTGAACAAGAGAGATTTGTTATTCGTTACGACCATCGTGATTTAGGCCGCTCTACCACTTACCCGCCGGGTACTTCTAACTATACGATAACGGATATGGCTGATGATGCAATTGGCGTTTTAGATGCTTACTCTATAGAAAGAGCTCATATTGTTGGAATGTCTTTGGGCGGAATGATAGGTCAGATTCTTGCTCTTAGATATCCGGATCGCATAGATTCTCTTACTTTAATTGCATCAAGCGTATTTGGAACGGAGGCGGAAAAATTGCCTCCAATGGACCAGCGTATACTTGATTATCATACAAAAAGCACTTCCATAGACTGGTCAAATCAAGAGGCAATCGTTCACTATCTTGCAGGTGGATGGGAAACTTTAAGTGGAACAAAACCTTATGAAGAGGAAAGAATGTATAAGCTAGCAAAAAGAGAAGCTGTCCGTGCCAAACAGCTGCCGAGTAGATTTAACCATGCTTTGCTTCAAGGAGGAGGCCAATATTATGACAGGTTGAGTGAAATTAGCACACCTACGCTGATTATTCATGGAACAAAAGATCCGGCACTGCCTTATGAACATGGACTTGCGCTTGCAAAAGCTATTTCTCATGCTAAATTAATAGCTCTTGAGGGTACAGGACATGAAGTTCATAGTGAAGACTGGGACCAAATTATCGAAGCAATTGTAGAGATTAGCTCCTAAAAGTAAAACATGAGATATGAAGACTTCAAAGCGCTTTTTCAAGAAAGCTTTGGGGTCTTTTCACATTTCAAAACTCCTTCCTTCTACTAGCAGTTGACAAAAACGTTTCCTATAGCAAAGGCTATTTTGTACAAAAGTACCTGCATCTTTTCAAAACATCACATTTACGATACACTGATATTCTGCATAATATCCATATAATAGTATTAAAGTAATAAAATGGAGGTTTTTATGAAATATTTTAAGGTACTTTTTTGTTTAATCTTATTGACCCTTGTAGGTATAACCGGCTGTTCTTCAAAAGAAGAAGTCACGAGTATTAACACTGTTGATGTACAACAGCTTAAAGAGCACAGCGGAACTTATGTTGGAGATAATTCTAACGTTTTAGCTATCGTAAGAGCATTGCCTGGAGGAGAAACGTTTAAAGAAATCGATTTACATAATAAAACACCAAAAATAATTTATGGTACTAAAGAGGGCTCTTTATCAGAAGATGAAAAGTTAAAATATTGGTTTGACGGTAAGAATACATTGGAGAAAAACTTTCTTTACAATGCTATTTATTTAACAATATTAGTGCCTAATGCTCAAGGTTACAGTTTTAAAGTAGACAATCAAAAATTCTCAGTGTCTAGAGAAGAAATGGAACAGTTTATTTCTGACAACATTAAAACTTTACCGGATAGTAATAAATTATTTGATAAAGAAAAAACACAGCAATTTATAGATGATAATGAAGAAAAGATAAATAAAACAGTTAAATCCGCAACTATTCGAGAACAATTTTTTAAGAATGTTCCTATAGTAAAAGAATAAGAACAAATAAAGAGCCTTAAATAAGGCTCTTTATTTGTTTTCTATTTACTTAACCAAACTTTCAAATTAAATAAGAGATCCAGAAAGTCACGAAGCAAGGAAGCTTTTCACAGCAGTTAAAAAAGCGGATAAGTTTCCTGCATGCACCTCATGTCCAGCCCCTTCTATCGTTACTAATTTACAATTTGGAATACGCTTAGAAACTTCCTGCAATTTATCTTGAGGAATATGGCTGGATCCTCCTCCTATAATGAGAGTAGGTGCAATTATCTCTGTAAGACTTCCCCACCATTTAGGATTGGGGTTGTTTAACTGTCGAAGAATTGAAGGTACAACCTCCCAGTCAAACGGTAAAGAACCAGGAGGTTTGGCAGGAATTTCGAACTTTTCTCCTGTAAAAGGTGGAGGAGTGTCTTCAACAATCAATTGATCTACCCTTTCTGGAAATGTTTCAGAAAAAAGATAGGACACCGTACCGCCCATAGAATGCCCAATCAACGTAAAGCGCTCCAAATTCATCGCATTTACGAAATGAAGTAAGTCATCACACATAAGTTCAAACGTATAGGTACCGGTTCTTTCACTTCCACCGTGTCCTCGCTGATCTAAAGCTAAAAATCGATATTCCTCTCCTAATACAGCTGCTACTTCATCCCACGACTCTGCACTCATTCCCAAAGCGTGAAGTGCAATAATGGCGGGTGCCGAAGCTTCGCCCGACTCTCGATATTGAAATGTTAAACCATTTAGTTCAATTTGATTTACTCCCATTTTCAAATTAGATCAACTCCTAACTCAGATTTCACCAATTAAAATCTAGTTTATTAAGGTTCATCTATATATTAGTGAAGAAATGAAGATTTCCTTCACCTCTTATCTTATTAGGAAAGATATTAGATTATTTTATGTATCCTGTGTAATTCTCTAGTCAGCATAATTCACCTAGAGTTTTTTACTTTCGATACCTATATAATTTAAACCAAAAGTACTGCAAGCCAATTGAATAAAAGATTGTAAAGGAAGAGACATAAATTTATCTTTATGCCAAAACATTTGTGTATAAAGAGGTGTATCAACTTTAGTGCAAACTAATTCTTTTAATATTCCTTTTTCAACCTCCGCTTTCACTACTACTTCGGGCAATATGGCAATACCTAAATCTAACATCACGCATTGCTTAATAGCTTCTACGCTTACAAATTCAAATTTAGTTGATGTACAAATACCCGCCTCACGAAACAAGTTTTCCAATACTACACGATATGAACATCCTGATTCGGTATACAAAAGAGTCTCATTCTCAAGATCTTCTAAGTAAATTTCCGCTTTATCAGCTAAAGGATGCTGAGGAGAAGCAATAATTTTTAGGTTTTCTGCAACAAGACATTGTGTATGTAGATTTGCATCATGATGCTGGATAGGCTCCATTGTAAAGGCAATATCAAGAGTTCCATCTAGTAGCTGCGCTTTTGTTTGTTCTTGAGAATAAATAGGTTTAAAAATCATTTTAACCTTTGGGAATTGATCCTTAAATTCTTTTAATATTGGAGGCAATCTATATGTACACTGACTTTCAGAAGATCCAATAATAAGCGTACCCGCAGGCTCCTCCACTCCACTTACAGCGTTTTTGGCTTCCTTAGTCAGTTGAATCATTTTATCGGCGTACCTTTTAAATTCTTTACCTGCCTCTGTTAAAACCAATCGCTTTCCGAGACGTTCAAATAAAGGCGTTTCAAGTTCATTTTCAAGAGCTTTTATTTGGGCGGTAACACTTGATTGAGCAAAATTCAAAATTTTAGCCGTATAGGTGAAATTTAAGTTTTCTGCAGCTGTTTTAAATGTAATCAGTTGTTTTATTTCGATTTTCCTCACCTCTTTATAATCGGATATTACGATTGATTCAATCGTAATGTTCATCTGTAACGATCGTTAATTTCATTATAAAATATGGTAAATCAAACCACAACGTACTAAATATAAAGAGATAAGGGGAAATCATAATGACTGTAAAAAAAGAAAATACAAAAGAATCAATGAGTCTAGTGCAAAAAGATACCAGCGAAAAAAACTTCAAATACTATTGGAATGAAATTATTCGAGCGCTTATCGTGACCAAATAAGTAAGGCTAATCAATTTTATTTTTGGAAAAGTAAATCCACATACAAGCGTATAAATATAAAAACAATAGCTCGCTAACGCTGACGATATACAGAGTTAGCGAGCTATTAACCTAGTTAAAATTATAATCATGTTTATTGGCCTGAATCTAACCTAAACTCCGCAATATCCTTCTCATCTTGGGAGATAATGAGTGTACCCTTTAATGCATTAGCCTGTAGCTTTTTTAGTTTTTCTTCAGCTGGCAAAAGTGGTAATTCATTATTTTTTTCTTTTGCTCCTAAGGTATAACTAAGAGTAAATTTACTTGTTCCTTTAGATGGAATTTCTCCTATACTCATACCAATACCTAACTTATTGTTATCCATATTATAGATATTTGAACCAATTGCTTCTTTTACAGCTGATACTAACTCCTTATCTGGTTCTATGCGAATGTTTGTTTTAGCAAAATCAGAGAGAGTCATACTATTATTAGACTTATTTTCCATCGTGAATGTATAGCGTAACTCCGTTGGAACGATACGTTTACTTTTATTCTTTTTATCAGGTACTATCATTTCCCCAACGATCTTTTTATCATCTGTTAACAGTACCTCTGCTTTTTGTAATTTTAAGTACTCAACATTGTTTACATATTCCGTTTTTGAACAAGCGGAAATGATAAACACCAAACAAATAACAAACAAACCAAGATAGAAGTTTTTCATAACACACCCCTTTTTTATTCCACCTCTATTTCAAAATAAAAATGATACACTATCTTTACTTAATATAATGGGTTTTATAGACACTTTAGCACCTTTATTGACGAGAATACAAAAACCATGCAGGCATCTCCGTGTTTTCAACTAGCAGCACTTGTTTATGCTTAGGATCACCTTTAATAGCATAAATAAAATCACCATTTTGTGTTTTACCAAAGGCTCTAAAATATTTCTTAGAGTCATACTTTGTTTGATCAGCCATCTCCACGCACTCATAATTTCCATATGTATCACTTAAAAGCTTTGTGTTAAACATATTCTCGTCTTTTGTTACATAAAACTTATCGTAAGAAAAGAACAAAAAATATATACTTAACGCCCCTATAATTGTTATACAACTAGCTAAGCTCCATCGAATTTTTTTATTCACTTTCGACCTCTTAAATTTTTTTGTTTTACTATAATTAGGTTTTGATATATGTAATACGCTCACATAGAACGTATTTTCTAAAAGATAAAGTAGTCAACTTAAATAATACTCACCTTTTTTGGGCTACCTTTTTCATTAACTGACTTTTATGATCTTTATCTTTAACTATAATATAATCCTCTGTTCCTTTTACTGAATAGATTTCTGAACCAACTGTAAAATAGTTTGATTGATTATTACCTGCCGGCATTTTAGTTGCTTTAGTTTTCTTTTCTATTGTTCCTATTTGGTCTCCTATTTCTTGTGTTTGATCTAATTTATCTTCTGTTCCGTTATATTCCTTATTTCCAACTATCACAATGATAGCAGAGCTCTCTATATTTATTCCTATACTTTCTTGGTTACATGCAGTTAGAACGGTTAAATAAACTACTGACAGAAAACTAAGTGTTCTCTTCATAATAAGCAGCCTCCGCAAATCATTTTCCTTGCCCTTTAATTAAAATAGACATTAGAGGATATACCAAGTTCAGTAACGTATCATAATGTATTCGAAAACGAACAATCCTAAAAGTTCTATTAAACAAACTTTCCAGGCTCCTCCACATAAAAATCCACATAACCGCAGCTTGAACAAACATAAGGTATTAACTCACTGTAATTGTGATTGTTGTTTAATATGCTGCTCGGTGTTTTATTTACACCTACTGTACCAGGTGATGATTGAATACGAGCTTTGATTAGAGTTGAATCACATTTAGAGCACTTTTTGCTGTACATACACATCATCCCTCTCTATTCCATAACATCATTCCTAGTTTCTATAGTACATGCTTACTAGTTTTAAAATTAATAATTAGCCATATAACTTGAATAATCAAAGGGAAAATAAATACAATTAGCAACACTATAAATGCGAACAATTTTAGCTCTGGTGTTTGGGTAACACCCGCTCCATCCACTTCTCTTGTCCAGACAACAGCTGTGCCTACGACGAAAAGTATGATCCAAATTATATTAGCTATCCACCAGGAAATCCATCGTCTTTTCACATCATCACTCCTTCCATTTTTAAGCAGTATCTTTCTTTTTTAATTCCCAGATAAGAGTAATGGTGGAGATAGCTCCACCTACCGCAAAGAGGTAAGAAGAAAACGGTATTGTTTCATGTATGAATAAACCTCTTACTCCATAGAAACACAGGATAATAGTGCTGAGTAAACCAATCATAAGTCGAATATTTTTATTGATCTTTTTCTCCTCCTTAGACTTTTCCCTGCACCTGATCCTTTATCATAAGTCCAAATATAGCGAAGAAGTTTAATACAACCAGCAATCCATAATAAAAGCCAATCCCCTCAAAAAACAAAGAAAGAATGGGGAATATTATAGATTCAAAGCCAAATAACATAATAATAAGGCCAATTCCTTTAGCGAGCTGTTTTTCATCCTTAGGTGTAAATATCTTTCCATACCCAGCAATGAAATTAGTATTACCTTTTTTCCATACACGTTTCCCAATATAAATAATGAAGCAGCTTACTAAACATATAAATAATACGTTCAACATCAGATATTACCCCTTCTTCATACCCTCTAATTTAACAATATATAGTATATTTTACCATAAAATTCACAAATATTATGTGTTAAAGGTGGACTCATAAAATATAACACTATAAAATATATACATACTAATTATGGATATCTTAATTAAACAAGAACTCACTGAAGAATATAATAAAACTGAAGAAGTTGTGAAAAGCGCTTTTTTAAATGAAGAATACAGCGATAAGAAAGAACATTTTGACGTGCCTGAAGAATTCTTTATGACCTTAGAGTTAACAGAGGGATTATTAAAAAATATGCAAGGTGTTGTGCAGTACTCAAAAGCTTTTTCAGAGTAAGTACTAACTGATTAATTAGGTTTTACGTAAAGGCTGCCTAGAAAAAATTTTATAGTATTTTCTATGAACAGCCTCTTTTTTATTTACCTGATATTATTAAAGCGGTGGGTTTTCCACACCTAAATGAACCCAATCTTCTTTTGGAGGCCCATAAACTCCAGGGGGTTTTAGTCCTGCTTGACGCATCAGAATGGTAATTTGACCTCGGTGATGAACAATATGCTTGATTAGTCCCATTAAGATTGTGGCATTTGATTGGGTTCTTCCGAACGCTTCTTGAGTGCGTTCTAGGAATTCATCTGTCCATTGCTGTTCAATGATTTTAGCAGCGTGAGAACTTACATTTTTAAAGGTTATAGCGATTTCCTGGGCAGAAGATGGAACGCTTGCTGTACTTTCTATTCTGTCTATGCTCAGTCCAAATTCAGTTAGATAATCTGGAATATTGGTTGTAAAATGCCAAGCAATTCTTCCTAACGTACGTCCTTCAGGGTAAACTTGTTGTTTCAATGAATCATCTGTTAAGCTATCCAAAACTTTTTGAGTTAGCATAGCTTCGTTGTTCCATTCTTTGATAAAATCTGAAATGGTATTATACATGTAAAAGACCTCCCAATATAAATCTAATCTAAATTAACACTTAAATAATATCATAGAAAAAACCAGTTGGCTTATTTACTAAAGAAAGGAGATTCTATGTTATTTAAAGCTACTGCTCAAAAAACTATTACTTTCACTCTATTACCTTTAAATGCTTTATTATGCATTCAAGCAGTTCAATATAAAGCATTTGATTTTTTACTTCTTTTTGCTATCCTTTGTTCGTTTCTTTCCCCGTGCCTCAGATATGAATTTCAAATAGACAAAGATACTTTAACCTATAGAACATATATATTATGGTTTAAAGTATATGCAAAAACCGTTAAACCAATGGACATTAAAAGAATTGTATTTAAACGGTTAAGTTGGAAAACAAAATTGGCAGTAGTAAAAGTAAAAAACGGGTGGAATATGCGAATAGCATTATTTAATCCACCAAATGTTTTTAAGGAATTAGAAACATTTGCACATGAATATGATGTAGATATTCAAAAAACATCAGATTATAAAATTCTAGAGAAAATGTCTTGAATGTCACCGCGTTTGGAATACATTAACTTTACGTATGGGGGTGCATAATCAGCCGTTATTCATTTCTAATTAAGCAGCTTTTGAACCTCTTTACCGCTACAAAACATTAGTAAAGAGGCCTTTTCCTAAGCACCTTCAAGTTTAAACACTTTGTCCTCCTTCCTCGCATCAACCTCAAGCCCTACTTAAAAATAGGCTTCAAGACCATTCTGTTTAACATTATTTGGATATACAATTCGTATATAATACTTTTTAAGAGGTGATGATTCTGTATATATCGAAAAAGCTTGGCATTTTAAGCTGGTTTGCTACTTGCTTGTATTTTTTAGTTGAACCTTTTTTTATTTTGACTTCAACTGCTCCCTACAGTTTTTTACATCACGCAATGAGTGATCTTGGCGTAACTTCTTGTGGAACCTACACCTATTCAATTGCACCTCATGAAATTTGCTCTCCTCATCATTTCTGGATGAATGTATTGTTTATTATAAACGGATTAACACTTTCAATTGGTGTTCTGTACATTTCACAAAACCTAAAGAAAACAAAAATAACCCAACTAGCAACAGCGTTTATCCTTATATTAGCTTTAGGCAATATTATTTCAGGCTTTATACCGGCTGATATAAATTTATTTTGGCATTCAATATTCGCTCAGCTTGGTATGGTTACTGTTTTAGCTGGTCTTTGGATGTATGCATCCTCTTTAACCAGCGGCAAGTATTGGACTTATGGCTGCTTAATCGCCCTACTAATCATTCTCATACTCATTATGCTTGTATTTTTCGTTCCTATGCCTACTGGTCTGCTGCAAAGATTATTCTATTTAGTAATCTTTATATGGGGCACCGTACTTTCCTGTATGTTAAACAAGTAATCCACTATCACTCCGTTTCATATGAGCTTACAAGATTATGTTAAACTACCCGGCAGTTCAAATAGCAAAAAGTCCATAGAGGCATCCCCTATGGACTTTTTATACGATTTTGTTAAATAAATTCTCTTAATAATTCTTTAGATTTCTTTCCGCTAAAACCAAAATAATTGCCAATCAGTTTGACGTATTCTGTGTAAGTAACTTTTCTAGTTAAAGCAGTTTCCCACCATCTCTGTGGATTATAATAATGACTTCCACTAGAACAATAGGTTAATTGTATTTGGGTATCCTTAAATTCTTTATTAAAGTTTTTTTCTACCCTTTTCATATGATAGTTTGAAGAAACAACGATAGCGGATTGAAAGTGATAGTTCATCATTAGCTTTTTTGTAAATTTAGCATTTTCCGTAGTACTTGTAGCGTGATTTTCTAATATAATTGAATCCTCTGGTATTCCAGAGTCTTTGGCTTGATGATAAAAATTATTCTCTTGACCATTCGAAAGGATCAAATGAGACGCATATCCTTTTTTATATAATTCAATTCCTTTCTCCAGTCGATCATTATCACCACTTAACACAATAATCACGTCAGATTTTACAGGCTTTTCGTTCACCACAAGCTCTTTCCCGGCAAACAGGAAAAAAATCATCCCTAACCCCAGCATGAATATACTGATCTTTACTCTTTTACCTTTAATTTTTTGCATATAGATCCTCATTTAAAAAGTTCACTTCATATCGTATCATAAAGCTCAATATTCATAAAAATAAAAAGGTGCTTTCAAAAGAACTTTGCATTCTGTAAGCAATCACAGCTTTTATATAAAAGTTAACATTAAAAATTTCAACGAACGTTCTTTCTCAATATTTTTGTGAATCACATGAATTTTATACAAACTTAAATATTTTTTAACTTATTTGTATTAATATTGTTTTTTCCACTTATTTTTCATTTTTCAATGATAAAATTACAAACGATATGAGAAGTGAGCAAAATAACTTATTTATTAACCTTAAAAAACTGACCATAATGGTCAGTTTTTTAGTGTAAAGAGAGTTAGTTACATCATTTATATTAAGACCATTGTTCGCTGCTATAACAAAAAGTCCTGACTATATATCAGGACTTTTCACTTTATTTACACAAATAAGAATAAAGCTGCTTAGTTTCAATTGCTATATTTTTTTACTAGTAATCTATTAGAGGATAGATTTACTTCCTAAATAACGAGGTGCCCAGTAAGAATTGCTTAACGATGCAATAGTTACACCCGTTGAACTGCCAGCATGAATAAACTGCCCATTTCCAATATAAATTCCAGCATGTGAAGGACCTCCAGTAGTATCAAAGAACACAATATCTCCTATATTTGGAGTAGATGTACTTTTTCCTGACTGATACAAGGTAGCTACTGTTCGCGGTACAGTTACTCCACCTCCATTTTTAAACACGTAATAAATGAAACCGCTGCAATCGAAACCACTCGGAGACGTTCCTCCCCACACATATGGTACGCCTATGAATTTTTTGGAATAAGCAACAATATCACTAGCTGTCGCTTGCGTTGAACTATTGACAGTTGAAGAACCAGTGGAGCTGCTAGATGCGTTATTTAAGGCATTCAAAGTAGCTGGACCTACTATTCCATCCACGGCTAAGCCATGATCCCGTTGGAAATTCATAACCGCAGTTTGAGTAACTGTACCAAAATAGCCTGTTGGTGTGGCATTAAAGTAACCTTTTTCCCTTAACAATTGCTGGACTTTTTCAACTTCATTACTAGTCATTCCATATTTTAGAAGCGTACTGCTTGTAACCGCACTTGTTGAACTAGCTATTAACGCTTGATATGTATTGGGTCCCACAATTCCATCAGCGGTTAAACTATGAAAACGCTGAAAGCTTAGAACTGAATCTTTTGTAATTGAACCAAAATAGCCAGTCGAAGTAGCTGAAAATATGCCCTTCTGTCTTAAAACATCCTGTAATTCTTTTACGTCTGGATCTGTCATAC
>Ga0182739_1002186_pt1 | contig 18626 bp, 16 predicted proteins | sample eDN5th30CBELigBY_FD_128873 | JGI IMG/M metagenome (GOLD analysis project Ga0182739, IMG submission 128873) | Enriched backyard soil microbial communities from Emeryville, California, USA - eDNA 5th pass 30_C BE-Lig BY (version 2) (version 2) | ecosystem: Environmental > Terrestrial > Soil >...
ATTCAAGATCATCTCTCATTTAGTTTTACAGCTTCACAACAACCGAGGTAAGACAGAATTCATTCAAATAAAAAACTCGCCAACAATCGGCGAGTTTTTTACAAGGATTTATTATTAGGGTACAGTTGATTTTTTACATATTTCTTAAATAAGAGACGTACGAATTTGAAAGTCTGTTTTCGGATAATAAGCATTTTTCACTAACACATTTGGTCCGAGACACTTTACAGCTGGACAGTGGCAGTTGAGTTGAGCGGCCAGCTTAGAATTCATCCACGTTTCATAGGATTTGGTAAGTGGTTGATCGACAATGTTCCCAAGCGACGGTGCATCACCAAAATCAGTGACAATTACTTCGCCCGTAAAAATATTTATATTTAAGCGGGAGCGTCCGTCTGGGTCATTTCGGACGGTTACTTTTTTCGAATTGTACAAACGTTTTAGCAGCTCTAAATCTTCTTTATTATTGCTGCATGGATAAAAAGGAAGGGTCCCAAATAGCATCCATACATTTTCATCGCGAATCTCTAGTAAGTGATGAATAGCTTCACGCATTTGATTTAAAGGAAGCGTTTCTAATGCTGAAGCAAAATCGCTTGGATACATAGGGTGTATTTCATGGCGTTTACAGCCCATTTCTTCCACAACTTGCTTATGAATATGATCTAAATAGGGTAAGGTTCGTTTATTTAACATCGTTTCAGCAGAAACCAATACTCCAGCATCCGATAAAGCAAGGGAATTCGTAATCATTTGATCGAATAATTTCTTACGTTGCTCACGTGTTGGTTTTCGATCCATCATTGCGAAACCTGTGTCCATAAATTCATCAATCGTACCCCAATTGTGGGAAATATGTAGAACATCTAAATAAGGAATAATGTCTTCATAACGTTCTAAATCAAGGGTTAAGTTGGAATTGATTTGTGTGCGTACCCCACGACTATGTGCATATTTCAATAAAGGTAACACATAATTTTTTACGGATTTTTTAGATAGCATCGGCTCGCCGCCAGTAATGCTAAGGGAACGTAATGTTGTAATCTCATCGAGGCGCTTAATCAGTAGCTCTAATGGAAGGGCATCAGGGTCTTTTGGCTGTAATGTATAGCCTACAGCACAATGCTCACAACGCATATTACAAAGGGTTGTTGTCGTAAACTCGACGTTGGTTAGCGTCATTTTTCCGTATTGCTCAATATCCATATAGGCTTCCCAAGGATCATGCTCGGGAGTGATTGGTGTTAGTATAGTTTCTTTCATTGTCATAGTCTAAGGCTCCTTACGTATTAATGCACTAACCCATTATGAACAAATCGAATAATTAATGTCAATAATGGGACGCTTCGGGCGAGATTTCAATTGCACTTTATATATAGATTCGATACGATAGATAGACGAAGACGGAAGGGGAATGTTTTCATGGGAAAAACTATTTACAGTAAAGATGATCAAGTTAAATATTTGAAGGAACGTTTAACGATATTTATGGAGGTTCTAGATAGCATTGAACCTGAACATACAGAGTTAGAAGATATTGATCGTTTAATTAATATGATTGACGAATTAGAAGAGAAAGTCGAACAATTCAAGAGTCGCGGATAAGAGTAGGATTTGTACGATAGTATGAGTCCTTTTCATTGAATATTCAATAAAACCTTGTTTTTTAAAAAAACAAGGTTTTATTTTGGAAAATAATAGTGGGATAAATTGGGTGTTGGCTAATATCTAAAGCTGTTGTGTAAGGGTCGTTATGTCTTTTTCTATAAGCATGTCAGAGACAAGTTTTCTAATGAAATAAAAAGTCTGTCTTTTCGAAATATAGGGATAGATGTATAATGAAACAGGTATTAAATTCATTTAGTGATGTCTACGTCTAGAGAAACATAGACATCGCAATTAAATATAGGGGATTGAGGGGGACTGCAAGATGGATATGTTTAAATTTCAAGAAAGTATGTACAGTCTAATTGTAGAAACATCTACAAATTTACCAAAAGACGTGCGTCGTGCGATTAAAGGTGCAAAAGCACGCGAAAACGCTGGTACACGTTCAGCGATGAGTTTGGCAACGATTACAAATAACATTACAATGGCGGATGATAATGTATCTCCAATCTGTCAAGATACAGGACTACCAACATTCAAAATTAAAACACCAGTTGGCGTAAATCAACTTGAAATTGCAGAAGCAGTTCGCAATGCGTTAGTTCTTGCGACAAAAGCAGGAAAGCTTCGTCCAAATGCAGTTGACTCTTTAACAGGGGAAAATAGTGGTGATAACTTAGGAGAAGGTCTTCCAGTTATCAAATTTGAACAATGGGATAAAGATTATATCGATGCGCGCCTAATTCTTAAAGGTGGCGGTTGTGAAAATAAAAATATTCAATACAGCCTTCCATGTGAGCTTGAAGGACTAGGTAAAGCAGGTCGTGACCTAGATGGTATTCGTAAATGTATCATGCACTCTGTATACCAAGCACAAGGGCAAGGGTGTAGTGCTGGATTCATCGGCGTTGGAATCGGTGGAGATCGCTCTTCAGGATATGATTTAGCAAAAGCGCAACTTTTCCGCAGCAATGATGATGTAAATCCAAACGAAGATCTTCGTAAATTAGAAGAATACGTAATGGAGCATGCAAATGAATTAGGAATCGGAACAATGGGCTTTGGCGGTGAAACAACATTATTAGGTTGTAAAGTTGGGGTTATGCACCGTCTTCCAGCTAGTTTCTTCGTTTCTGTTGCGTACAACTGTTGGGCATTCCGCCGCTTAGGTGTGAAAGTAAACCCTGAAACAGGTGAAATTAACGAATGGTTATATCAAGAAGGTGAAAAAATCGACTTCGCACTTGAAGATAAGCAAGCAGAGCAAGAAACAGCAGCAGCATCTGAAGCAGCGGTAGAAGGACCGCGTGAGGTTGTTCTAGAAGCACCAATTACAGAAGAGAAAATCCGTGAACTTAAAGTCGGTGACGTTGTTCATATTAACGGTAGAATGTACACAGGCCGTGATGCAATCCACAAGCACTTATCTGAAAATGATTCACCAATCGATTTAGATGGTCAAATTATTTATCACTGTGGTCCAGTTATGCTGAAAGATGACGAAGGTAAATGGCATGTAAAAGCAGCTGGTCCAACAACAAGTATTCGTGAAGAACCATACCAAGGGGATATCATGAAGAGATTCGGAATCCGTGCTGTTATCGGTAAAGGTGGAATGGGACCAAAAACATTGGCGGCGCTTGAAGAGCACGGCGGTGTTTACTTAAACGCGATCGGTGGAGCGGCTCAGTACTATGCAGATTGTATCAAATCTGTTGATGGTGTAAACTTTACAGAGTTTGGTATCCCTGAAGCAATGTGGCACTTAAGCGTTGAAGGTTTCACGGCGGTTGTTACGATGGACTCACACGGAAACAGCTTACACAAAGACGTTCAACAAACATCATTAGAAAAATTAGCTAAGTTTAAAGAAACAGTATTTAAATAAGAAAGAAGCGGGTGCCTCTCCAATAGAGAGAGCACCCGTTTTTTATAAGATGATTAAAGGTGTAAAATTTTAGATATGTCTTGATATCTAGCTCCAGAAACCTTGCGCTTTTCTTAGCTTTCATTTTCTTCACTTGGCAAAGGATCAATGGTTGTGGCATCTTTCGAATTCAATGCTTTTTTGAGGACATAGACAAAGCCGCCGCCTACTAAGCCGAGACAAAAAATAAACCCCATCGAAATGATCCACCATTCAGCCATGAAAGCGCCTCCTTTTAGCAAAAATATATGCTCAAGAGAAAAAAATATTTCCGAAATGTCCAAATATTTCAAAATGACGAGCATATAATAGTAGCAGAAAGGAGGGAATGGTATGCAAAATAATTATTGGTTATACTTCTTTGCTCTATTAGCCGGTTTTGCTTTTATCCTTCTTCCTGTCGCTGGTACAATCTTTGCTGGTCTTGAACCTATTTTGGCTGTGATTGGCATTGTGGTTGTTCTGCTTTTCGCTGTTATTATTGTTTGGAAAGCATTAGAATCATTGTTTAAACGATAAATCAATATAGATTGGGACCATCCTTCTTTTCTATTGGAAGGGTGGTTTTTTATTGGAATCATGCCAATTCCTTCTCCTTACATATAAATGTTTTTACGCCAAACACTAAGAGAAAAGTATGTTGGGGGATTAAATAAAGATGAAGAAACTAATCTGTTTATTGACCATTTGGAGTGTATTATGGACATTAGCAACTCCGGCTTTTGCTGAATCATATAATTGGGGAATGAAGAAAGGAAGCAATGGAAAACCAGCTGAAGCAGGACAGAAATTCGACGAAATGCTTCCGAAATATGAGGCGATTTATTTAGGAGATACCTCGAAGAAAGAGGTTTATTTAACGTTTGATAATGGCTATGAAAACGGCTATACAGGCCAAATTTTAGATGTACTTAAAAAACAAAACGTACCAGCTACCTTTTTCGTAACAGGACATTATTTAAAAACAGCACCCGAACTTGTGAAAAGAATGGTAAAAGAAGGACATATTGTAGGAAATCATTCATGGACACATCCAGATATGACAGTTATGACAGATGAACAGATTCGCTCCGAGTTACGTCAAGTAAAAGAGGCAACAGCAAAGTTAACGGGTCAGCAAACGATGAGTTATTTGCGTCCGCCGCGTGGAGTGTTTAGCGAAAGAACGATGAAAGTAGCTAAAGAAGAAGGTTATTATCATATATTTTGGTCACTTGCTTATAAAGATTGGGTCGTTGATGAACAAAAAGGAGCGGCCTATGCTCACGGTGAAGTAATGAAACAAATTCATCCAGGAGCGATCTTGCTTATCCACACAGTTTCAAAAGACAATGCTGATGCACTTGATTCTATTTTAACGGATTTGAAAAAACAAGGGTATGTATTCAAAAGTTTGGATGATTTGATGATTGAGCAGCAATTGCCGAATCGGATGTTGTATTAATAATAAAGTGGAGCCCTCATTTTGGGCTCTGTTTTTCTATTCTGGATAAAAACATGATATAATACGTTGCAAACTGTCAAAGAGACGTATATGCTTTTGAAGCATGGAAAAACGGAGTGAAAAGAAATGACAAATGATCAATTAGAAGTGAATCAAACGTTTCCCTTAACAATCAAACGACTCGGTATTAACGGAGAAGGAGTCGGTTATTTTAAAAAGAAAGTCGTCTTCGTTCCAGGTGCGTTACCAGGAGAAGAAATAGTTGCGGTTGCAACGAAAGTTCAACCTAAATTTTCTGAAGCAAAAATTAAAACGATTCGTAAATCATCCCCACATCGCATTCAAGCACCATGTCCGATTTATGCGGAGTGTGGCGGCTGTCAGCTGCAACATTTAAGCTATAGTCAACAGCTCGTTGAAAAACGCGACATCGTCGTTCAAGCGATGGAACGATATACGAAAAATTCAATTTCTGCTTTAAATATTAAAGATACAATTGGCATGGAAGACCCGTGGAACTATCGCAACAAAAGCCAATATCAAGTTGGGTTAAAAGAAGGCAAGCTCATTGCTGGCTTGTATGGAGTAAACTCACATTCTTTAATCGATATTCCAAATTGTCTCGTGCAGCATTCAGCAACAAATAAAGTAACGCGTACCGTTAAGAAAATTTTAAAAAACCTAAACATCCCTATTTATAACGAACGAAAGAATAAAGGGGTCATTAGGACGGTTATCACTCGCGTAGGTTTTGAAACAGGAGAGGTCCAAGTTGTCCTTGTAACGGGAACAGAAGACATTCCGCAAAGAGACAAGCTGATTAAACAAATTCGTGACCAACTTCCTGAAGTGAAATCCATTGTTCAAAACATTAACAATAAGAAAACATCGCTCATTTTTGGAGATAAAACGATCCACTTAGCTGGTGAAAAAGTCATTAATGAAATACTTGGCGATTTATCCTATGAACTATCAGCACGTACATTCTTCCAGCTAAACCCAATTCAAACTGTGAAGCTCTATGATGAAGTCAAAAAAGCAGCAGCACTGACAGGCGAAGAAAAAGTGGTCGATGCGTATTGTGGAGTTGGAACAATTGGACTGTGGCTATCTGAAGAAGCTAAAGAAGTACGTGGCATGGATGTTATCAAAGAATCGATTGATGATGCTAAGAAAAATGCGAAACGTCATAACCGAAACAACGTTCGTTATGAAGTTGGCAAAGCGGAAAATGTGATGCCGCGCTGGATTAAAGAAGGTTGGAAACCAGATGTTTTAGTCGTCGACCCACCGAGAACAGGCTGCGACCAAAACTTACTGAACACGATTTTAAAAGTCAAACCGAAGAAAATTGTTTATGTATCCTGTAATCCATCAACCTTAGCGAAGGACATACATGAACTAAGCAAGCTGTATAAAGTGGAATATATGCAGCCTGTGGATATGTTTCCGCAGACGGCGCATGTGGAAGTTGTTTCACAGATAGTTTTAAAAAATGGTTGAGGGGATTAAAACCCTTCAACCTTAATTGTATTGTTCAATTAAAGGTCGCTTTCCTTTAATAAGAGAAGTGCCTTTTTCAATTTAATGCTCACATTGTTTGTTGGCTAGATGCTGTTACACTTTAAATTTAAGGTAAAGAATATCTAAACTTAAAGTGTATGTTAAAATATAGGTATTTAGGGAAACGGTATTTTACACTAGTTACTTTTCTGTGTTCAAAACACTCAAGTCGAGGTATTTATATAGAAGAAAGGTTGCGACATAATAGTCGCAACCTTTTTTAGTACAACTACTCCATTAGATTGACAATGAAAGGACAGAAACAGAAGCTAACAAGAATAGGATATACCTACATAATTAATAGTAAAGGACAATAAGTACAGTGATTTAATATATATAATGTAATTAATGATACTTATCAAGGGTATTATTACAGCAATGTTATACTCCTGCAAATAAGTTGTACTTGCTGTCTTTTATGAAAAATACTTAGCTTTGTTCTCTTTCCTTCAATTTTAGAGTGGTACGTGGTGTGTTTGAGGGAGAAATGATGCACCGTACCGCAACAGTTTGCCTCTTGGTGTGTTTTAATAGTATAATCTACCTTTTGAAAGTATTCGAAATTATGTTGACAAGTGTATGTATGCTCTTTAGAATTGATAATGATTTTCAACAATGTATAGGAGGCCCAATTTTATGTCGAAACGACGAACTCGTACACAAGTTTTATCTATATTTGCAATCGTTATCATTTTATCAACGCTTTTACTTGGATGTACAAATGAATCAAAAGAAGATTCAGCTTCAAACAAAGAGAGTAAAAACACGCTAACATTTGCTTGGCCGCGGGATATAGGTGAAATGAATCCACATGTCTATAATCCATCTCAATTATTTGCTCAATCCATGGTGTATGAATCTTTAGTTAGCTATCAAGATGGTGGAGAATTAAAACCACAATTAGCGGAATCTTGGGATATTTCAAAGGACGGCAAAGAATACACATTTCACCTTCGTCAAGGGGTAAAATTTTCAGATGGAACAAGCTTTAATGCTGACATCGTGAAAAAGAACTTTGATGCCATTTTGAAAAATGTTGCTTTACATAGTTGGTTAGGATTTATTCCAAAGATTGATCAAACGAAAGTAATTGACGAACATACATTCCAATTGACATTAACAGAACCTTATTATGCTACAATTCAGGAATTAGCGGTTGTTCGTCCGGTCCGTTTCCTAGGTGAAGCAGGCTTCCCGAAAAATGGTGACACATCAAAAGGGATTGAAAAATCGGTCGGAACAGGTCCTTGGGTATTAGATGAATATAAAGCGGATGAATATGCTACTTTCAAACGCAATGAAAATTATTGGGGCGAACTCCCTAAAGTGAAAAAAATCAAAGTGAAAATCATTCCTGACGCTGAGACAAGAGTCCTCGCATTTGAAAAAGGAGATCTGGACCTTATTTATGGTGAAGGAGTAATCAGTTTAGATACATTCAAACAATTAGAATCAACTGGAGACTACGAAACTAGTGTGTCTGAACCAGTTGCAACCCGTCAACTCGTCATGAATACGAAGAAAGAACAACTTTCGGATGTACGTGTTCGCCAAGCGTTACAGTATGGATTTAATAAACAAGCTATGGTCGATGGTATCACTTCAGGAGTAGAAGACAAAGCAGATTATATTTTACCAACAACCTTCCCTTACACGTCAAATATCGATGCACAACCGATTGATTACAATGTAGAAAAAGCAAAAGCATTATTAGATGAAGCAGGTTGGAAACTTCCAAAAGGAAAAAATGTTCGTGAAAAAGATGGTAAACCACTTGAAGTAGAATTAATGTACGACTCTGCGGAATCGATTCAAAAAGCGATGGCAGAAACATTACAAGCTGAGTGGGCAGCACTTGGTGTGAAATTAAACATCGTTGGAGTAGAGTTGACTGTGCAAATTCAACGATTCAAAGGAAACGATTTTGACTTAAATTTCTTTAGTAATTATGGTGCACCATATGATCCACATACATTCGTAAACATCGTTGGTTCAGAAGGATTCGGCTTTAAGGAAGCCATTTCATCATATCCAAAGAAAGAAGAGTTACTACAACAAATTACTGACGTTTTAAAATCAACAGATGAAAAAGAACGTCAAAAACTATACTCTTCTATTTTAACATCACTACAAGAGCAGGGATCAATTGTTCCAATCTCTTATGTTAAGAAAGTCGCAGTTTATCAAAAAGATGTATCTAATTTTACTTTCCCTGCTAATCGTGACGAACATCCCTTCACTGGTATTAGCATTGAATAGTTAGCAACAGGAGGGTTTTCATGGGCACTTATATCGTGAAACGCATGATGGCTATTATCCCAATCTTTCTTCTTGCTACACTGCTTACGTTTGGAATGATTCGGCTTTCACCAGTCGACCCGGCTGAAGCTTATTTAGCAGCTGCCCATATCCAACCAACAGAGGAAATGTTGGAGCAGAAAAGACATGAATTTGGCCTGGATCAACCTATCCTCGTTCAATATGTAAACTCTATTATTAAGATATGCCAATTGGATTTTGGCATATCTTATATTTCTAATAAGCCTGTTTGGGACGAGGTTACATATCGAATGCCAGCCACGATTCAGTTAGCTCTAGGCAGTATTCTACTAGCTATATTGGTTAGTGTCCCCCTTGGTTTCTTAGCTGGAATCAAGAAAAACAGTGGAATTGATTATTTTAGTCGATTTCTTGCTTTTTTCGGGGCATCCATTCCATCTTTCTGGTTAGGATACTTATTAATCTTTTTCTTTTCTGTGAAGCTCAATTTATTTCCAGTAGAAGGAATTGGTACGGTACAACATCTTGTTTTACCTTCGATTACATTGGCATTGCCCTTAATTGCGTTGTATACACGCTTATTACGTGCTAGTGTTTTGGAAAATTTACAAGAACCATATGTCTTATTTGCCCGTACAAGAGGGATAAAGGAGAGCATCATTATGGGTAAACATGTTTTACGCATAGCCATCTCCCCTATGATTACTGGACTTGGAATGAATCTAGGTAAACTACTCACGGGGACCATTATTGTTGAGGCTGTGTTTTCATGGCCAGGATTTGGACGTTACTTTATTGAAGCCATTTTTAATCGAGATATTCCTGTTATCCAGTGCTATGTGCTACTAGCAGTTGGACTGTTTCTTATCAGTAATTTAATTGTAGATTTAATTCAAATGTACATTGACCCACGCATCTCCAGAAAAGGAGGGCACAGCCAATGATTGCTACTATACGTTCTCAATTGCGAAGTCAAAAAGCGTTGGGCATTTGTATTATCATACTAAGTATCCTATTCTTTCTGGCTATTTTCGCTCCTTGGCTTGCACCTAACGACCCAGTTGCAGTGAATTTAGCGCTAAAACTTCAACCTCCTTCTTGGAATTATCCATTAGGAACCGATCATTTAGGTCGTTGTAACTTATCGCGTCTCTTAATAGGAGCTCGCATCTCATTAGGCTTTGCTTCACTTATCTTTCTTTCATCTTTAGTCATCGGCTTAATTATCGGAACACTTGCCGGCTATACAGGTGGTTGGTTGGATTATATCTTAATGAGAATATGCGATACGGTTATGGCATTTCCTAATCTGTTACTTGTTATTGGATTAGTTGGGGTATTCGGACCTGGACTTTCCCAAGTCGTTTTAGCCTTAATCCTTGTGCAATGGGTTTATTATGCGAGAATATTTCGAGGAATGGTCCTCAGTGTGAAGGAGCAAAACTATATTGCAGCCGCAAAAATAAGCGGCTCGTCTTCTTGGAAAGTTATGAAGAAACATATCGTACCTAATATTCTTCCTCCACTTGCTGTCATGGGTACCCTAGAAATGGGCTGGGCTATTATGGATTTATCTGCGATGTCATTTCTCGGCTTAGGCGTTCAGCCTCCTACTCCAGAATGGGGAGCGATGATTCTTGAAGGAAAATCTTACATTCGAACGAATCCAGAATTAATGCTCTATCCAGGTTTAATGATTATGCTCGTTGTCGTAACCTTCAATGTTTTAGGCGAAGCTTTATCTGAACGCTTTGGAGTTAAACGTCGTTTTTAAAAAGGAATGAAGAAATTGAAAACAGAACAGTCGAATGTATTGCAAGTCAACAATCTATCTGTACACATGCAAACAAAGGATAATACCTCCACCCTCGTACAAGACATTCAGTTTGAATTACACCGTGGAAAAGTACTCGGTATTGTCGGAGAAAGCGGGAGCGGTAAAACGGTCACAAGTATGGCTATTCTGCAACTTCTTGATCAAAAAACAACAACGATTGAAGGTAGTATAAAACTGCAAGGGCGCGAGTTGAATGGATTAGATAAGAAAGCCATGCGGAATATTCGTGGCAAAGACATTGCTTTTATTATGCAAAACCCGATGAATGCTTTTACACCTGTATATACGATTGGTAATCAATTCATTGAAACCATTCGCTCTCATACGAAAATGAATAAAAAACAAGCAACAGAGATTGCTATTGAAGCAATGCAGCATGTGAATCTACCTAATCCTAAGGAATTATTAACATCCTACCCTTTTCAATTAAGTGGCGGAATGCTTCAACGGGTCATGATTGCGATGGCCGCATGCCTGCATCCTGCTGTTATTATTGCAGATGAACCAACAACTGCACTTGATGTTAATAACCAACTTCAAGTGCTGCATCATTTGAATCAAATTCGTACAGATTATGGTTCAGCCATTTTATTAATTTCTCATGATCTTGGTGTCATTTCAGAAATGGCTGATGATGTCATCGTGATGCAACACGGTCGTATCGTTGAAAAAGCGGACGTATTTCAACTATTTGATCATCCGCAGCACGAATATACGAAAAAGCTCCTCCATGCTCGACCAAAATTGCATGTAGAAGAATATATAGGATAATTTCAAAGGAGAATACACATGAGTTTATTACAAGTAAAAGAAGTAACTCATAGTTACGGCTCTCATAAATTATTCAAGTGGAAAGATAGTCCAAAACAAGTACTCAAAAACATTTCTCTCTCTATTGAAGAAGGAACATGCTTGGGGTTACTAGGTACGAGTGGCGCTGGAAAAAGCACATTAGGCAAAATCATTCTTGGTTTAGAACAACCTCAACAAGGACAAGTTCTATTTCAAGGACATAATATTTATACAGCGGATAAATTGACTCGCCAAAAAATCCGCCGCGATTTACAGGTTGTTTTTCAAGATTCCTATTCAGCCGTCAATCCTAGACTAACAGCTGAACGAATTATTGCTGAACCGTTAGAAAACTATGAAAAGCTAACGATATCTGAACAAAAACGAACCATTATTGAATTGCTAGAAAGAGTTGGTCTCAGTGAAAAAGATTTAACTAAATACCCTCATCAATTTAGCGGAGGACAATTACAAAGAATCAATATCGCTAGAGCCATCTCCCTAAAGCCCAAACTAATTGTCTTAGATGAATCTGTTAGTAGCCTTGATATGGTCAACCAAACTCTTATATTAAATTTACTAAGCGAACTCAAAGAGGATTTTGGACTATCATATCTGTTTATCACTCATGATATTAAAGCAGCCTATGCAATCGCTGATACATTAGGTGTACTAGAAAAAGGGGAATTAATCGAGCTTTACGATTCTAAGAACCAGTTTTTTTCGTCAGAACATCCTGTCGTTAAACAGATGAGAGGTGCTATCCTTGCTGAGCATCCACGCTTTCGTTCTCTTCCAACAAGGATTAGTAAGACCTAGTATAGAAATATATGTTGATTGATAAGAAGGCCTCGATTTCAGTTTGAAAATCGAGGCTCTTGTTTCTATTTTTGGAAGAATATATTGGAGGAGAATCCGATGAATCATCGAGCATACCTTGCTCTAGCCATCCCCTTAACGATTTCAACGATGACAACCCCTTTATTAGGAGCTGTAGATACAGCAGTTGTTGGTCAGCTTCCAGATCCAGCGTATATTGGAGGAGTTGCAGTAGGGAGCATTATTTTTAATACTTTATATTGGTTATTTGGTTTTTTACGAGTTAGCACATCTGCGTTTGCTGCTCAAGCTAATGGGGCAAACGATCAAGCTCAAGGAACACTCGCTTTGTTTCGCCCTTTTTTATTAGCTGTCATTGTAGGTCTTTGTTTTATCCTCTTGCAATGGCCAATTGAATATGCCGCTTTGACACTAATTGCCCCTGAGGCGGATGTTAGCAAATTTGCAATGGAATATTTTCGAATTCGAATTTGGGGAGCTCCTTTCACTTTGATGAACTATGTCATTCTTGGGTGGTTGATGGGCATGTCGAAAATTAAAATATCTTTATTTTTACAAGTGTTCATGAATGTTCTAAATATGGGTCTTGCCATTTTGTTTGTTCATGTCTTTTCTTTAGCTGTAAAAGGTGTCGCGATGGCAACTTTAATCGCAGAAATCACAGCATGTCTAATTGGATTACTTCTTTTAATGAAGGCATCACCAATTCAATGGAAAATTCCACCTGTGGGAACACTTATAGATTCACATTCTATGAAAAAGATGTTTATCGTTAACCGGGATTTATTTATTCGAACGATTTGTTTATTAGCCGTTTTTAACTTGTTTACAGCAAAAGGTGCTTCCTTTGGTACAGAACTATTAGCCGCTAATGCTGTGTTAATTCAAATTCATTATATTATGGCTTATTTCTTTGAGGGGTTTGCGAATGCATCTAGCATTTTCGTAGGTAAAGCAATTGGTTCAAATGATGAAAAATTATATAAAAAAACGCTCACCTTATCTTGGCAATGGTCAATTCTATCTGCTTTCTTCATTGCTTGCATCTATGGACTATTTCAAGAACAGATTATTGGACTCTTCACGAATTTGCCGAGAGTAATTGAGCTTTCGAATACATATGGAGTTTGGCTTATTATTTTCCCATTTGTAGCTTGTTTCGGACTTGTCATTTACGGTGTTTTTACGGGAGCCACTGAAATTGCACCGGTTCGAAACTCTATGATATACGCGTTAATCGCGTATATTATTGTGCAAATCACTGCAACTCCCATCTTGGACAATCATGGCTTATGGCTAGCCTTTATTGTTTTTAGTATGGGGAGATCTGGCTTTCTAGTTATGTATATCTCTAGACTGAATAAGAAAATTTTTCATCATAAACAAGAATCGTGAATGTCCCTCCTTAATATCCTTACGGGTTGTTTGAAGAAGGTGTTTTACCTATTCATAATGGGCATTATTTCGTCTCACATAATCTCTAACAGGCTTTTTCTATTTCTGGTTTTTTGTATAGTAAATTTTTTATTTGAAGTTTCAGAAGATAAATGTTTCCGACAACTTAAACGTAAGCTGGCCAATCATGACAGACCTTTTCTTGCTTGACTAAAAACCTGTGATTTACTTCTATTATAAGAATTATTAGCACAGACCCAGACCTGGGTCTGTGCTAATAATTTTTTATGATAATAAAAGTAACCCCTTACTATTGTTGAGGTGCGGAAGGAGTTGAAATACTTTGCAATGCCTGTTCTGCCTCGTTTGCATATTGATTTTGTACTGCTAGATCACCTAAAGCAACCATTCCTACTATTTGTCCATTTTCGATTACCGGTAATCGACGAATTTGCTGCTCTGCCATCAAATTTGCTGCTTGATGAACATCCATATCGGGTGTACCTTGTACGATTTGCTGTGCAGTCATGACTTGAGATACTGGTGTTTGTGAATTTTCTCCTTGTGCTGTCGTACGAAGGGTAATATCACGATCCGTTACAATTCCAACCAGCTGTTGACTGTTATTTACTACTGGGATAGCTCCGATATTATATTGGCTCATTAACGCCGCAGCTTCCTTTACGGTCTGTGTTTCGTTAACTGTAACAACATTTGATGTCATGATATCTCTTAATTGTGCCATGAATCTACCTCCAAATATATTTATCCTTTATAGGATGGGGAATATTAGAGATATTATTAATGGTAACTTTTTTCTAAATATAAGCTGCATAGCCTTTTATATCAATTTTTTATTAAAATGTTGCCACTTTGCCTTTCTGCTTCAAAATAATAATAGCTTTTATAAAAATTGTCATACATTTATTTTCTCTAATATTGCAGGGAAATGATACCAGAACCTCTTTATTCCAATTACGCTTTCTTGGAAAAAGGATGAATGCTTATTTTCATTTAAACGGGCGCAATTCTGCAGTAAGAATTGTGCTCTTTCTTCATGTTTAGGACCATTTTTTTGAATTAAAAGGGATCCCCGCAGTTCTAGGATTGAGTGAAAATGAAGTTTTCGTTTCTTGAAATTCACCATAAGTAAGTTTGGACCAAATTTTAACTTGACAGAATGTTTGATAAATAGTAAAATTTATACCATAAATTAATTGTTTAATTGATTTCTCTAAATAAATAGATTACTTTAGCACGAGGTTAATAACTTTTTATTGACTATATGAAAAAGCAAATCTATAACAAAGAGAATAACCGTAATTGTACTTCCTTATTGGAAGAAAGAAAATTATATAATTAGGTAGACTATTAAAAGGCCTAAATGGGCCCGTTAAAAGTAAACCGACAATTTTCAAAGTTTAATGGATTTAACCATTATGCTTAAAAAATTGTCGGTTTTTTTGTTTTTAAAGATAAAACAGAAAGGAATGTAGCGTAATGAAGGGAATCGGTCAAAGTCATATTTTCAGAATGATGGTTTCTTCCATACATCGATGGGGGGAAGTGAAATGTTAAGTTCTCTGCCAGAAATATTTTTTGGATTGCTTGCCATATCGGTGCTTAGCGGGCTATTCCTGTTACACCCAAGGGTTCCGCTGTCTTTTGTTCGGCTTCACGTCGGTGTCACATTGCTGCCCCCGATCGCTGCTCTGCTGGCCCTTGTTACGAACCATGAGACCATGATTTATGGCCCTTGGCGGCTTGATTCCTTATCATGGCTGCTAGCTTTGTTTGTCCTTACAATCGGTTTTATCGTGCAGCGCTATTCTGTTCGTTACTTACTCGGTGATCGTTCTTATCGAAAATATTTTGCTCTGCTGACGATTACTACTACTGCTGATTCAGGTGTCTGGCTAAGTAATGACCTCCGCCTGCTACTAGTTTGCTGGGGGGTTACACTTTTAGGACTGACTTTGCTTATAGGGTTAAAAAAAGAGTGGGGTGTTGCTAGAAACGCTGCTAAGCAATCCGGACGTCTGTTTGCACTAGGCTGGCTTATCCTGTTGGGAGCTGTCATCTGGATTACCCAAGCTACGGGGCATTGGCAGCTGTCGCTCGTTCTCACCGAAAGCAGTCTTGCACAGCTTGATTCATGGGAAAAGACGTGTATTAACCTGCTGCTAATCTTGGCTGTCGTCATTCCGGCAGCACAATGGCCTTTCCAACGTTGGCTGTTAGATTCAGTAGTGGCTCCAACGCCTGTCTCCGCGGTCATGCATGCGGGATTAGTGAATGCAGGCGGAATTATCTTGACTCGATTTTCACCGCTTTTTAGCGGAGATATAGCCCAAATTGTTTTGCTTCTATTGTCCAGTGTTTCAGTCATGATAGGGACGGGAATTATGCTGGTTCACGTGGATTATAAACGGCAGCTGGTCGGGTCTACGATTGCGCAGATGGGGTTCATGTTAATCCAATGTGCATTAGGTGCTTATTTGGCAGCCATTATCCACGCTGTCTTACATGGTCTATTTAAATCAACCCTTTTCTTACAGGCTGGCTCTGTGCTTCATCACCACGAGGAGTCAACCTCTAGGAAGAACCAGCCGACACCATTAGTATGGACAATTACCGGCGGGATTTTAGGCCTTCTGGTGGCAATTGGTCTTTGGATGTCTGCTCCTGGAGAGGGTTATCAATTGATAAGCGCTCTTACTTTAGGATGGTCCGTTTCATTTGCCTGGGCCCAGCTCGTAGCTTTTGGGTCCGGACGTATCGGGCGCATAGCAGGATTTTCTTTGCTTGCAGGAGCGGCAATTGTATACAGTTTGGTACATGATGCGTTTTATAGTGTGTTACAAGATACAATCCCGCAAGGAATTCAAACACCGGCACCAGCAGCCGTTTTGCTGCTGATTATCTTATTGGCCGGAAGTGCTGCAGGTGTATGGCTGGCTCGTCATCGTTCATCAAGTGCTTATGCTCTTATTTATCTTTGGCTTGTACGATTAGGTGAGCCTCAAAATGATTTGGTCGAAAGTCACCCTAAGCATTTGACACAATCATTCTTTAGAGGAGGTCATTTACGATGAATATACCATTAGAAAAACCATTACATTGGGAAAAGCTTCACGATACCCTCGATTTTGATCTTAATGACTTGGTGAAATCGGCCAGCAGTGTCATTATACCGCTCGGGCCTATTAACACATTTGCAGCACGAAACCCTTGGGTAGGCTTGGAGGGACAATCGTTTGAAAAAACGGCACGTTGGCTCAAAGATACTTGTGATGTAGATATCTATCCCAATGATTCCATATTTCAGTCTGCACGGGATCGAGGAGAGATTCATCAGGATTTGTTAGAAAAGGGATTGCAACAGTGGCTAAACTCACAGTCTTTGGAGTTGCCGCGTGAGGTCGCAGAGCAGTTTTGCCGGGCCGCACTTTTACAGAATCAGCCATGCTCAATTACTTTGGAGGTAGCTGAGTTAAAAAGCATGGCAAAAAAACTAACCCGTTTTACATCCCGAATGACAGAGAAACATTCGGTCAAAACCTATAGTCAGCGCTTGGAACAACTGGGAAGGGTAAATGCAGCACACGAGTTAAACCGCCATATGATCAAGTGGTGTAAATTGTTTTTGGATAAGTCCCAGGCTGTCTGGTCGATGCCTAATCGGGAAGAAGGGTTCTATCATGCATGGCGCAAACTAGTCCAGCATGACCCGGCACTTAGCCGTACGTTACGTAAACAACTAAGTGAATTGCCGGTAGAAGCAGAAGCTGCCTTAAGGGAGGTTTTGACTCTACTCGAAATTCCTTTCTCAGAAATCCAAGACTATTTAGAAGCGCATCTCCTTGCTTTGCCGGGCTGGGGGGGAATGATGCTTTGGCGCTCACAGCAATCAGCCGAAGAAACTTCACTGCTGCTTGACTATTTAGCTGTACGAATTTCGATGGAATGGGCTTTAGTTAACGCCTATCTTCCTTTGCCTGAACAAAGCAATGAGAAAGTAAATCTAGAACCGTTAATTGCAGCTTGGGCGGAATGGGGGAACTTGCCAATCAATGCTTGGTCACAGTTATCCGCTACAGAAATAAAGGCGCGTTTGGCCCTTGCGTATCGTTTTGATAAAGTTCTACGCAATCGGCTTTTGCTTGAAGCATGGGAAAAAACATATGAAGACCAATTGAAGACGATGATTACATCCCAACAGCCTGCTGCAACAGCAGAAAATGTAAAGCCGGCACTCGCTCAATTCGCATTTTGTATTGATGTGCGTTCAGAGCCTTTTCGCCGCAAACTTGAAAAAGCAGGAAATTTTGAGACCTTTGGAACAGCAGGCTTTTTTGGATTGCCGATTGAAACTTGCGAGCTTGGCAGCAACCACACGCATAACTCTTTGCCGGTAATGTTTAAACCGCAATACAAAGTAAAAGAGTTTGCACCAGAGTTTGAATCCTTTCAACAACGGAATCAGGCAGTCAACTCAATCGGTTCTACATTTAAAACGATGAAACATAATTTGGTTTCCAGCATGGTGCTTCCGGAAATTAGCGGTCCTTGGCTCAGCCTGCAAACGTTGGCTCGCAGCTTTATGCCTCGGAGTGCAGGCCGGACATTAAGTAAATTGCTCGAAACATGGCTGCATAAACCAGCCACGGAACTCTCACTTGACTATACGCAACAATCGGAAACAGATTTGCCAATTGGATTTTCCGAGAAAGAACAAGTACACTATGTACGGCAAGCACTAAAAACGATGGGATTCACCGATCAATTTGCACCGCTAGTGGTTATTTGCGGACATGGAAGTCACAGCACGAACAATCCATATCGTTCCGCACTCGACTGCGGTGCATGCGGAGGAGCGTCAAGCGGATTCAATGCACGGGTGCTGGCAGCCTTGTGTAATCTTCCGAACGTAAGGAAGA
>Ga0182739_1002188_pt1 | contig 18624 bp, 13 predicted proteins | sample eDN5th30CBELigBY_FD_128873 | JGI IMG/M metagenome (GOLD analysis project Ga0182739, IMG submission 128873) | Enriched backyard soil microbial communities from Emeryville, California, USA - eDNA 5th pass 30_C BE-Lig BY (version 2) (version 2) | ecosystem: Environmental > Terrestrial > Soil >...
CGACGCGATTCCGGCGCGCACGCCCACCGGCATGTTCCGGAACACGAACGAGATCACCAGGATGATGCCGGTGCCGGTGATCTCGATGGGCGGCACGTTGAACGCCAGGATGTAGGCGATGCCAATCACCGTGCCGGGAATGGCGAAGCTCAGCATGGTGCCGAATTCGAAGGCCCGCTTGAAGCCGAACTCCTGGCGCACCAGCAGCCAGGCGGTGAGCAGGCCGATGGCGGCCGTCGGCACCGCCGCGGTCAGGGCGATGGCAATCGTGGTGGAGAAACTGTTCCAGGCGGTGCCGGACCAGACGATGCCGTGCTCGCCCGTCGTGACGCCGAAGGCGGCGATCATGTGGCGCAGGGTCGGCGTGTAGTCGCGCCCCCAGAACTCGACCAGCCCACCCACCAGGATCAGCGCGTAGAGCGCAATGGTGAGCACCGCCCACGGGATCGTCACCGCGTAGAGGGTGTAGCGCAGGCCCGGGACCAGCTGGAGCGGGACGCCGGAATCGCCCTTGCCGGTGACGGTCGTGTAGTTGCGCCGGCCCAGCCAGCGCTGCTGCGCCCAGAAGGCCAGGAGCGTGAAGGCCAAGAGGATCAGCGCCATCAGCGCGGCGCGCGACGGCTCGTGCTGGGCGCCCACCATGGCGAAGAAGATCTCGGTGGCGAGCACGTCGAAGTCGCCGCTGAGCACCAAGGGGTTGCCGAAATCGGCCAGGCTCTCGATGAACCCGAGCAGGAAGGCATTGGCCAGGCCCGGGCGCATCAGCGGCAGCGACACCGTCTTGAACGTGGTCCAGCCATCGGCGCGCAGCGTCTGCGCAGCCTCCTCCATGGACGGGCTCACCCCCTCGACCACACCGATCAGCACCAGGAAGGCGATGGGGGTGAAGGCCAGCGTCTGGGCGAACCAGACGCCGGGCAGGCCATAGATCCAGCGCCCGGGCTCGATGCCGAACATGGTGGCCACGAACTGGGTCACCGTGCCGTTGCGGCCGAACAGCAGGATGATGGCGAGGCCGATCACGAAGGGCGGGGTGATGATCGGCAGCACCGTCAGCACCCGGAGCGAGCGCTTGAACGGGAACGGCGTGCGGGTCGCGATCAGGGCGAAGGCTAGGCCCAGTAGCGTCGTGGACAGGCCGGTCAGGACCGCCAGCAGCAGCGAGTTCCAGGCGACCCCGCAGCGCACGGTCGAATAGGTGCAGGCCAGCCCCCAGATCCGGGCGTCGAAGAACTGGTCGGCGAACTGGTCCGGCACGAAGGCCCGGGCCAGGATCATGCCGACCGGCACGAACACGAACAGGCCGACGACGGCGACCACCAAGCCGATCGAACCGGCGACGAACCGGTCGCCCTTGACCAGACCGCGCCCCGCCAGCCCGTTGGTCAGGGTGAACAGGAAGGACAATGCCACCAGCACCGCCCCTGCCCCCATCCCGTACTGGCGGGAGCGGTCCGGGACGAACGGCGCCAGCCAGGCGGCCGGGCCGCGATGGTTGACCGCGAGCCCCTGGATCGCGAGCCAGGCGATCCCGAGCAAACCTGCCAGCACCAGGAGATTGGCGCGGCGTGCCGGGTCCATCCCCTGCCGCAGCGCCAGCAGCGGCAGGAGCAGCGGGACGAGCAGCGGCAGGAGCCAGACCCGGCCGAGCCACAGCCCCTGGGCCAGGCCCGACGCATAGTCCCGGTCGGTGAACAGCCCGGCATTCAGCCAGGCGAACGAGAAGAAGCCGTCGTCCTGGGCATACCAGGGCAGCAGGACGAAGCCGCACCAGCCAACCAGAAGCCAGGCGACGAGGGGTCGGTCGTGGTGCGGCTGCATGGATTCGTCAGCGGGGCAGTGACGAGACTTCGTCGTCCCACCGCTTGAGGAGACGGGCCCGCTCCTCTGAGCTGCCATACTTGGCGAAGTCGTAGTCGATCAGCTTGATCTCGGACAGCTTCGGGCTCTCCGGGGGCGGCTCGGCATTCTTGTTGGACGGAACCTGGTAGGACTTCGCCAGGCGGGCCTTCTCCTGCACGTCCGGCCGGAGCGCGAAGTCGTAGAACTGCTCCGCCTCCTCGATGTTGCGGGCACCGGCGATGATGCTCATCGAGCCGATCTCGTAGCCGGTGCCTTCGCAGGGGCTGACCACCTCGATCGGCGCGCCCGTGGCCTTCATGGTCACCGCGTCGTGCTGGAACACGATGCCGACCATGGTCTCGCCTTGCGCTGCCGCCTTGATCGGCGCGGAGCCGGACTTGGTGTACTGGTTGATGTTGGCATGCAGGGCCTTGAGATAGTCGAAGCCCTCCTCCTCGCCCATCAGCTGCACGAAGGTGGCGAGTGCCGTATAGGCCGTGCCCGAGCTGTTCGGGTTGGCCATCTGGATCTCGCCCTTGAACTCGGGCTTGATCAGGTCGGCCCAGCACTTGGGGGCTTCCAGGCCCTTCTGGGCGAGCAGCTCGGTGTTGTAGCCAAAGCCCAGCGCACCGGCATAGATGCCGACGGTCCGCCCGCCCGATGCCTGGTACTGGGCGAGCGCCCAATCCTGCAGGTCGGCGTTGGCCGGGGATTCATAGACCTCGGTCAGCCCCTCCTCGGCGGCCTGGAGATGCGGATCACCGGTGCCGCCCCACCACACGTCGCCCTTGGGATTGTCCGCCTCGCTCTTGACCTGCGCATAGGTCTCGCCGGAGCTCTTGCGGGTCATCGCCACGGAGATCCCGGTCTCCTTCTCGAACTCCGTCGTCATGAGCTGGCACCAGGCCTCGTCGACGACGCAGTAGAGGGTGAGCCTGCCGGCAGCGCCGGCCGGCAACGTCCAGGCGCCGATCAGCGCTGCGGCACAGCTGGCGGTCAACAACGCGCTACGCATTTCCCGAGCCTCCCGCGGGCCCGGTTCTGCCGGCCGGCCCGTCACGTTCCAATGCTGGGCATGACAGTTTCGTGACGAGCCGTTTCCGTCAAGCCGGAGCACACCAGCCTAGGCATTCAAACCTGCGGCCGGTCCCGGTCGGCGGCGACCTTCTCGGCGGTGAGCAGCGCCGGATCCTTGGCCGGCGGCTGGGCCGGGGCCACCGGCTCGTCCTCGTCCTTCATGTTGCGCTTGAACGCCTTGATCCCCTGGGCAACGTCACCCGCCACCTTGGGCAGCTTGCCGGCGCCGAAGATCAGCACGACGATCACCAGCAGCACCAGCATTTCCCAGATACCCAGGCTCAAGGCCCACACTCCCCGCTCTATGGCTGCCCTCCTATATGGCCGGGCCGGAGGCAGAGCCAAGACTGATCCTGTTCGCCGCTGCCGAAGTCGCGCTAGGGTCGGGCCGACGGTTCGGCATCCTTGCAAGGAGCGGGGCGATGGAACGGACAGGACGCCGGGGACGCACCAGGGAGCCGCGCCAGGAGCACGTGGCCGCCGGCACGGCCAGCCAGCTCCGCCGTATCCTGCCGCCGATCGAGCCCTGGCCTGCCGATCGGGTCGCCGCCGTGCACGAGGCGGCGCTGCGGCTGCTTGAGGATGCCGGGATCGAGTTCCTGAGCCCGGCCGCGCGCAGCCGCTGGCGGGCGGCACGCGCCACGGTCGACGAGGCCAGTGCGGTGGTGCGCATCCCGCGCGAGCTGGTCATGGACGCCCTGGCGTCGGCCCCTTCCAGTTACCGTCTGCATGGACGCAATCCTGCGCGGAACCTGGTGATCGGCGAGAACGCGGTGGCGTTCGGCCTGGTCTCCGGCCCGCCCACCGTGGAGGACCGGGTCCACGGGCGCCGACCCGGCAACCTCGCCGACTACCGGCTGCTGGTGCGGCTCGCCCAGAGTTTTTCGATCGTCAACTATCTGGGCAACCAGCCGGTACCGCCCACCGAGCTGCCGGCCGAGAGCCGGCACCTGGACGCCTGTCTCGCCAACATCCAGGAGGGCGACAAGCCCTGGGGCTGCAGCGCCATCGGCGCGGAACGGGCCAGGGATTCGGTGGCGATGGCAGCGATTGCCCGGGGGCTCAGCCTGGACGAGGCGATGACGGCACCCGGCTGCAGCACGGTCGTCAACGCCAACAGCCCCAGGCGCTTCGACGGGCCGATGTGCGACGGGCTGATGGCGATGGCCGAGCTGGCCCATCCGGTGGTGGTGACACCCTTCACCCTGATGGGGGCGATGGCGCCGGTCAGCCTGACCGCGGCGCTGATCCAGCAGCATGCCGAGGCTCTGGCGGGGCTCACCCTGGTCCAGCTCACCCGCAAGGGCGCACCCATGGCCTATGGCGCCTTCACCTCCAATGTCGACCTGAAGAGCGGTGCCCCGGCGTTCGGCACGCCGGAGAACGTCAAGGCAACGCTGATCGCCGGCCAGCTCGCTCGCCATGTCGGCCTGCCCTACCGAGCCTCCAATGCCTCGGCCTCGGTGGCGCTCGACGCGCAGGCGGCCTACGAATCGCTATTCTCCCTGTTCGCCGCGGTCATGGGCGGGGCCAACATGGTCTACCATGCGGTCGGTTGGATGGAGGGCGGGCTGGTCGCCTCGTTCGAGAAGATCGTGCTGGACTGCGAGCTGGTCCAGGGCATCGCCGAGATCGCCGCGGGCGTGGAGGAAGAGGATGTCGAGGCGGCACTGGCCGCCATCCTGGAGACCCCGGCGGGCGGCCATTTCTTCGGCACGGAAACCACCATGGCCCGCTACCAGCGCGCCTTCTACCTGCCGATCCTGTCCGACTGGCGCAACTTCCAGCAGTGGAGTGCGGCCGGTGCACCCGACGCGGCGGCGCGTGCCACCCGGATCTGGCAGGAGCGCTTGGCCGGCTTCGAGCCGCCGCCCCTGGACCAGGCAATCGCCGAGGCGCTCGACGAGTTCGTTCAGCGCCGCAAGGCCGAGATCGCCCAGGGCGTGCTGCGCCCGGCCTGAAGCCCTGCCGGCGCTTCGGCAAACCCGCTAGAACGCCCGGGCACGGACCCGCAGCCAGGAGGACGCCATGCGCCGGGTGGACGCGTTTGCCCGCGAGGTCGAGGAGTGGGAGAACATCTTCATCCCGCTCGAGGACGGCACCAGGCTGGCTGCCCGGGTCTGGCTGCCGAAGGACGCGGCGGCAGCGCCGGTACCGGCGATCCTGGAGTACCTGCCCTACCGCAAGCGCGACGGGACGGTGCATCGCGATGCCCTCACCCATCCCTATCTGGCCGGGCACGGCTATGCCTGCCTGCGGGTGGACATGCGCGGCAATGGCGACAGTGACGGCATCATGGAGGGTGAATACCTTCCTCAGGAGCAGGACGACGCGCTGGAGGTGATCGCCTGGATCCGCCAGCAGCCCTGGTGCACCGGCCGGGTCGGGATGATCGGGATCTCCTGGGGCGGGTTCAATGGGCTGCAGGTCGCCTGGCACCAGCCGGAGGGGCTGGATGCGGTGATCTCGCTCTGCTCCACCGACGACCGCTATGCCGACGACATCCACTTCAAGGGTGGCTGCCTGCTCTGCGAGCAGCTGGGCTGGTCCTCGACCATGCTGGCCTACAGCTCGCGGTCAGCGGACCCGGCCATCGTCGGTGAGCAGTGGCGCGTGCAGTGGCTGGAGCGGCTGGAGCGGGAGCCTCATCTTGCGTCGGTCTGGATGGAGCACCTGACCCGCGACGCGTTCTGGAAGCACGGCTCGATCTGCGAGGACTACGGCCGGATCCGGACTGCGGTCATGCTCGTAGGCGCCTGGGCGGACAGCTATCACGACCCGGTGCCACGCATGCTCACCCACCTGAAGGCGCCCAGGCAGGCGATCATCGGGCCGTGGGTGCACAAATACCCCCATTTCGCGGTTCCGGGTCCGCGGATCGGCTTCCTCCAGGAGGCAGTGCGCTTCTACGACCGCTACCTGAAGGACGTGGACAACGGTGCCGACCAGGCGCCGGCACTGCGCGCCTATCTGATGGACGGCGTGCCACCGGCGACCCAATACGAGCATCGTCCGGGGCGCTGGGTGGCGGAACCAGACTGGCCCTCGCCGAGGATCACGACCGTGCCCCTGCATCTGGGACGGGGCCGGCTCACTGACGCGCCGGAACCGGTGGAGCCAATGTCGATCTGCTCCCCCCACACGGTGGGCCAGGCGGCCGGCGAGTACTGCCCGATCTGGCTGGGCCCAGAACTGCCTGGTGACCAGCGCATCGACGATGGCGGCTCGCTCCTGTTCGACGGCCAGATCCTGGCCGACGACCTCACGATCCTGGGCGGGCCGGTGCTGGAGGTAACTTTCCAGAGCGACCGGCCGCAGGCCAACCTCGCCGTACGCCTGTGCGATGTGGCCCCGAACGGCGCCTCGGCGCGGGTGACCTATGGCGTCCTCAACCTCTGCCACCACACGAGCCACGAGCACCCGGAGAAGCTGGTGCCCCGGCAGCGTTACCGGGCCCGGATCGAGCTGGACGAGGTCGGCTACCGCTTTTCGGCCGGGCACCGGCTGCGGCTCGCGGTCTCGACCGCCTACTGGCCGCTGATCTGGCCGTCACCCGAGAACGCCACCGTCACGTTAGAGCTTGAGGAGTGCCGCCTGCTACTGCCGGTCCGGCCGCCGTGCGCCCACGACCCGGCACCCTCCTTCGCCGAGCCGGAGGCGGCGGCACCGCTGGAGGAGATCGTCCACCGTCCGGCCACCAACCGCCGCCTGACCACGATCGATGCCGGCACCGGAATCCAGCGCCTGGAGATCCTGGACGATTTCGGCGAGTTCGAGATCGTGGCGCACGGGCTGGTCACCGGCAGCGTCGGCCGGGAATGGTACGAGATCCACCCCGACGACCCGCTCTCCGCCAAGATGCGTACGCACTGGACCGAGACCTCCCGGCGCGGCGACTGGTCCGTACGCACCGAGAGCTTCGCCAGCATGCATGCCGACCAGACCCATTTCCACCTGACCGCCCGGGTGGAAGCCTATGAGGGCGATCGGCTGGTGTTCGAAAAGGACTGGACGACCAGCCACGAGCGCGGCTGCGTCTGACGCCGGCCCCCAAGGACAGGGGGCCGGCTGGGCCGGCTTCCGGTCAGTCGGCCGGCAGGGTGAACTCGACGCGGCGGTTCTGCGGCTCGCGCACCCCGTCCTCGGTCGGGACGCGCGGCCGGGTCTCGCCATACCAGGTGACGTCCATGGCCTCGGCAGGCACGCCCATGGTGGTCAGGAGCGCCGCGGCGTTCTTCGCCCGCCGCTCGGAGAGCTGCAGGTTGTAGGCCTCGGTGCCCGACCGGTCGGCATGGCCGGCCAGCACGATCCGGGGCGACTGGCCGCTGCGGTAGGCCGCCGCGACCTCCTCCAGCACGGTCTGGCCGACCGGCGTGATCGTGGCATCGTCCCAGGCGAAGAACACGATGAAGGCCTGTTCCTCGTCGCCGTCCAGCGCGGCGTCGACCCTGTCCATCGCGTCCTCGAAGCGCTTGCGGCACTCCGCGACCTGGTCGAGCCGCCCGGCCTCGGCACCCTCGAACCAACAGTCCCAGGCGACCTGGGCGCTGGCGGCATCCAGCGGCGCCAGCTTGCGCGCGTTTCTCCCAAAGGCGTCGAGCAACCGGGCACGGCCGGTGGCCAGTGCACCATCGGCATCTGTGCCGGCGGCACGGTACTCCAGCCCGTCCGGCATCACGACCTGATCCGGCACCTGCGCCAGCCCCTTGGCCGAGGCCACCGCCTTGCGCAGGAAATGGTCCTCGTCGCCCCCATCGCCCCGGCCGCCGATGGTGTCGGCGAGCTCCAGATAGCCCACCCTGAGCTGGTCGTTGAAGGCCGGCCCCTGCGGGACCATCCGGCGCACGGCCTCGATGTCGTATTGCTTGAGGTAGTAGTCATCGATGCCGGCAGGGTTGAGCGTGCCGAAATGGGGAGCCGGCGCCTGGGTGCAGCCCACGGCGACCAGGCCCAGGCTCGTTGCCACCAACAGACGCGCGCCATTCAGCATCGTGCACCTCTTCCAGTTACCACCCTGCCGGCGGCGGGTTCGAAAAACGCTGCTTGCCGCAGGCGACGCCCGGAAATGGTTGTCGCGCGGGGCATGGCTGCCGCATGGCGCCATCATTGCCGCGCGGGCGACAACAGGACAGGCGCGCGATGGCATCAAGACTTTCCACCATTGCGCGGGGACGGCGAAACCCACGGTGTTGCAGCAGAGCCGCGCGCCGTCATCCCCGACGCCGCAATGCTGCCAGATGCGTGGTCATGAAGGCTTGCGCCCGGTCGAGTGCAACAGCCAGCGCCGCGACCCGCTCCGGCGTAACAGCCTGGGCTTCCGCATCCAGTGCCAGCACCGCCACCTCCCGGGCACCGAAACTGGCGGACGCGCCTTTCAGGGAATGGGCAATGCGGCTGGCATCGGCGCCGTCCCGGGCAGCTCTGCCCATCTCGGCCAGATAGTGGCGCGCGGTGGCGAAGTAGAGGACCGACAACTCCTCGGACAGGTCCGGGTCGTCGCCGACGAACTCGCGGAGCCGGGTCAGGTCGACCGGGTCACCGTCCGGGCGAGGATGCGCCGGCTCCGCGTCCAGGACCGCACGCACCGTGGCCAGAAACGTACCGAACTCCAGGGGCTCGAGGAGGCAGGCGCGCACCTCCGGCCGGTCGGGCGGTGCCGTGGCGACTCCCACCAGGATGGTCGGCACCGTCCCCTCGCCGGCACCAGGCGGCTGCTCGGCGCGGCGGGCACGGGTACCGGCGATGACCAGCAGATAGGCGGCCGCACCGGGCGCCACGTCATCGGCGGCCTCGTCCACCTGGTAGCCCAGGCTCTGGAGGACATGACGCACCAGCCGGCGGGTCGAGGAAGTCACCCCGGTCATCAGGATCCGGCGCGGCTCGGTAGATGCGTCCATCTTGAACTGGAACCCGTGCGGCCAACCGAGGCCGACGATGGCGGTTGGCGGCGCGGCGGGTCAAGCCGTAATTTCGCGCAATGATTGAATTGCCCACCTGATTATTCGCCATGCATCCGAGCTAGTCGCGGCTGCTCCCGGCGATGCCGCAGCGCCTGGCCAGCCGTGCCGCCAGCCCGGCGTTGGCGACGATCAGTTCGCGGTTGAGTTCCACCGTTCTGCCCTCGGACAGCCGGGCCATGGCGGCGAGCAAGGCCGGGGTCGCGGCCTTGCCGCTGCGCTCGGCCTCCGGCACGGAAGCCCGTGCGTCGGCGACCAGCCGCGCCGCCTCCGCGCCGCTGAGCGCCAGGCCCGCCGGCGGCTGGGCCGCCAGCACCACCCCGGAGCCGAACCCGAGTTCCGCCCAGGCGGAGAGCCAGCGCTGCAGCGTACCCTCGTCCCAGACCGGTGCCACCGGCAGGCCGGTCTCGGCCGTGTAGAAGCCCGGCATCTGCTCGGTCTGCCAGCCCAGCACCGGGATGCCCAGCGTCTCCAGGCGCTCCATGGTACGTGGCAGGTCCAGGATGATCTTGGCGCCGGAGCAGACCACCACCACGCGGGCCCGCCGGATGGCGTCCAGGTCGGCCGACACGTCGTCGCTCTGCTCGACGCCGTAGTGGACTCCCCCGATCCCGCCGCTCGCCATCCAGCCGATCCCGACCCGGGCGGCGACCTCCACCGTGGCGGCGACCGTGGTGGCACCGTTGCCGCCGCAAGCCATCACCAGCGGCAACTCGCGCAATGAGCATTTGGCGAAGCCCTGCTCCTTGGCGAACCGGGCGAGCTCGGGCTGGGTCAGGCCGACGCGCAGCGTCCCGTCCAGCAAGCCGATCACGGCCGGCACCGCGTCCTCCGAGCGGACCGCATCGGCCATCCGGAGCGCGGTCTCGAGATTTTGCGGCCAGGGCAGGCCATGGCTCACCAGCGCGGTTTCCAGTGCTACCACTGGCCGGCCGTTCTGCAGGGCGGCGGTGATCTCGGCGGCGACTTCGATCGGCATGGTTGCGAGCCTCTCCCGACATCCGCATATCTGCCGCGGCCGGCAGGCCCAGATGGGCATCCGGGTCAATTCCAAGGGGCATGCCGATGTCGTCGTTCGCTCGTCAACAAAAAGCACTGGTGACCACCATGGTGCTGATCGCCGCCGCCGAGGGCGAGATGACCGACAGCGAGCTCGGCATGATCGGCCGCCTCGTCGCCACCTTGCCGGTCTTCCGGGACTTCGACCGCGAGAGCATCCCCGAGATCGGCCGGCACGTGGCGCTCGTCCTGCAGAAGGAGCGCGGCGTGAACGAGCTGGTGAAGGAGATCCAGGAAGCGCTGGACCGGCCGATGCGCGAGACCGCTTATCTGCTGGCCTGCGACGTCGCCGCGGCCGACGGGGTGGCGGGCCAGGAGGAGCTCCAGGTGCTGGAGAACCTGCGCGACTGGCTGGAGCTGGACAGCCTGGTGGCCGCGGCGATCGAGCGGGCGGCGGCTGCCCGCTATCGCAACCACCACTGACGGGGCCAGCCCTTGGCCGGCGAACGCGTGCAACCCTGCGGCTCCCGCAGGAGCTTTCCCTGCCCGGCCCCCGCCGATGGCGTGCTGCTCGCCCCTGAGGACGTGGCGCGGCTGGACCGCTTGGCGATCGAAGCCGGCACGCCTGGCAGCGTGCTGATGGAGCGCGCGGGCACCGCGGTCCTGCGCGCGATCCAGGCGCGCTTCGCCCGCCGCCCCGTGGTCGTCCTTTGCGGCCCCGGCAACAATGGCGGCGACGGCTGGGTGGTCGCACGGCTCCTCCAGCAGGCGGGCTGGCCGGTCGAAGCCGTTTCCCTGGTCGACCCTGCATCGCTGCGAGGCGATGCCGCACTGGCGTTCGCTGCCTGGCAGGCGCCGTGGCTCCCGGTCGAGGCAGCGCTGGAGCGCAGGCCGGGCCTGTGGGTGGATGGGCTGTTCGGGGCTGGCCTCGCGCGGGACGTAACCGGCAGGGCCGCACGGCTGATCGAGCATATCCTGGCGCAGGGGACGCCGGTGGTCGCCATCGACATCCCGTCTGGCATCGACGGTACCACCGGGCTGGTGCGAGGCTGCGCGCTGCGCGCAGCCCTCACCGTCACCTTCGTCCGCAAGAAGCCGGGGCTGGTCCTGCTGCCCGGCCGCCTCCATGCCGGCGAGGTCGTCGTCGCGGACATCGGCATCGGTGCCGGCGAGTTGGACCAGGTTGCCGGCACGGTCCGGATCAACCAACCCTCGCTCTGGCGGCACCTGCTGCCGCGCCGCGACGCCCTGTCCCATAAGTACCGGTTCGGCCATGCGGTGGTGGTGGGCGGCCCTGCCGCCGCCACCGGTGCTGCCCGGCTCACCGCGGTGACCGCCCTGCGCATCGGTGCCGGAGTGGTCTCGGTCGCCTGCGATCCGGACGCGCTGCCGCTCTATGCCGGGGAGAGCGCCGACCTGATCACCGTGCCCATGGCGGACGAGTCGGTGCTCGACCGGCTGCTGGCCGACGAGCGGCGCAACGCGGTGGCGATCGGGCCGGCCGCCGGGGTCACCGACCGCACCCGGGCGCGGATCCTGCGGCTGTTCGAATCCGGCCGGCGGCTGGTGCTGGATGCCGATGCGCTCACCGCGATCGCCCCCTGTACCGGCAGGCTGCCGGCCCAGGGCGATGTCGTGCTGACGCCGCATGAAGGCGAGTTCCACCGGCTGTTCCCGGACCTCACCGGCCCGCGGGTCGAGCGTGCCCGGCTGGCCGCCGCCATCTCCGGCGCCGTCCTGGTCCTCAAGGGCGGCGACACGATCGTGGCGGCGCCGGACGGGCGCCTGGCCATCCTCGATCTCGCCGCCCCGGCACTCGCGACCGCAGGTGCGGGCGACGTGCTGGCCGGAGCGATCCTGGGCCTGCTCGCCCAGCACATGCCGGCCTTCGAGGCGGCGGCCGCGGCGGTCCGATTGCATGCCGAGGCCGGCGCCGCACTCGGGCCAGGCATGATCTCGGCGGATCTGCCCAGGACGATCGCCGGCCGACTTGCGCTGCACTGAACACGCTGCACCGGCGAACAGGGTAGCCGGGCCCGCCACCCCCTGGTTGCCGACGATCGCAGGCGTTACGCCGTAGTCGCCGACGACGCGCAGCCGGTCCCGACCGGGCCGACCGACAGCGCGCGGCTCAGGTTCGGGCAGTGCAGGGGGATGAAGTGAGCGAGGCCGGTCGCCCGCCGGGGGGCTTGAGGGCGGATCCGCCGACCACGACGCTGCCGGCTGCCGACCTACAGGCCATGCTGGACGGCACCGAACGGGCGATGTTGCTGGTGACGCGCCCGGACGAGGTGCAGCCGCATCCGGTGATCGTCTGGGCGAACCGGGCGCTGCGCGAGCTGACCGGGCTTGCCGGCCATGAGCTGGCCGGCGCCCGCCTGCGCCGCCTGCGCGCCGGCGGACCGGACGAACCCGGCTTCGCGGCACTCCTGAACGCGCTGGCCGCGGGCCAAGCCTGGACGGGCGAACTGAACTTGCCGACCAGAACCAGCGGCACGATCGGGCTCATCGCTCGGATCGAGCCCCTGGCCGACGGTTGCCGAGCCCTGGTGACCCTGGAGGTGCTGCCGGCCGGCCGCGGCGGGCCGGGCGAGCCGGACCTGGCCGGTGCTGTGCGGCTGCTGGGCGACCTGATCGGCGGCGGCTTGTACCGCCTGCACGCCGATGTCGATGCCGGGCTGAAGCTGGAATGGGCCGATGCCGCGGTGGAGCGGCTGACCGGCTATGCCCTGCCCGAGCTCCTGGCCCGCGGCGGGCTCTCCGGCCTGGTGGTACCCAAGCACCGCGCCCGGCTCCGCCGCCGCAACCTCGACCTCATGAACGGGGTCGCGACCGAGATCTGCTACCGGCTGCGGACCGCCGATGGCCGTGAGATCCGCATGATCGACCGGGCGCGCCCGCTGCGGACCGGCGGCGGCGCAGCTGCCGCCACCGGCCTGCAAGTGGATCGCGCGGTCGGCACGCTGCGGCTCGACCATGCCGGGGAGACTACGGGCCGTGGCAGCGGACCGTCCGCCGAGGCCCAACTGATGGCCGAGCTCCTGGATGGGACCATTCTGATGGTCGATGCCGAGCTGCAACCGCTCTGGGTAGCCTCCGGCCACGACGACGCCCTGTCCCTGGCGCTGGCCGACCTTGATGGCGGGCCGCTCGACGAGGTGCTGGGGGAAGAACTGGCCGAGCAGTGGCGCGATTGGATCGAGCAGGCGCTGGTCACGGGCCGCCGGACCCAGACCGGCTTTCGCTGGCCGGCCTCGGGCCAGGTCTGGCATCTGCTCGCCACACCGATGGGTGCCGACGCCGCGCTCTTGGTGGTGCGGCCGCTGCCGGCTGGCCAGGACGAGCGAATCGGGCAGTCGCCGCGGACCGGGTTCGCCGCCGGGGAGGAGCCGTTCCTGCAGCTGGTGCTGGAGCATGTCGCCGACGGCGTGCTGGTGCTGGGCGAGGACGAGACCGTGCGGCGGGCGTCGCGTGCCGCCGAGCGGATCTTCGGCCTGCCGGCCAGCGCGCTGCACGGGCGCAGCGTCGCCAGCCTGTTCCAGCCGCAGGAGCGGCAGTCGGCGGGCATGGCGGAAGCGCCCGGCCGGTTCGAGGAGCGCACCGCGGTCCGGGCCGCGGGCGAGCTGGTGCCGGTGGAGGTCCTGACCATGCGGCTGCCGGGCGAGCTGCCGGGCGGCGTCCTGATCGTGCGCGACATGACCCTGCGCAAGCAGACCGACGCCACCATCCGCAACCTCGCCTATACCGACCCGCTCACCGGCCTGCCCAACCGCCTCCTGTTCCTCGACCGGCTGGAGCAGGCGATCGAGCGGGCCAGGCGCAACCGGCAGGAGCTGGCGGTGATGGTGGTCGACCTCGACCGCTTCAAGCTGATCAACGAGAGCCTGGGTCTGGACAAGGGCGACCGGGTGCTGCGCGCGGTCGCGATGCGGATCGGCAACTCGCTGCGCAAGTCCGACACCGTAGCCAGGCCCGGCAGCGACGAGTTCCTGGTCCTGGCGCTCGCGACCGACGGTGCGGAGGGTGCCGGCAAGGTCGCGCAGAAGATCCTGGACAGCCTGCAGGCCCCCTTCCAGATCAATGGCGACGAGCCGACCGTGACGGCCTCGGTCGGCATCGCCCTGTTCCCCCATGACGGCGACGACCCGGACCAGCTCCTGCGCAATGCCGGCACCGCCCTGGCGCGGGCCAAGGAGCAGGCCTCGCACAGCTACCAGTTCTACACGACCGACATGAACGCCAAGGCCTACCAGCGCCTGGTGCTGGAGAGCCGGCTGCGCAAGGCGGTCGAGCGGGGCGAGCTGTCGCTCCACTTCCAGCCGCTGGTGGACCTGCAGGAGGAGCGCATCGCCGGGGTGGAGGCGCTGCTGCGCTGGAACAGCCCGGAACTCGGCTTCGTCCCGCCCTCGGACTTCATCTCGATCGCCGAGGAGACCGGGCTGATCCTGCCGATCGGCGAGTGGGTGCTGCGCCAGGCGGTGGCGCAGATGCGCGAATGGCACGGCGACGGACTGGACGGCCTGCGCATCGCGGTGAACATCTCCGCCCGCCAGTTCCAGGCCCGCGACTTCGTGGCCAAGATCCGCCGTCTTCTGGCCGACACCGGCTTTCCCGGCCCGTTCCTGGAGCTGGAGCTCACCGAGAGCTCGATCATGCGCGATGTCGAAGAGACCGTGCATCGGCTGCGCGAGCTGGCCGAGCTGGGCGTGCGGGTCACGGTCGACGATTTCGGCACCGGGTACAGTTCGCTGGCCTATCTCAAGCGCTTCCCGATCGGGGCGCTCAAGATCGACCGCTCCTTCATCGCCGACGTCACCACCGACGCCAACGATGCGGCGATTGCCCGGGCGGTGGTGGCGCTCGCCGAGACCCTGAAGGTCCGGGTGGTCGGCGAGGGCGTGGAGACCCGGCAGCAGTTCGAGTTCCTGCGGGCGCTGGGCTGCAACGAGGCCCAGGGCTACCTGATCGGCCGGCCGATGCCGGCCGCCGACGCGCTGGTCTGGCTGCGCAATGGCGGGCGGCCGGCCTAGCCGCAGGGCCTCTCAGCTGCCGTCGTCGAGCTCCGCAGCGGGTGCGGCGCCAGCGACGCAGCGGCCGATCGAACCTTCCGCGCAGATGGTCGCACCATCGGTCCAGGTGGCTCCGGACAGGTCGGCACGCAGCAGATCGGCTCGGTCCAGCATGGCGCCGGTCAGGTCCGCCCGGCGCAGCTTCGCGTCGTACAGACGCGCATTGCGCAGGTCGGCCTCCACCAGCGACGCCTCGTCCAGCACGGCATTGGTGAAGTCCGCACGCCGCAGATCGGCCCCGTCCAGGTGAACGCCCGTGAGCTCGGCGCTGAGGAACTTCGCCCCGTCCGCGCGTGCCTTCTTCAGGTCGGCTCCGCTCAGGTCCGCCCGGTTGAACAGCGCGCTGCGGAGGTCGGCACCGACGAGATTCACCCCGTGCAGATCCTCCCCGCCCAGCATGCAGCGGCGCCACTCCACGCCCGGAGCAGCGGCATCGGCGCAGCCGGCACTGGCAGCGGAGGGCAGCAGCACGACAGTAGCGAGCAGGAGCAGAGCCGAGGGTTTCATGTCATGGACATGGTGACAGTCTGAACGTCGATCAATCGCTCAGCCGGTGCTGCCTTTGCCGTGACGGGCTCGAAGATCGGTCCGAAGCTGTCCCGCAATGCGCGGTCGACGGCGGCGAAGTCGGCCTTGATGCCGAGGGCCGCCAGCGAGGTGACGCCGTGCTCCGCGATCCCGCAGGGCACGATCCCGCCAAAATGGCTGAGGTCGGGGGACACGTTCAGCGCGATGCCATGATAGGTGACCCAGCGGCGCACCCGCACGCCGATCGCCCCGATCTTGTCCTCGCGGCCGTCCGGATGGGCCACCCAGATGCCGACCCGGCCCTCGCGCCGCTCGCCACGCACGCCGAACCGCGCCAGGGTGGTGATCGCCCACTCCTCCAGCCGCGCCACATGGGCGCGCAGGTCGACGCCGCGCCGTTGCAGGTCGAGCATCACATAGGCGACCCGCTGGCCCGGGCCATGATAGGTCCAGCGCCCGCCGCGGCCGGTCTGGTAGGTGGGGAAGCGCTCCGGGTCGAGCAGTTCGTCCGGTGCCGCCGAGGTGCCGGCAGTATAGAGCGGCGGATGCTCGACCAGCCAGACCAGCTCGTCTGCCCCCTGTTCGCGGATGGCGCGGACCCGCTCCTCCATTGTCGCCACCGCGTCGGGATAGCTCACCAGTCCGGGTGCCACCCGCCATTCGAGCGTCAAGGCCCTCTCCTTTTCCGCATCTTCGCCCGCTTGCCAGATTTCGCTGCTCGCCGTGTCTTGCGGGCCCGGTCGTGACCGACTATACCGCGCGGCGCCGGCAGCCGATAGGTTACGGCTTCCCCAGCGATGTGCGGTCGTGGCGGAATTGGTAGACGCGCAGCGTTGAGGGCGCTGTGCCCGAAAGGGCGTGGAAGTTCGAGTCTTCTCGACCGCACCATCTCTCCCCACCTTCATGGTCGGTTCTTGGCGTGCATCCGGGCCTTCGGGCTTGAGTGCCGGGCGCGGTTGCGCTTTGTCCGCCAGCCGAGGACGTGGCGAGCAACCAGGGAGAGTGCCGGTGACCGCTCAGAAGATCGAGATCGCGTTCGGGCGCTCGCACCTGAACCTTCGCCTGCCGCCCGGTGCCGAGCCCCATGTCATCCGCAAGGCGGCGATGCCCAAGCTGCCGGATCCGCGCCAGGCCGTGCGGGACGCGCTGGCGCACCCGGTAGGCGCGCCGCCGCTGGCGGAGCTGGCCCGCGGCAAGGCCAGCGCCTGCATCCTGATCTGCGACATCACCCGCCCGGTGCCGAACCGGCTGTTCCTGCGCCCGATGATCGAGACGATCCACGCGGCGGGCGTGCCCATGGACCAGATCACCGTCCTGGTCGCGACCGGGCTGCACCGGCCGAACGAGGGCGAGGAGCTGGCCGAGCTGGTGGGCGATCCCTGGGTGCTGGAGAACGTCCGGGTCGAGAACCACTTCGCCCGCGACGACGCGATGCATGTCGACCTTGGCTTCACCGTGAAGCGCCGGGTGCCGATCCGGATCGACCGGCGCCTGGTCGAGGCCGAGCTCAAGATCGCGACCGGCCTGGTCGAGCCGCACTTCATGGCCGGCTGGTCGGGCGGGCGGAAGGTGGTGGCACCCGGCGTGGCACACCACACCACGATCCGCACCTTCCATTCCGCCCGGTTCATGGAGGATCCGCTCGCGGTGCAGTGCAACCTCGTGGGCAACCCGCTGCACGAGGAACAGCTCGACATCGTGCGCAAGCTGGGTCCGGTCTATGCGCTCAACACCGTGCTGGACGAGGAGCGCGACCTCGCCTTCGTCAATTTCGGCGAGGTGATCGAGAGCCATCTGGCGACGGTGGCGTTCGTCGAGGACATCAACCAGGTCAAGGTCCCGCGCCGGTTCAAGACGATCGTGACTTCCTCGGCCGGCTATCCGCTGGACAAGACCTACTACCAGACCGTGAAGGGCATGGTGACGCCGATCGACATCCTGGAGCCGGGCGGCACGCTGATCATGGCGTCGGAGTGCTCGGAGGGATTCGGCTCGGCCGAGTTCGCGGAAGCCCAGGCAAGGCTGGTGGAACTGGGGCCGGAGCGCTTCCTGCAGACGCTCACGGCGAAGTCGCTGGCCGAAATCGACGAGTGGCAGACCGAGATGCAGCTCAAGCCCATGCGTCTCGGCACCATCCAGATGTTCACGACCGGCCTCACCCCGGAGGAGCGCCGGATCACCGGGGTGGAGATCGTGCCCTCGCTCGATGACGCGGTGGCGGCAGCGATGGCGAAGCACGGCGACAGCGCAGTCGCGGTGATCCCGGAGGGGCCCTACGTGATCCCGGTCCATGCCCCGGCCGGCTGAGGGCGGCCGGCACATCCACCTGGACGCGGCGGGCGGGCTGGCCGGCGACATGTTCGCAGCCGCCCTCCTGGATGCCCTGCCGGAGCTGCAGGATCGGGTCCTGGCTGACTGCCGGGCGGTGCTGCCGGAAGGTGCCGGCCTGCCCTTCCTGGACGAGGGCACCAGCGGCTCGGTCCGCTGCCGGCGCTTCGGCCTGCGTGACTCCGGAGCCGAGGCCAACCACGAGGAAAGCCATTTTCGGGACATGGTCCGGCGGATCGAAGAGGCTCGGCTGGCACCGGGCACGGCCGGCCATGCGGTGGCGATCCTGCGCATCCTGGCCGAGGCGGAAGCCGCCATGCACGGCGTGGCGGTGGACCAGGTCCATTTTCACGAGATCGGCGACTGGGATTCGCTGATGGACGTGGTGGCGGCCGGCAGCATCATGGCGGCACTGGCCGATGCCAGCTGGTCGGTTTCCCCTCTGCCGCTGGGCGGCGGCCTGGTGCGCACCCGCCATGGCCTGCTGCCGGTGCCTGCTCCCGCCACCGCCGCGATCCTGACCGGGTTCGCGTGGCGCGACGACGGGGTCGGCGGCGAGCGGGTCACGCCCACCGGGGCGGCGATCCTGCGCCATCTGGCACCGGGCCGGCGGCCGGCCGTGCTGCGGCTGGAGGCGGTGGGCTCCGGGGCCGGCACCCGCGAGCTGGAGGGGATGCCGAACATCCTGCGTGCCACTGTCTCCCGAGCGACGGGCGGGCCACGCACCGAGCAGGTGACGGTGCTGAGCTTCGAGATCGACGACATGACCGGCGAGGAGATCGGCCAGGCGGCCGACCGGCTGCGCGCCCTGCCGGGCGTGCTCG
>Ga0182739_1002189_pt1 | contig 18618 bp, 14 predicted proteins | sample eDN5th30CBELigBY_FD_128873 | JGI IMG/M metagenome (GOLD analysis project Ga0182739, IMG submission 128873) | Enriched backyard soil microbial communities from Emeryville, California, USA - eDNA 5th pass 30_C BE-Lig BY (version 2) (version 2) | ecosystem: Environmental > Terrestrial > Soil >...
AGGTAGATGGCGAGCGCCGGCATGGCCAGCATGGTCACCGCCACGCCGCCAAAGGTGGCGTCGGGCCAACCCAGCCCAACCACGCCCCACAGCAGCACGGCCACCAGGGTTACGACGGCCAGCGCACAGCCGATCAGCGACATGCTGACGCCGGCCGCGCGATAGGCGCCGCCGGGCTCGTGCACGCTCTCGGAGACGAGCTTGGTCGCGGTCACCGCCGCGCCAAGGTTCGCCGCGTTGCCGAACCCGGCCAGCGCGATGATCATGGAATATTGGCCGAAGCCGACCGTGCCGAGCTGGCGAAAGAGGATCGGCAGCGCCACCAGCGCCGCGACGGGACCGATGCCGTACTCCACCAGCCCCCAGAAGGAAGCATTGCCGGCGATGTGTTTCTTCACGAATCCAAGCATCGGAAACCCTGTCTGTCATGCTGGCGCGGCCGTCAGGCCACCGGCAGCGGCTGTTGCGTGCGCTCGCGCAGGAAATGGCCGTAGGCGAGCGTGATGCCGTGCGTCAGGGAGATCTCCGGACGCCAGCCCAGCGCCTGCACGCGCGAGGAATCCATCAGCTTGCGCGGCGTGCCGTCGGGCTTGGACGTGTCGTACACGATCTTGCCCTCATAGCCCACCACGCGCGCCACGAGCTGCGCCAGGTCCGCGATGGAGATGTCCTGGCCGGCGCCGATGTTGTAGATGCCCTCGGCGTCCGGATGCTCCATCAGCATGACGCTGGCCTGCGCCAGGTCGTCCACGTACAGGAATTCCCGCAGCGGCGTTCCCGTACCCCAGATCGTCACGGTTTGCGCGCCGGTCTCGCGGCCTTCGTGAAACTTGCGGATCAGGGCGGGCAGCACGTGGCTGCTGTGCAGGTCGTAGTTGTCGTGCGGGCCGTACAGGTTGGTGGGCATGGCGCAGATGAAACGCGCGCCGTGCTCGCGCTGATAGGCTTCGCACAGCTTCAGGCCGGCGATCTTGGCGATGGCGTAGGGTTCGTTGGTCGATTCCAGCGGACCGGTCAGCAGCGCGTCCTCGCGGATCGGCTGCGGCGCCTCGCGCGGGTAGATGCATGACGAACCCAGAAACAGCAGCTTGCGCACCCCGGCCGCATACGCGGCGCGGATCACGTTGCACTGGATCATCAGGTTCTTGTACAGGAAGTCCACCGGGTGCGTCTGGTTCGCCAGGATGCCGCCCACCTTAGCGGCGGCCAGGTACACCACGTCGACCGGCGTCGTCGAGAAAAAGCGGTGCACCTGGTTCTGGTTCTCCAGGTCCAGTTCGTCGCGGCTGCGCGTCAGCACGTTCTTGTAGCCGCGCCGGTGCAGTTCGCGGGTGATCGCCGCGCCCACCATGCCGCGATGGCCGGCGACGAACACGCGTTGGTCCAGGTTCGTCATGGCGGGCTACTCCTTGTAGGCGTAGATTTCGTAGCCGTTCTGTTCGACCAGCGCATCGCGCCGCGCATCCCGCAGGTCGGCTTCGACCATTTCCTTGACGAGTTGCGCAAACGTCGTGCGGGGCGACCAGCCGAGCTTCTCGCGGGCCTTGGTGGGATCGCCCAGCAGCGTTTCGACTTCGGTCGGACGGAAGTAGCGCGGGTCGACGCGCACGATGACCTGGCCGGCCTTGACGTCGTGCACCGGCGAGAACAGCACGGTCGCGGTTTCTTCCAGGCCCTCGCCTTCCCAGGCCAGCAGGATGCCCAGCTCGCGCGCGGCGGTGTTGATGAACTCGCGCACGCTGTATTGCATGCCCGTCGCGATGACGTAGTCCTCGGGCGTGTCCTGCTGCAGCATCAGCCACTGCATTTCGACGTAGTCGCGGGCGTGGCCCCAGTCGCGCAGCGCGGACAGGTTGCCCAGGTACAGGCATTCCTGCAGCCCGAGCACGATGCGCGCCAGGCCGCGCGTGATCTTGCGCGTGACGAAGGTTTCGCCGCGCTTGGGCGACTCGTGGTTGAAGAGGATGCCGTTGCAGGCATACATGCCGTAGGCTTCGCGGTAGTTCACGCTGATCCAGTAGGCGTACAGCTTGGCCGCCGCGTAGGGGCTACGCGGATAGAAGGGCGTGGTTTCCTTCTGCGGCGTTTCCTGCACCAGGCCGTACAGCTCGGAGGTGGACGCCTGGTAGAAGCGCGTCTTGTTCTCCAGCTTCAGGATGCGGATCGCTTCCAGCAGGCGCAGGGTGCCCAGGCCGTCGGCGTTGGCGGTGTATTCCGGTTCCTCGAACGAGACGCCCACGTGGCTCTGCGCGGCCAGGTTGTAGATCTCGTCCGGCTGCACCGACTGGACGATGCGGATGAGGCTGCACGAGTCCGTCATGTCGCCGTGGTGCAGCACGAAATTGCGGGGCTGGTCGTGCGGATCCTGGTAAAGGTGGTCGATCCGCGCGGTGTTGAACAGCGAAGCGCGACGCTTGATGCCGTGGACCTCATAGCCCTTGGCCAGCAGAAGCTCCGCCAGATAGGCCCCGTCTTGGCCAGTTACGCCGGTAATCAGTGCCCGTTTTGGCATGGTTGTGTCCTTAAGACTTAGTGACTGCACGAAAGGAGCCGATGGCTGCGGTACCAATGTGCAAAGAGATTACTGTTGCACCAGCCGCTGAGATATCGGCCAAAAGGTCTAAGAGTCCAGCCTCTCGATACGGAAAAAAGGACTGGATTGATTCATCCAGCGCACCCAGGGCGGTGGCCGCCAGCATGGCCACCAGCGCGGGGCGCCGGTTGACGGAGACGTAGATCAGCCCGGTCAGGAAGGCGTAGGCGGCCAGGTGCAGCCGCTTGTCGCCGAACGCATCGGACATGTCCGCCGCCAGCCCGGGGAGATTGCCGACGGTGACCAGGACGATGAAAAATAGGGCCGCCACGGGCAGGCAGATCTTTGCCATGCCCGGGCGCCAGAAAGGCTCCCGAGCCGCAGGGACCTCTTCGCCGCCGGGCCGCCCCAAGGCGAAGACGGCCCCCTCGGGGGGCAGCAAGCGAGCGGAGCGAGTGCGGCGTGGGGGCTTATCAACTTCAGACACGGCCGTAGATGTCCTGGAAACGGACGATGTCGTCTTCGCCGAGATACGCGCCCGATTGGACTTCGATGATCTCCAGCGGGATCTTCCCCGGGTTCTCCAGGCTGTGGATCTCGCCCAGCGGGATGTAGGTCGACTGGTTCTCGGTCAGCAGGTACTGCTTGTCGCCGTTGTAGATGCGCGCCGTGCCCGACACCACGATCCAGTGTTCGGCGCGATGGTGGTGCATCTGCGACGACAGGCGCGCGCCGGGCTTCACGGTGATGCGCTTGACCTGGTAGCGCGGCCCCTGGCCGACCGAGTCGTAAGACCCCCACGGCCGCTGGACCTCGCGGTGGTGGTTGAGTTCGGCGCGGTGCTGGGTCTTGAACGTCTCCACCAGGCGCTTGACGTCCTGCGAACGCGACTTGTGCGCCACCAGGACCGCATCGGCCGTCTCGATGACCACGATGTCGTCCAACCCCACCGACGCCACCAGACGGCTGGTCGAATGGATGAGGCAGTTGCGCGAGTCCTCCACCATGACGTCGCCGGTGGTGGAATTGCCTTCCACGCTCTTCTGGGCGATGCCCCAGACGGCGTCCCAGGCCCCGACGTCGCTCCACGAGGCGGCCAGCGGGATGACCACGGCGCTGTCGGTGCGCTCCATGATGGCGTAGTCCATCGAGTCGCTGGGGCAGGCTTCGAACGCCGGGCCGTCCAGATGGAACAGCCCGTTGTCGCCATGGCCGGTGGCCACGGCCGCCTGCGCGTGTTCAAGGATCTTGGGCGCCAGCCGTCCCAGTTCGGCCAGGAAGACCGACGCCTGGAAGGCGAACATGCCGCTGTTCCAGTAGTAGCCGCCGTCCTCGATGAAGCGCTGGGCGACCTCGGGCGACGGCTTTTCGACGAAGCGGCGCACGCGGCGTGCCGGGGCCATGGCGCCCGGCTCGTCGGCCTGGATGTAGCCGTAGCCGCTGAGCGGCGCCGTCGGCTTGATGCCGAACGTCACCAGCGCGCCCTGGCGGGCGGCGTCGTAGGCCTGGGTGAAGGCCGCGCTGAGCACCTCGCCGTCTTCCAGCACATGATCGGACGGCATGATGAGCATGACCGGGTCTTCGCCGTCCTGCATCGCCCGCAGTGTGGCGGCGGCGATGGCGGGCGCCGTGTTGCGCGCGAACGGCTCCAGGATGACTTCGACATCCTTGATCCCCAGTTCCTGCGCCTGTTCCGCCGCGATGTAGCGGTGCGCTTCGTTGCAGACGAGCATGGGCCGCGCCTGCGCGCCCGCCGAACTCAGCCGCAGCAGGGTGTTCTGCAGCAGACTGCGGTCATCGGTCAAACGGATGAACTGCTTGGGCAGCAGTTCGCGCGACAACGGCCACAGGCGCGAGCCTGAACCGCCGCAAAGAATGACTGCCCGGTACGGGGGAGGGGGGTTGGTCATGGCGCTCACTCCTTGAAGTAGGCCTGGGTGTAGGGATGCACGCCGGGATCGGCGGCGATCGCTTCTCCGGGCAGCCAGCGGTAGCCGCTGTGCTGGGCCAGGGGAAGGCTTGCGGTATCCAGGGAAAGCTCGGCCTCGTACGCGAGGACGACGTAGTGGGTGGAGCGTCCGGCTTCACCCGCGAAGTTGGTGCCGTAGAAATGCTCGTACACGCCGCGCGGCGTCCAGGCCAGATCGGGCAGCGACAGACCCAGCTCGTCCTGGACGATGCGGCGCAGCGCATCGCGCAGGGGCTCGTTCTTGCGGATGCGGCCGCCAGGTACGAACCACGCGCCCTGGGCGGGGGGATTGGCGCGCAGCCCGGTCAGGTAGTTGCCGGCCCCGTCGCGCAGCAGCAGGTCGATCGACACCAGGGGCAGCATCTCCACCGCCTGGCGGAAGTCCGAGCGGGCCAGCATGCCGCGGCGCGCCGCCGGCGCTTCATGCACGGGCCATCCCAACGGCTTAGTAGACATTGCGGCCCGTCCATCCCGAGATCGCCGTGCGGGCGATGATCAGCAGATCCATCCTGAACGTCCAGTGCTGGATGTAGTAGATGTCGTGCTCGACGCGGTCGCTCATCTTGCGCAGCGTGTCGGTCTGTCCACGAAAGCCGTTGACCTGCGCCCAGCCGGTGATACCCGGCTTGACGCGATGGCGCATCATGTATCGCTGCACCAGGTCCTTGTACATTTCGTTGTGCTCCAGCGCGTGCGGACGCGGGCCCACCACCGACATGTCGCCCCGCAGCACATTGAGGAACTGCGGCAATTCGTCCAGGCTGGTCCGGCGCAGGAAGCCGCCGATGCGCGTGACCCGGCTGTCGTTGCGCGTGGCCTGCGTCACCACGCCCTGTTCCTGGTGCACGGTCATGGTGCGGAACTTGTAGACGTGGAACACCTTGCCGTCCACGCCCAGCCGCGGCTGCGTGAAGAACACCGGGCCGCGCGAGGTCAGCTTGATCAGCAGGGCCACCGTCAGCATCACCGGCGCCAGGCCGATCAGCGCGCACAGCGCGAAGCTGCGGTCGAACGCTTCCTTGGCCCAGCCGCGCACGCCCGCGGCGGGCAGGCTGTTGAGCTGGATGGCGGGCAGTCCCAGGAATTCGCCGATGCGGTGGCCCAACAGCTGGATCGACATCACATCGGGAATCCAGCGGATATCCACCAGGTCGTTGCGCAGGTGATACAGCACTTCGCGTAGTTCCTGGCCCGCCTCCATCGGAAGCACGATCCAGATCTCGCGCACCTTGTTCTCGCGCACGAAGTCGCTCAGGTTTTCCAGGCCATGCAGACGGCGGACCTGCGGCGGCAGGATCTCATGCGGTTCGGCGTAGATACCCGAGATCTGATAGCCGGCCTCGCGGTACTTCTCCACCCGGCGCCACATGTCGTGCCCCAGCGCGCCAAAGCCCACGAGCAGCACGCGCTTTTTGTCCAGGCCGCGATCGCGCGCCGCGCCCAGCGCCGTATAGACGGCGACGCGCACGCCGGCCAGCGCCAGCGCCGTCATGCCGAACCAGGTTGCAGCCCATAAGCGGGATATCGCGCCGGTCTGGTGCATGAGAAAACTGACGAAGATGCCAAGCGCGAACACGGTGGCCCACGCGGCGATGCTGCGCACCAGCAGGTCGGTCAGCAGGCGCCCGCGCCAGGACACGTACAGGCGGAACGCCGGAAAGATTGCGATCGCGCCCAGGCCGCACAGGTAGATCAGGAACAGATGAATCTGCGGAGGATCCGCCAGGGCTTCATCCGAGAATTTCAAGCCGGTGGCGGTCAGGCCGCAGGTGATGACGATCGCGGCGTCGAGCAAGCGATAGAGATAGCTTGTCCCGCTGAATCTTGCCGACGTGTCCGTTTGGGACGGGTCCATCGCGCACTCCTGTTCGGAAGGGAGCGCTTTGCGCCAAGCAAAAACTGTGCAGTGCCGCAAAGCATGTGGCTACCGACAAAATCTTATTGAGTGCGCCGCCTACCCGAAACCTCCAAACGGTGTAGGAGAAGGCTTAAGGCATCCGTCGAATGTGCGGGCCTAGGAAAAGAGTGTGGAATGTCGCAACCCGTTACGCATCGGGCTCCTTTCCAAGCAACGAAGTCATTCACTGTGGATTTGCCATGACTACATTTTTCGGAACGTTGAGCCGAGCCATAGCCGCTATCGCGCTCGTGTCCTCGCTGGGCGCTTGCGCCTTGTCTCCCGGTATGACTTTCAGCGCGAACCACCTCGCGGACCCGCTGGATCCGGACTCCAAGGCCGTCATCAAGGAGATCACGCCCTCCCTCGTTCTCGAAGAGCAGCGCGCGCGTGAAGCGCTGCTGGACAACGAAGGCGTCAGCCACCTGATCGGCAAGCCGGGACCCTACCTCATCGGGCCGGGAGATATCCTCTCCATCGTCGTGTGGGATCACCCCGAACTCGTGCTTCCGACGCAAACCTACGCCATCGGGTCTGCGGCAACGGAACTAGCCATCGGGGATACCGCCTCGGGCATTCCGGGCTATACGGTCTCATCCACGGGATATATCCAGTTTCCGTATACGGGACTGCTGAAAGTGGCGGGGTTGACGGAACTTCAGGCTCGCAATCTCATAGTGAATAGTTCGAGCAAGTACATACAGGACCCGCAGATCACCGTACGCGTTCTGGGATTTCGCAGCAAGCGCATCTTTGTCGATGGCGAGGTGACGACGCCGGGCACGGTTGCGATCAACGATGTTCCCATGACCCTGTTGGAGGCGCTCAACCGGGCCGGAGGCATTCTGCCGACCGGCGACCGCAGCGCGGTCTATGTGATCCGCGATGGCCGGCGTACTCGCGTGAACCTTCCCGCGCTGATCGAGCGCGGCCAGGACCTGAACCAGGTAATGCTCAAGCCAGGGGACATCGTGAGAGTCACGCCGCGCGACGACAGCAAAGTATTCGTGATGGGCGAAGTGTTCATCCCCGGTGCTTCCGTCATGCGTGATGGACGCATGTCGCTGACCGAGGCATTGGGCCTGGCAGGCGGGCCGAACCAGATCACGGCCGATACCTCACAAATATTCGTCGTGCGCGGCACGGAGGAGGCAAAGCCTTTGGTCTACCACTTGAATGCCGCGTCGCCGCAGGCCCTGGCCGTGGGCGCCAAGTTTGAATTGCAACCCAAGGATGTCGTGTTCGTGGATTCGGCCGGCCTGGTGCGGTGGAACCGCTTCATCAGCAACCTGTTCCCGAGCGCGCAAACCGTACAGACCGTCCGGTCCATCGATTAGTAGTCCGCCTCAAAAACCGCCTTTGGGGGCGCCGCAACCGCGGCGGCGCCCTCTCCTGGAGAGCTGCATGTCGTTGCCCATCGAATCTTTCGAGCCGTCCGTCCCGGCCCGTCAACAGGAAACCCCCTTGTCGTCCCACGTGGATGCCATTTTCTCCAACCGATGGATGATCATTGGGATCACCCTGCTCGCATTTCTCGGCGCTTTGGCGTATGTGATGGTGACGCCCAAAGTCTATTCGGCCGACATCATCGTGCAGGTTGAAGAGGAGCTTCCGAACGGGCAGGCGCGCAGCCTGCTGGGCGATGTGTCGTCGATGTTCGATACCAAGGCGGAAACGTCGGGTGAAATGGAAGTGCTGCGCTCGCGCATGGTTGTCGGCCCGGCCGTCGACAAGTTCCTGCTCTACATCCACGCCAAGCCGCGCTACTTCCCGGTGGTGGGCGAGTGGCTGGCGCAGCGCTATGAAAGCCTGCCGTACCCGTCCGGCTTGCCGCGCGGGGGCTATGCCTGGGGCGGCGAGTCCATCGCGATCTCGCAACTGGACGTGCCCGATGAATGGCTGGGCAAGCCGTTTCGCGTGACCACGCTGGGAGAAGGCCGCTACACGCTGAGCGACAAGCTGACCGGCGCCACCTTCACCGGCACGGTCGGCAAGCCCGAGCGCTTCCTGCTGCCGGGCGGCGGGGCGATGGATGTGCACGTCGATGCGTTGTCGGGGCGGCCGGGCACCGAGTTCACAGTGTCGCGCAGTTCGCGCCTGGCGGCGATCGAGAACGTGCAGGCGCGCATGGGCATCTTCGAGCGCGGCCGCGCCTCGGGCGTGATCGGCGTCACGCTGGAAGGCAACGATCCCGCGCTGACCACGGCGGTGCTCAACCAGATCGGCCAGGAATATGTCCAGCAGAACGTGAACCGCAAGTCGGCGCAGGCCGAGAAGTCGCTCGCCTTTCTTGAGCAGCAGCTCCCGCAGCTCAAGTCCGAGCTGGATGCCGCGGAAACCAAGTACAACGCGCTGCGCAACAAGCGCGGCACGATCGACCTGAGCGAAGAGGCCAAGCTGATCCTCGCGCAATCGGTGGACGCGCAGACCCGGGTGATGGAACTGCGCCAGAAGCGCCAGGAACTCATCACGCGCTTTGCGCCGACCCACCCGAGCATCGTGGGCATCGACCGCCAGATCGCGTCCCTGACGGGCGACGTCAACCGCCTGGGCAACAACATCAGGCAGCTTCCCGACCTGGAGCAGGACGTGGTGCGCCTGGTGCGCGACGTGCGCGTGAACACCGAGCTCTACACCGCGCTGCTCAACAACACCCAGCAACTCAAGCTGATCCGCGCCGGCAAGGTGGGCAATGTGCGCATCCTGGACGCGGCCGTGCAGCCCGACAAGCCGGTCCGCCCCAAGGCCGCGATCATCATCGGCGTGGCCACGGCCATCGGGCTGATCTTCGCGATGCTGTGCGCGTTCGTGCGCAACGCGCTGTTCGGCGGCCTGTCGGAGCCGGAAGACGTCGAGCGCCACACGGGCCTGCCGGTGCTGGCCGCCATTCCGTACAGCGATGTGCAGGACAAGCTGTGGCGCCGCAGCCGGCGCAAGAACGCCACCGTGCCGGCGCTGCTGGCCCAGAGCCAGGGCAACTCGCCGCCCATCGAAAGCTTGCGGTCCTTCCGCAACGTGCTGCAGGCGTCGCTGCGCCAGTCGACCAACAACATGGTCATGTTCACCGGTCCGGTGGCGGGCGTGGGCAAGTCCTTCCTGTCCGCCAATTTCGCCTTCATCCAGGGCGGCGTGGGCAAGCGCGTGCTGCTGATCGATGCCGACTTCCGCAAGGGGCAGCTCAACCGCTACTTCGGCGTGCCGAAGGAGGACGGCCTGTTCGAAGTGCTGACCGGCACGATCCCGCTCAGCCGCGTCAGAAAGCACAGCGTGTCCGAGGGCGTGGACTTCATCGCCACGGGCGCCGTCACCTTCGATCCTTCCGAGCTGCTGGCCTCGCCGGTGTTCGGCGAGACCCTGCGCGAACTCGCGACGCAGTACGACATGGTGATCCTGGACACGGCGCCCGTGCTGTCGTCTCCGGACGCGGCCGTGGTGGGCACGCATGCCGCCGCGGTCATGGTGGTGGTGCGGTCGGGCATGAACACGGTGGGCGAGATCCGCGAGACGGCCAAGCGCCTGATCCAGGCGGGCGCGCCGGTGGACGGCGTGCTGTTCAACGGTCTCAAGCTGCTGCCCGAGCGCTTCGGCTTCCGCTCCAAGTACGGTGGTTATCGATACTCCCGCGCGGCGTACTACGGCGATTTGAAACAGAACGGTCCCAAGTGAACGCCACCCGGAGAAACTGGCATGCATGGAACTTTTGGGTGGGAAACGCCGCAAATCCTGGATGCGGTTTTCAAGGCTTATGACATACGCGGGACGGTGCCGGACGAGTTGGATGCAAGGTTTGCCCACAGCCTGGGGATGGCGGTGGGCACCAAGGCCCGCGAGCAGGGGGCGCGGTCGATCGTGGTGGGCAGGGACGGCAGGCTGAGCAGCGTGGAGCTTTCCGCGGCGCTGCAGGCCGGGCTGCGCTCGGCCGGCATGCACGTCATCGACATCGGCATGGCGACCACCCCGATGGTGTATTTCACGACGCGGCTGATGGACACCGGCACCGGCATCGCCGTGACGGGCAGCCACAATCCCCCCGCGCACAACGGTTTCAAGATCGTGATGGAAGGCGGGTCGCTGTATGGCGAGGGCCTGACCGCCCTGCGCGATGCCATGCGCCTGCCGATCGAGGCGGCGGCCACGCCCGGCGGCCGCACGCAGATGCAGATCACGCCCTGCTACGCGGCGCGCCTGGTGGGCGACATCCGCATGGCCCGTCCCATGAAGATCGCCATCGACTGCGGCAGCGGCGTGGCGGGCGCGGTGGCGCCGGCGCTGTTCCGCGCGCTGGGCTGCGAAGTGACGGAGCTGTTCTGCGAGGTGGATGGGTCCTTCCCCGGCCACCATCCCGATCCGGCCGACCCGCACAACCTGCAGGACCTGATCTATTGCCTGCGTTATTCGGACTGCGAGGTCGGCCTGGCATTCGACGGCGACGGCGACCGCCTCGGGGTGGTGACAAAATCGGGACAGATAATCTGGCCGGATCGCCAGCTCATCCTCTTTGCGCGCGACGTGCTGGCGCGCAATCCGGGCGCCGAGGTCATTTATGACGTCAAGTGCAGCCGCCACGTGGCCCGCGCCATCACCGAGGCGGGCGGCAAAGCCACCATGTGGAAGACGGGACATTCCCTGATCAAGGCCAAGATGCGCGAGTCGGGAGCGCTACTTGCTGGGGAGATGAGCGGCCACATTTTCTTCAGGGAGCGCTGGTATGGCTTTGACGACGGCATCTATGCCGCCGCCCGCCTGCTGGAGATCCTGTCGTCGGCGCCGGACCCCTCGGCTTTGCTGGAAAGCTTGCCGCAGTCCTGCGCCACCCCCGAATTGAAACTGGAAACCACCGAAGGCGTCGAGCTGGTGCAGGCGCTGCGCGATCAAGGGGAATTCCCCGGTGCAGTGTCGATCAACGAGCTCGATGGAATCCGTGTGGACTACGCCGACGGCTTCGGCCTCGCGCGTCCGTCCAACACCACGCCGACGGTGGTACTCCGGTTCGAAGGAGACAACGTGGCCGCACTGGCTCGTATCGAGGAAGACTTCCGCAAGGCGTTAAAGCGCATTGCACCTCACATTCGTTTACCGTTCTAAGGAGCATCACGCGATGGGAAAGGCTCAACAGGCGATTGAGGCGTTAAGGGCAGACTCCGGGCTGGCGGACAGCCCGGAGTGGGTGGCTTTCGCGCAGGCCGCGCAAAGCGCCGAATTGGACGCCAGCGCGCTCAAGGTGATCGAAGCGGCAGGGTTGTGCGTGGACCTGACCATGCAGCGCCAGTCTGCGGCGCTGGACAGCGCCGGACAGGCGCTGCTGCAGGCGCGTGGATTGGACGAGGCGCGACGCGCGCTGTTTGCCGGGGAGCCGGTCAACTGGACCGAAAACCGGGCGGCATGGCATACCGCGTTGCGGGCCGGACGCACGCGCGAACAGCCGGAAGGGCAGGACGCGGACTCCGTCTGCGAGTATTCGCGCATGACCGACTTCGTGCGGCGCGTGGACCAGACGGCCGATTTTTCCAACGTCCTGCACATCGGCATCGGCGGCAGCGACTGGGGGCCGCGCCTGGCGGTGCAGGCCTTCGGCGGACCGCTGCAGCGCCGCCAGATCCGCTTCGTGTCCAATATCTGCGGCCATGCCTTCCATGACGCGGTGGCCGGGCTGGACCCGCGCCGCACACTGGTGGTCGTGTCGTCCAAATCGTTCACCACGTCCGAGACCCTGCACAACGCCCGCGCGGCGATCGCGTGGCTCAAGCAGGGCGGCGTGGCCGACGTGTCCGACCACCTGGCGGCGGTGACCGCCAACGCCCCGGCCGCCCGCGCGCTGGGCGTGCCGTCCAGCCAGGTCTTCAAGATGTGCGACTGGGTGGGCGGACGCTATTCCGTGTGGTCGGTCGCCGGCCTGTCGATTGCGCTCACCGTGGGCGCCGACGTGCTGATCGGCATGCGCGCCGGGGCCGAGGCCATGGACCAGCACTTCAAGCAGGCCCCGTTCGCCTCCAACGCGCCGGTGCAGCTGGCGCTGGCCGGGCTGGTCAATTGCAGCGTGCTGGGATTCAATTCGCTGAACGTCGCCGCCTATAGCGCGCGCCTGCTGCATCTGGTGACCTACCTGCAGCAGCTCGAGATGGAATCGCTGGGCAAGCGCGTCGCGGGCGATGGCGCCGCGGTCGGCGTGCCGACGGCGCCCATCATCTGGGGCATGCCGGGCACCGACGGGCAGCACACTTTCTTCCAGTGGCTGCACCAGAGCGAGGAAGGCGCGCCGGTGGACTTCATCGCCAGCCTGCAGGGCCACGCCGACAGTCCCGACGCGCACCGCATGCTGCTGGCCAACTGCCTGGCGCAGCGTCAGGCGCTGCTGCGTGGCAAGAGCCTGGAGCAGGCGCTGCTGGACGTGGCGCACATCGACGACCAGGAGCGCGCGCTCAGCCTGGCGCACCACATGGTGCACCCGGGCGGACGGCCTTCGACCCTGATCGTCCTGCGCCAGCTCGATCCGCGCGGCCTGGGCGCGCTGCTGGCCCTGTACGAGCACAAGGTGTTCGTGCAGAGCGTGGTCTGGGGCATCAACCCGTTCGACCAATATGGCGTGGAACTGGGCAAGCGGCTGGCCAGCGGCATCGAGCGCGAGCTGGCGGTGCCGGTGTCGGCGGGCGTGGTCGATTGGGGGCACGATGCGTCGACGTCGTACTGGATCGACCGCTACCGCAGCCACGCGCAGGCGCCGCGTCCCCGCCATGCGTGGGTGCCGGGCATGACGGCCCATCTCTGACGGAGCGCGGACATGCCGGACACGCACGTGCTGGTGACGGGCGGCGCAGGCTACATCGGCACGCATACCCTGGTGGCGATGCTCGCGGCCGGCCTGCGGCCGCTGGTGCTGGACAACTTCAGCAACGGCAGCCGCGAGGCCGTGCGCCGCGTGGAGCAGCTTTGCGGCGCGCCCATCCCGTTGATCGAAGGCGACATCCGCACGCCGGGCCTGGTGGCCTCGGTGCTGGCGGATGCCGCGGCCCGGGGCAGGCCGGTGCAGTCCGTGCTGCACCTGGCCGGCTGCAAGGCGGTGGGCGAGTCGGTGGCGGACCCGCTCAAGTACTACGACAACAATGTGCAGGGTTCGCTCGTGCTGCTGAGCGCCATGCGCGAGGCCGGCGTGTCGCGGCTGGTGTTCAGCTCGTCGGCGACGGTCTATGGTGAACCGCAGTACCTGCCGTTCACCGAGGCCCATCCGCTGGCGCCGACCAACCCCTACGGCCGGACCAAGCTGATCGTCGAGGACATGCTGCGCGACCTGTGCGTGGCCAGTCCGGCGTTCAGCGTCGTCACGCTGCGCTACTTCAACCCCATCGGCGCCCACCCCAGCGGCCTGATCGGTGAAAGTCCGCGCGACCTGCCCAACAATCTCTTTCCATTCATCACGCAGGTGGCGGTGGGACGCCAGCCCTTCCTGCGCGTGTTCGGCGACGACTACGACACCGTTGACGGCACCGGCGTGCGCGATTACCTGCACGTCATGGACCTGGCGCGCGGACACGTGCAGGCGCTGGCCTATGCCGACGCCCATCCCGGCTTTGTCGCCGTCAACCTGGGCACGGGGCAGGGCACCAGCGTCCTGGAGCTGGTACGCGCGTTCGAACGGGTCAACGGCTGCAAGATCCCGCTGCGCGTCCTGCCGCGCCGCGCGGGCGACGTCGAGCGCATGTGGGCCAACCCCGCGCTGGCGGCGTCGCTGCTGGGATGGCGCAGCACCTACGACGTGGAATCCATGTGCGCGGACGGCTGGCGCTGGCAACAGGGCAACCCGCAGGGGTACGAGGTGGAACCGGCCGCCGCATGATGCGCACACCGAGCGCGCACGCCGCAAAACCCCAACGCCATATCGGATGACTTCCAGCCGATGCGCCGGAGCGGTTACAGTTGACGGAAATATTGCGAAGCAGCATTGCCCGGCGCACCGGCCGGGGGCTTCGCATCGTCAGCGAGGCAAACTCCATGTTCGAGATCCATCCCTCCGTCCGATCCGCCGGCCCCCTTTCGGGAGCTCGGCCATGAACGGCCCCACCTACCTGCCCACCGCGCACTGGAACCTGGACAGCATCGTGTCCGGCCTGCGCGAGGCGCGCGTCGCCTGGCGCGGCCCGCGCGGACGCCTGCGCGACGACGCCGGCGCGCGTGAATTCCCGTCGCAGGAAAGCCTGCGCCAGATCGTCAAGAGTCTCTGTGGCGCCTTGTTTCCGATGCGATTGGGGCCCATCGACCTGCGCGAAGAGGTCGAGGACTTCTACGTGGGCCACACCATCGGCGCCGCGCTGGATGCCTTGCTGCACCAGGTCGGGCTGGAACTGCAGTACGTGAACCGCGACGACCCCACGCTGCTGGCGCACACGCAGCAGCGCGCCATCGACATCGTGCGGCAGTTCGGCGCCGAGCTGCCGGCGCTGCGCGCGGCGCTCGACCTGGACGTGATGGCCGCTTACCAGGGCGATCCCGCGGCGCACAGCGTCGACGAAGTCCTGTTGTGCTATCCGGGCGTGGTGGCCATGATCCATCACCGCCTCGCCAATGTCCTGTACCGCCTGGGCGTGCCGATGCTGGCGCGCATCGTGGCTGAAATCGCGCACGCGGACACCGGCATCGACATCCACCCCGGCGCCACCATCGGCCGCAGCTTCTTCATCGACCACGGCACCGGCGTGGTGATCGGAGAGACCGCCATCATCGGCGATCGCGTGCGGCTCTACCAGATGGTCACGCTGGGCGCCAAGCGCTTTCCGCCCGGCGAAAACGGCGAACTCAAGAAGGGCCTGCCGCGCCACCCGCTGATCGAGGACGATGTGGTCATCTATGCGGGCGCGACGATCCTGGGCCGGGTGACCATCGGCAAGGGCTCGACCATCGGCGGCAACGTCTGGCTCACGCGCAGCGTGCCGCCGGGCAGCAACGTCACGCAGGCCAGCCTGGTCAGCGACATGCCGGATTGCGGCCTGGGCGGCTGAACACCGCCCGCCACCACGTGGAGAATCGAGGATTGGATACCGCACATTCGGAGCTCGCCGCGCTGCGCGGCTTCATCGACCGCCACCCCCGGCTGTTCGTCCTGACCGGAGCAGGGGTCAGCACCGATTCCGGCATCCCCGATTACCGGGACACCGACGGCGAGTGGAAGCGCCAGCAGCCCATGACGCTGCAGACCTTCATGGGCGGCGAGCTGGCCCGGTCGCGCTACTGGGCGCGCAGCATGGTGGGCTGGCGCCGTTTCGGGCAGGTGCGGCCCAATGCCTCGCACCTTGCGCTGGCACGCCTGCAGGCGCGCGGCCATGTGTCCATCCTGGTGACGCAGAACGTCGACGGCCTGCACGAGGCCGCCGGCAGCCACGACGTGGTGGACCTGCACGGGCGGCTGGACGCCGTGCGCTGCATGAATTGCGACTGGCGCGGCGGCCGCCACGACTGGCAGGACGCGCTGCACGCGCTGAACCCGGACTGGATGAAATTCGAGGCCAGCGATGCGCCCGATGGCGACGCCGATCTCGATGGCCACGACTTTTCGCGCTTTGCCGTGCCGCCCTGTCCGCGCTGCGGCGGCATCGTCAAGCCGGATGTGGTGTTCTTCGGCGAAACCGTGCCCCGCGAGCGCGTGGACCGGGCCAACGCGGGCCTGGAGGGCGCCGACGCCGTGCTGGTGGTGGGCTCGTCGCTGATGGTGTATTCGGGCTACCGTTTCGTGACCGCCGCATCGCGCAGCGGGATTCCCATTGCCGCCATCAACCTGGGCCGCACCCGCGCCGACAGCCTCCTGACCCTCAAGGTGGAGCAGCCCTGCGCGCTGGCGCTGGAGTCGCTGTAGGGGGCGGTCGCCCTGCCGGGTGGGGCGGGAAGTTGTTGACCGGTCTAAGCAAGTGCTTGCCGGGCAACGTTTTTTTCGGCCGGTTACAGACCTTTCCATAGGGTTGTCCACAGGAACTGGGGATAACTCCTAGGGATAACCCCATATTTTCAGGGGTGGCGGATCCGGTTCTGTCAAGCCTCTGTCACGTTTCGATGCCTTCCGATGCGTCCCCGAGCAGCGCCTTGCGCGCTGCGTGCCAGCTTCCTGCGTCCGGCGCGTACAGCAGTCCGCCGGTGCGATGGGTGGGCTTGTAGGGGGAGCCGTCGAAATGCGCGGCGTAGCCGCCCGCTTCCCGGTGCAGCAGCCAGCCGGCGGCGTGGTCCCATGCGGTGAGCTGGTTGTACAGCGAGACATGGCAGTGGCCGGCCGCGAGCATGCGGTACTCGTGCGCGGCGCACCGCAGGCTGGCCGTGCTGCCCAGGCGCGAGAGGTTGCCGTTGACGGTGGTGCGCAGCGGCTCGGGCAGGGCGCCGGTGGAGATGAACCCGTCCATGTCTTCGGGAGGCGCGGGAGGCGCGACGGTGAGGGGGACGCGCCGGCCGCCTTCATATTCGAGCCAGGCGCCTTCGCCGCGCACGGCCAGCGCGCTGTCGCGGCTGACCGGGTCGTAGATCACGCCGGCGATCACGTCGCCGCGATGACAGGCCGCGATCATCATGCCGAAGAGCGGCAGGCCGGCGACGTAATTGCGCGTGCCGTCGATGGGATCGATGAGGAAAGCCAGGTCGGCGTCGACCAGCATGTTCAAGAGGGCGGGATTGCGCGCGGAGGCTTCCTCGCCGATCAGCACGGCGCCGGGATGCAGCTTGCCCAGGCGCGATGCGATTAGGCGTTCGGCGGCTTCGTCGGCGTCGGTGACCAGGTCGCGCACGGAGGTCTTGCCGCGCACCGAGCCTTCGGGCAGGTTGCGAAAGCGGGGCATGACCTCGGTTTGCGCGGTTTCCGCCAGGATGGCCGCCAGCTTGCGGGTGTCCTCAAGGGTGAAGGTTCTGCTCATACGGACTCGTCCAGGGAACGCGCAAATCTACCATGCCTGGAGCGTATCCGAATGAAGCGCGCGCGCGTATCGGCCACATGGCGTGGTCGATACGCGCGCGCCGGACATCATGCGCCCAGGTCGACGCAGAGGTACTTGATCTCCAGGTACTCTTCGATGCCGTACTTGGAGCCTTCACGGCCCAGGCCCGACTGCTTCACGCCGCCGAAGGGGCCGACCTCGTTGGAGATGAGGCCGGTGTTGATGCCGACGATGCCATATTCCAGCGCCTCGGACACGCGCCAGATGCGGGCGTAGTCGCGGGTGAAGAAGTAGGCGGCCAGGCCGAAGATGGTGTCGTTGGCCATGCCGATGACTTCGTCTTCGGCGTCAAAGCGGAACAGCGGCGCCACCGGGCCGAAGGTCTCTTCGCTGGCAAAACGCATGGACTGCGTGACGTCGCGCACGACGGTCGGTTCGAAGAACGTGCCGCCCTTGGCGTGCGGCTTGCCGCCGGCGATGACCTTGGCGCCGTTGGCCGTGGCGTCGGCGATGTGCTCCTGCACCTTTTCCACGGCGTTGCGGTCGATCAGCGGGCCCTGCGTCACGCCGTCTTCAAAGCCGTCGCCCACCTTCATGGCGTTGACCTTGGCGACCAGGCGCTTGGCGACTTCTTCGTAGACGCCGGCCTGCACGTAGATGCGGTTGGCGCACACGCAGGTCTGGCCGGCGTTGCGGTACTTCGAGGCGAGGATGCCGTCGACCGCCTTGTCCAGGTCGGCATCGTCGAACACGATGAAGGGCGCGTTGCCGCCCAGTTCCAGCGACAGCTTCTTGATGGTGGGGGCGCATTGCTCCATCAGCGTGCGGCCGACTTCGGTCGAGCCCGTGAAGCTCAGCTTGCGCACGACGTCGCTTTCGCACAGGGCCGCGCCGATGTCGCGCGAGCTGCCGGTGATGACGTGGAACACGCCGGCCGGCACGCCGGCTTCCTCGGCCAGCACGGCCAGCGCCAGGGCGGTCAGCGGCGTCTGCTGCGCGGGCTTGACCACCATGGTGCAGCCGGCGGCCAGCGCGGGGCCGACCTTGCGGGTGATCATGGCGGCGGGGAAGTTCCAGGGCGTGATCGCGGCGGTGACGCCGATGGGCTGCTTGAGCGCCATCAGGCGCTGGCCGGCCTTGGGGCTTTGCAGGATGTCGCCGTCGATGCGCTTGGCTTCTTCGGCGAACCACTCCAGGAACGAGGCGGCGTAGGCGATTTCGCCCGCGGCTTCGGTGACGGGCTTGCCCTGTTCGGACGTCATGATGGCGGCCAGATCCTGCTGGTTCTGCATCATGAGCTGCGCCCACTTCAGCAGGA
>Ga0182739_1002190_pt1 | contig 18613 bp, 7 predicted proteins | sample eDN5th30CBELigBY_FD_128873 | JGI IMG/M metagenome (GOLD analysis project Ga0182739, IMG submission 128873) | Enriched backyard soil microbial communities from Emeryville, California, USA - eDNA 5th pass 30_C BE-Lig BY (version 2) (version 2) | ecosystem: Environmental > Terrestrial > Soil >...
ATGGACACGTTGTACCTTTCCAACTATGCCACGTTGCGACTCCGCGATGAACTCAGCCGTGTGCGCGGAGTGGGTGAAGTGACAGTCTTCGGAACTGCCAATTACAGCATGCGGATCTGGCTGGATGCGGAAAAACTGAAGAGCTATCAGATGACCGCCGGCGATATCATGGCCGCCCTGCAAGAACAGAATGTTCAAGTGGCAGCCGGACAGGTCGGACAACCCCCTTCTCGCGAAGAAGTGCCGTTTCAATATGCCGTGACAGTGCTGGGGCGTCTGAGTGATCCCGAACAGTTCGGACAAATCATCGTCAAATCCGGGCTGGGAACCAACCTGGTCTATTTGAAAGATGTGGCCCGGGTCGAATTGGGCAGCCAATCTTATGATCAGTTCACCGAAAAAGAGGGACAGCCCAATGCCAATATCGGAATCTATCAACTGCCCGGTGCCAACGCCTTGCAGGTGGCGGAGGAAGTTCAGACGGTGCTCAAACGTCTGAGTGCGCAGTTCCCGCAAGGTCTGCAATACAGCATCCCGCTGGACACCACGATTTTTGTCTCGGCCTCCATTCATGAAGTGTACAAGACGCTGATTGAAGCAGGCCTGCTGGTGCTGATCGTGATTCTGGTGTTTCTGCAGGACTGGCGGGCAGTCCTGATTCCCGCCACGACAGTGCCGGTGACAATTATCGGAGCTTTTGCGGCGATGTATGCCCTGGGCTTCAGCGTGAACATGCTGACGCTGTTTGGGTTGGTCCTGGCAATTGGAATTGTGGTGGATGATGCCATTGTGGTGGTGGAAAATGCGGTCCATCATATTGAACGTGGAGAGACTCCCCGGATCGCCACCATTCGCGCCATGGATGAGGTGCTTGGGCCCATTATCGGCATCACGCTGGTTTTGCTCGCCGTGTTTATTCCAGCAGCCATGCTTGGAGGAATTACCGGGCAGTTATACCGTCAATTCGCGTTGACCATTGCCGCCACGGCACTGATCAGCGCCATTAATGCGGTGACGTTGAAGCCGACACAATGTGCACTCTGGCTGCGGCCCGCCTCGAAAAAGAAAAAATGGTTCTTCTTCCGCTGGTTCGAAGCGGTGTATAGCGTGGTGGAACACGTCTATACGTCGATCGTTCGATTTCTGGTCCGGCACGTCATCAGTGGATTTCTGGTGTTTTCCGTGTTGCTGGCGGTCACAATTGTCTGGTATCTCCGTCTTCCCACGGGATTCATTCCTACGGAAGATCAAGGCTATCTCCTGATTGCCGTCCAGCTTCCCGATGCCGCCTCTCAGCAACGGACTCGGGATGTGATGGCCGATGTCGATGCACGTCTGGCGAAAGTGGAAGGGCTGGCAGACCGGATTGCGATTGGCGGTCTCTCATTGCTGGATAGTGCCAGTGCCTCGAATGCGGGAACCTATTTCGTGACGTTCGACAGCTTTGAAGAACGCATGGCCAAAGGGCAGACCCAGGATGTGATTCTGGCGAATGTCCGTAAAGAGCTGGCGTCTCTGCAGACGGCCATCACGATCCCTTTTGCTCCGCCAGCCATTCGTGGATTGGGAGTGCGCAGCGGATTCGAAATGCTGGTGGAAGATCGGCAGGGGGTCGGACTGGATCAGATTCAGCAGATGGTGCAGGAAATTGTGTCGGCCGCTGAAGGACAAACCGGCTTAACGGGAGTGGCGTCCACGTTTCGGCCCGGGGTGCCGCAACTTTATGCCAATGTGGACCGAGAAAAGGCGAAGGTTCTGAACGTTCCATTGGGAGTTGTGTTCGGAACGCTTCAGGCTTATCTGGGATCAGCCTATGTCAACGACTTTAATAAGTTCGGGAGAACGTATCAGGTACGTGTTCAGGCGGATCAGAAATTCCGCGAGAACCCCGACGACATCAGCCGGCTGGAAGTACGTAATGCATCCGGCGAAATGCTGCCGCTGGGAACGCTGGTGACAGTCACCCGCTCATTCGGTCCGCAGACAATTAACCGCTATAACTTATATCCCTCGGCAACCGTCTCCGGAGCCTCCGCGGAAGGCTACAGCTCGGGGGATGCTCTGCGAATCATGCAGCAGATTGCCGAACAAACGTTGCCCGCTTCCATGGGATATGAATGGACCGGCATGGCTTATCAGGAACAACGGGTTGGCGGAGAGGCCCTGTATATTTTTGCGGTGGCAATTATCCTGGTGTACCTGGTGCTGGCTGCACAGTATGAAAGCTGGATTCTGCCGATTGCCGTGATTCTGGTTGTTCCACTGGGTTTATTAGGTGCAGTGATCGCGGTCTGGTTCCGTGGGATGGATAATAATGTTTATACCCAGATCGGGATTGTGCTAATTATTGCGCTGGCCAGTAAGAATGCGATTTTGATTGTCGAGTTCGCGCGCGAGATTCGTGCACAGGGGAAATCGATTCTGGATGCTGCGGTTCAGGCGTCACAAATGCGTTTTCGCCCGATTGTGATGACCTCGTTCGCCTTTATTCTGGGGGTGTTGCCGCTGGTGACGGCAAACGGAGCAGGGGCGGTCGGCCAACGTGCCCTGGGAACCGCCGTCTTCGGAGGGATGCTGGCCTCGACAATTCTGGCCGTCTTCTTCATTCCGATCTTTTATGTCATCTTCCAGTGGATTGATGAAAAATTCCGCGGAGCTGCCCCTGTCTCAACACAAGGGACGAGTCTGGTGGGTTCGACATCTTCGACGGAAGCTGCAACGGATGAACAGGCCGAATCGCATTCATAGCGACCCCGGTCTGCGCCGCGGGTTGCATACGGTTTAGAGCGCATTCACCCCCGCATTGTCCGGATTCTGCCTCGCGACATTCAGTCTTTCATCAATCAAAATCCCTTTCCCGCGGGCACAGGCGAGAGCAACTTGCTCTAATCCAGGTGACTGAAGTGATCCCCCTGCAAGGGGGCGTCCCGGGAAATGACATCGGGTCCTTTGCCAGCCCGTTTTTCGTAAAAGCCGTCACCGGCCTTGACATATTTGGTGAATCCCAGCCGGTCCAGTTTTTTATCATCCGAAACATTCTTGTGCATCGCCCCTTCAGACCAGCTTCCGCCAATAAACGGAGCCTGGATGACCCGGCGGACCGGCACCCCGGTTTCCGGATGTGTGACAAGAGGTGGATCGGAGATTCGTTGCGAGATTTCAAACGTCTCCCCTGGAGAGCCATCTTCCAGTACGGTTTCGTAAACGTAAATAGGCATGTGGCAGTATTCTCTGAAAGGTCTGTTGGAGGCAACTTAAATTTTAGCGCATTTCCACTTGCGGTCCAGAGCATCGATTTCTCCCCGTGCGATTCGTCATTCGCGGTCTCTGCCGATTCATCCGTTGACCTCCCTTTTGGCGCTTGGATGGTTAAGATCTCTGTCGCGACCTGCTTGATAATGCAGATCAGATTTCGTCCGGCCTTTCTAGACCAGTTTGGTCTCTCATGTGCCCGCGTCGAAAAGGGTTTACTTGATGAAAGACTGAATGCCGCGAGGCAAGTGCACCACAAGATTTACAAAGACGCTCAAGTGGTCGAATGATTCCGTCCTGAAAATGAAAAATCTCCAACCCATTGCCGACCTTCCAGGTCCAACTCGGATTCCTCGGCAGACAACATCTGCCCGTGGGCATCGGGCTCGAGATGTGCTGTGTGGGTTGCTGGCTGTCTATCTGTTGCTGGCCTATTTATTGATGCCGGAGGTGTGGCATCGTTATCTGTTGAGACATCCCAGCTTCGACGACATTCCCGGGATTACCCAGACTCATTCCGGGATTCCGGGTGATCCGGTCAATCTGGGGCTGACGGGAACGCGGGAGCAACTTGTGCAACTGATGTTGCTGGCGAAATGGTCTCCCGCCGACCCTGTCACTCTGGATAGTTCGCTGCGAATTGCTGCAGATACTGTTTTTCGTCGCCGGTATGTCGACGCCCCGGTCAGCTCTCTCTATCTCTTTGGACGAAAAGAAGACTTGGCATTCGAGCTGCCAGTGGGCCACTCGCCGCAGCAAAGACATCATGTTCGCTTCTGGAAATCTGAAATGCCGGATCGTGATGGGCGACCTCTTTGGTTCGGAGCAGCGACCTTCGACCACAGTGTGGGCCTCAGTCATACAACCGGTCAAATCACACATCACATCTCGGGGAACGTGGATGCAGAACGTGATCTGTTGCTGGCAGATCTGGCGGCCACGGGACAGCTGCAGGAAACCTATACCAGCGTCGGCTTTCATCAAGTGCTGCAAGGACGTAACGGGGGCGGTGATCGGTGGTGGACCGACGGGAATCTGCGGATTGGGGTGATTGCCGTTGAATTTTGCGAAAAGCGGCCATCCGCCAACAACCTGGAAGCTGTTGCTCGGCCGGGACCATAATTCACCTCGGCAAAACTGCTCCTGATTCTGGGGAGCACCTGTATGATTTCCGAGAAGCGTTCGCTGTTAGACCAGTTTGGTCTCTCTCGTGCCCGCGTCGAGAGAGTTTCACTTGATGAAAGACTGAATACCGCGAGGCAAGTACGCCACAAGATTTACAAAAACGCTCTAAATGCCGCGAGGCAAGCCCGCGACCAGAGGTACAAAAACGCTGCTATTCCGGGGAATCGTTGCAGATGGCAGTGTCGGCAGGATCGTCGATGACGGCCTTCGTCGTCAGAATGAGCCTGTTCGCGATTCTCTCCCCCAAATCCATCATTTCCTTCGGGCCAGCGGTCTGGAGCTAAGCTAGTCTTGGCCAGATGTCCGACCAATGAAGAGGAGGACGATTACTCGTTGTCATGAGAGGAATGGAAGTCATGTTAGTACTCAGCCGCAAGCAAGATGAAAAGATCATCATCGGAGATTCAATCACGTTGATGGTGGTTTCTATTCAGGGCGACAAAGTGCGGCTGGGTATTGAAGCTCCCAAGCATGTCAGCATTCATCGTGAAGAAGTCTATCATGCCATCCTGAAAGATCGCGTGAATGAGGAATTAACGGTTCGTCCCAGTCCCACGGAAACCCGATAACCACAAAAACCCGATCACAAAGTGGTCGCATCAGCGCAATTTGGATTTTGGTTCTTCCGGTTCTTCCGACTGCGACGGGGCGGTTGATGGGACTGACTGCTGCTTGACCTCGGGATTGCTACCGAACAGCAGGCTGATGCTTGTCTGCCCAAACCTGATCTGAACCTGTGTGGGATGCTTGGTTGTCATCCAGCTGATCCCTCCATGATCACTCGCACCACTGATGCCGTCAGTCCGCATGAAAACGACTGCTCCGGTCTGCCGGTGCAAGATTTTTGAATCCATGTTTCCGGAGAATGCACAGCCCACCAGCAGCGGCCAGTCACTCGGGCCCTGTGTGAGAATCGATTGACTCGAAACAGGCCTGGTCCATTGAACTTTGCCCGTGGCAGCGTCCAAAGCAATGGCGGGCCCATTGACATGTGACCGCACAAATTCCGATGTCCGTTTGGGAGTTTCGGCTGCACGGACATCCTGGGGATTCGTCGTATCGGTGAAAACGATCCACTGATCCGCAAATTCCAGAACGGTGATCTGCCGGGCAGTGCCATCAAAGGGGACACTGGCAGCAAAAAGTTCCTGTCCGGTCAGACCGTCTCGAAGAGACAATTTCTTATTGGGAGTCAGGAAGGCGATTTTCTGCCCGCTGACAGGACACCAGGACGTTCCAGCTGGCCCCTCATAAGACCATTGAGCGGTCTCCCGGACCGGATCGAACAGGCTCCAGGAAAATCCGGTCTCCGTGGTTTGTACAACGGGGATGAATTTGCCCCAGTCGGCATAATTTCGTTCGGCACAGTTGAGGTGTCCGGGAGGCAGCTGAATATTCTTGACTCTTCCGCCGTCCCGAGCACGCAGGATTTGCACCGGGCCGCCATCGCTGGGCTTCAGGACGATATAATTTTCATCCCCCAGAATCTCGGCACCGGGAGGAACATCAGTCCGGCGCCAGAGTTCGGCGCCGGTGATGGGGTTGATGGCAACCACTCCCGTGTCTGTTCCGTAGCACAACACAGATTCTGTCAGAGGTCCGACATTGTCAGCCATTTTTCCGTTTCGCAACTCCAGTTGCAGACTTCGCAAGCCGATCCGGGGAATTCCCACCATGGCGTTGCGGGCGGTGATGGGATGGCCCTCTTCCTTATTGAATTCGCGAATCGCCAGCAACTTGGGAGCAGTGGGATCGCTTTGAAAATCAAAGACCAGAAACCGGTCCTGCAGCACAATGAGCACCAGATGATGACACATACAGACATAGCGGCCCAACTCGGATTCCGTTGCATAACGGGCACTTCCGTAGCGGGTTGCAATGCGCGCGTGTCGCTGGCCGTATTGATTGAAAATCTGAATATTCGCCCCGCCCGCCTCCATGAAAAAGGTCCAACCCGCCAGCGGTGGAGATGCCGGCCCCAGCAAAGGAATCTGATACAAAGACTCCCGCAGCGGTTGAGACTGCTGGCGTTCCTCTGGTCCATTCCTGCCCAGTCTTCCGCCACCGAAGCCTGCCGGAGTGTTCGATTCTCGAACCTCCGTCGGCCAGACGAATCCGGAACTCAAGAAATCGGCAACGTCCATTTGCTGGCGAATGGACGCGGCAAATTCTCTGGATGTTTGTGGGGGACCCTCTGCATGTGCCGGAATCGGGACATTGTCGGATTCCAGCTCAGCCAGCAGTGCTTGTGAGGTGACGAGGTCCTTGCCCCGCAGTGCCAATCGCAGGAGTTGAGCGGCTGCCGGGATTCTGATGGCGGGATCGGGATGGGCATGCAACTGGAGAAGAGTTGCTTCGCGTTCGTTGAGAGCCGTTTCCATCTCGTCGGAACTGGAGAGTTTTTGCAAAATGACCTGCGGGTCTGACCAGTAGGCCGGAAATGCCGGCAACAGACGTAGCAGAAGTGCGGTGTCGGTGTTGTTCGCCACCCAGTCGTTCATCTGTGACCTGAGTTTCAATTGTGTGGGCTCGTTCGTGATGCTGAACAATTCATCCAGCCGGGCCAGGACCCAACTGGAATCCGTGGCAGACCATTGACTGTCCAGCACGATCAAAGATTCAGGCCAGGTGAGTGTCTGCAGAATTTTCAGATAATTTGCAAAAGCCAGCTCATAGTCACCGGCTGTCTGCAATCCTTGAGCATAGGTTCGCAAAAACTGCAGTCGTTGCGCTGGAGTGGAAAGCCCGGCATCGATGAGTGACGCCTGATCACGAAAACGGGCAAAATCCGATCGCAGTCCATCCAGTAAAGCCCAGGCCAGCACCTGCCGGGACGAATCAGGCACGGCAAGATTTGCAACGTCCTTCAGATCTGCCAGCCCCTGTTTCACATCACCCTGCTGCAATCTCCATTCTCCCCGTTCTGCAATGGCAAGCGGATCGGACGGAGCGTGTTTCAGACGTGATGCAATGGCTGATTCCACCGCTTCTCGAGATCGGAAACCGGTCAGGCCGCTGGCGGTCTGCATCACCAGTTGTCCGTTGGCGGCAACGAGGTTTCCAGGAACTTCACCAGATTGTAGTGGGAACCGGCTGAGCAAATGCCCCGATTTCAGATCAATGACTCCGATTTCTCCAGTCACCAGCGGTTGCAGAAACTGATTTCCCATCCGCAATCCGCGACCGCTCGGCTCGGGGATGGGGATGGCAGACTTCCATGCGGGAGTTCCATCATTCAGCCAGAGAGAAACAATTTCATTTCGTCCGATAAGGATCAACTGCTTTTCAAAAATCGTGCCGGCATAGACCATCTGCCCTCGTTTGAGTGGTGATTTCCAGAGCGGCTTGCCGGTGCTGGTGTTCAGGCAGATCAACGTATCATCATCGGGGGGGGTGAAAACCACAGCATCCCCGGAAACCATGATCCGGGAATCAAACCAGCGCTGATCCGCCAGCAGTTCCTCACGCGCCTGGCTGGCGTTCTGGTTTTGAGGCCGCATCATCCGCATGAGGATGACCTGATTCCGCAACGTCTGCATGGACTCTGCATAAACATGAGTCCACACCACTTGCCGTTTCAATGGATCGATGGCGGTGAGGCTTCCTTCTCCGGACGGACAAAAGAGCAGTCCGTCTCCGTATGCGGGCATCAGGCCCCCCAGTCGCCGGGTTTCATCCAGGACCAGATCGCGGTCCGGATTCAACAGACCCAGTGACCACAATACTCCCCCCGTGGCGGGATCCAATTCGAAAACCTGAATCTGCCCCCGTTCTTCACCAATCACATACAGATGGCCGTCCACCGGTAACGGCGCTCCCATAAAGAAGATTTCGTGAGACTCTTCTCCATTGAGCACCGGGGCATCATCGCCAATCGTGCCGACGGACCAGAGTTTTTTTCCTTCCGAGGACAAGTCATAGGCTGTCAGCCGATTGGCACGTTGCGGCAGCAGAGAATGCCGCTGAGTGTTCTGCATGATTCGCTGCTGACTGGTGGTCCCAACGAGCTGGCAGTTGGAGATGGCATAGACCCGTTGTCCGTCAGAACTCAGAGAACTGGAGGTCAAATCCCGCCATCCGCGCACGCTGGCAAACAGGTCTCGCATTTCTTCCCGGACCGGATCGTGTGCTTCTCCGGCGGAATAAGATTGTTTGGCGAGATAATCGAATGTTTCATCGAGGTCGACGCCGTTCCAGGCCAGTTGGCCGGTTTCCACGTGAAATGCTTTCACTGATCCTGGCCCGGACGTAATGACGAGTCCATTGACGATTAACGGGCGCACCGCTGGCATGGCGATTCGTTCCGGCTTCGCACGGACCTGTTGTTCAATTGCATTCAGGAGATTGCGATTTTCTTCTCCAAGATGCTGGGCCAGGTCGGGAGCCGCCAACAAGGCGGGAAAATCGAACGCATCGTCAATCATCCCGCTGTGCCAGGCGTCATCAAAGAGGACCGGTGCCAGGGCTGTCTGGCCGGTCTGATGAACATCGCCATAGGGAGTACGCCACTCAAAAACCCGGGACTCCGCAGCTGAGGGGAATTGTTGTAGACTGTCTGCAACCAGTCTCTCGATTTGTTGAGGATTCGGGAATTCCGCGGGATGGCGTTTCAACAAAGCCAGTGCCAGTGAGCTTTGTCCGCCACGTGCCAGCAGCCTCGCTGCTTCCAAAAGCAGAGGACGCGGAGATTTTGTGACAGGATGCTCCGCCAGTTGTTCGAGTTCGCGCGCCGCCAGAGAGGGTTCTCCCTGATCGCGATCCAGCCAGGCGAGTTCCTGCAGGCTGGCAGCACCGGCGTTGGTCAGGCTGAAACGTCGTACCACTTCTTCCAGTTGCCTGCGGCTTTGAGCGGCTTTGGCTTCGGTGAAAAGTTGCGCGGCAGTGGGCCCAAAGAGCCGCTCATAATCGTCTCGATGTTCGCGGATCAGACCTTCCAACTCACGAAACAGAGAACGGGGCGTCTGCCCCGGTTCGGCGATAAAGAAATCACTGTCATGGTCCAGCAATTCCTGGATTGTCTGAAGACCGGTAACAACCTCGCCTTCCTCAATTGCCTGGACGGCCTTTAACGTCGACGCCTGAGTGAGGGGATCACGCGGCATGCGACGGAAAGGGTCCCCAAACGGTTGGTCCATTCCCTGGTCCCGCTGGGGCAGAAGGAGGCCGGGACCGAACTGTGCTGAAGCTGTGCCAGCAGCGACGGAGAGTCCCACAATGAGAACCATGAACGCTCCCCGCACAGGTTTTCCCTGCACCGGTCTTTCCCGTACCGGTCTTCCCGCTGCAGGCGCACTCACGGAGTACCAAGAGGCTGGGACGGAGACTTCCCGTTGACAGGAGTTCTCATTGTCAAGCGCAGAACAGGGCTCTGCTTTGTAAGGAATTCTGAAGCAAACTTCACCGGCTTGGTGCAGGTCCATCATGATCAGGCCGTCCAGGTATGCCAATCCAATGAATCATTCGACAGAAACAGATCTGTCTGGTTTGAGGGAGTTCCCAGGCAGACTGCATCGGGTGATTCAAAAGTTATTGTTGGTGGAGATTCTGCGCAGATGTTTCCACGTTCCTCTCCAGTATGTGGAGTTGGAGGCGAAATTTCACCGTGGTCAGCATAAAAAGTGCCAGGAATTGTGAGCGGGAATGATCAGGCAGGATCTCTGGAAAAAATTGTCTGATCTGAGATGGGAAAGGTTCTTGCATTCATGCTTGGACCTTTGTATAACAAATTCTTGATAGTCGATTGTTGGGATGCGCCATCTTGGATGGGGCAAGTCCGACGCGGAACTCAGGGCAAGCATTCAATTCCTCCCGAATGCCCACCTCTTATCGACACCTGAGTTGTCTCTCTGCGCGGATTCACCCTGCCATTTATCGCAGCGGAAGATTCATACGGCCCCGCCTCCTGGTGAAGTTGATGGCCTGCATTACCAATCACGCAATCGGCACCCACCCAATCAAAATACTCTCCTGACGAAGTGGCGACCATTATGCGCATTTCGAAAGTGATCGGGTCCTGCCTGGCAACGACCTGCCTGTTCGCTTTGATCCCAGTTCTGTTTGCTGAAGACCAGCCCGTCTCCCAGGTGGCCCCTCGAACGGTCAGTTATCAGAAAGATGTGGCCCCCATTTTTCAGGCCCACTGCCAGGGGTGTCATCAGCCAGCCCGGCAGAGTGGCGGCTATGAGATGACAACCTTTGCCCAGTTGCTGCAGGGGGGTGAAAGTGGCGAAAAAGCCATTCTGCCTGGTGACCCGGATCAAAGCAGCCTGGTGCATCTGATTACTCCTGTCGACGGCAAAGCAGAGATGCCCCAAAAGGGGCCGCCGCTCAAACCCGAAGAAATCGCCACCATTCGCCTCTGGATTCAGCAAGGAGCGAAAAACGACTCCGTCGTGGCTCCTGGACCAGTCTATAACCAGGAACATCCCCCGGTTTATACCCAGTCACCACTGATTACCTCGCTGGCGTATTCTCCCGATGGGAAAATGCTGGCCATTTCCGGGTTTCATGAAGTCATCCTGCGATCTGCCGACGGCCAGAAGTTGCTGGGCCGTCTGATTGGGCTTGCCGAGAGAATCGAAACAGTGGTGTTCTCGCCAGATGGCGCCCGCCTGGCTGTTGCGGGGGGACAACCAGGTCGTATGGGGGAATTGCAGATCTGGGATGTCGCCAAGCGGGAATTGCTGCAATCGATTTCTCTGACTGGAGATACAATTTACGGTGTGAGCTGGTCTCCTGACGGCGAACTCGTGGCCGTGGGAGCTTCTGATACTGCCGTGCGCGCTTTCAAAACAGAAACTGGTGAACAGGTTTTCTTTAATGCCGCTCACGATGACTGGCCGCTGGCCACTGTTTTTTCCGTGGATGGCTCGCTGTTGGTCTCCGCCGGCCGAGACATGTCGACAAAACTTTATAATGTTCCTACACAACGATTTATCGATAACGTGACCTCCATTACCCCCGGCGCATTGAAGGGGGGGATTTCTGCCTTGCAGCGACACCCCGCGCGGAATGAAATCCTGGTGGGAGGCTCAGATGGTGTGCCTCGTATCTATCGTATGGAACGGGTGACCGCACGCAAAATTGGAGATGATGCAAATCTGATTCGCAGCTTCCCCGCCATGGCTGGCCGCATCTATGGCGTGGCCTTCTCGCCAGATGGCCAGACCATTGCCTGTGGGGCCAGTCTTGATGGCCGTGGACAGGTCTCTATTTACAATTCCGGACCTATTCCCGATGCCCCGGAAGAGATCCAGAAAATTCTGGAGAAAATGGCAGCCGGCCCTTCCAATGATGAACTTAAAAAACTGGGAGCATATTTCGCAGCCCATCCGGAAGTGCTGTTGCTTCATAAAACGGAGATCCCCAGTTCTGTTTATGCCATTGCTTATCACCCGCAGGCCAACGTGGTTGCCGCCGCAGGGGGCGATGGCAAAGTTCGCACCATCAATCCTGCGGATGGTGCGATTCTGAACGAGTTCCTGCCCATCGAAGTGGCCACGGAATCGCCTGAAAGCAATACGCTCGCCACCAAGCTGAAACCGATTCATCAGGAGAAACTGCCGGGCGAAGAAACACTCCCCTCCGGAGCGATTGTGACTGCGCTGGAGGTTTCGCCTCAGCAGATCAAGCTGACAGGTCCTTATGATTCCACCCAATTGCTGGTGACCGGGGTGCTTCAAACCGGAGACCGCATCGATCTCACGCGCCTGGCACAACTGCGGGTGACAGGTGAGCAGGCCATGATTTCCCCGCTGGGACGGGTGTTCCCGGAAGTGGATGGCACCTGTCATGTGGAAGTTCAATTTGAAAACCTGAAGCTGAACGTGCCAATACAGGTCGAACATCTGGCATCTGCGGACCCCATCAGCTTCATTCGCGATGTGAATCCGATTCTCACTCGCATCGGTTGCAATCAGGGAATGTGCCACGGGGCGCAAGATGGCAAGAATGGTTTCAAACTCTCCTTGCGAGGCTATGACCCGATCTTCGATGTTCGTTCCTTTACTGACGACATCAAATCCCGCCGCACGAATACCACTTCGCCGGATAGCAGCCTGATGCTGTTGAAAACCAGCGGAGTGGTCCCACACGTGGGAGGGCAGTTGATTCGTCCCGGGGAAGCCTATTATGAAATCATTCGCCGCTGGATTGCTGAAGGGGCGAAACTCGATTTGAATGTCGAACGCGTCGCCTCCATAAAGATCGAACCGCACAATCCTGTCGTGCAGAACATTGGTGCCCGGCAGCAACTGCGAGTGATTGCCACGTACACAAACGGGCAGACCCGAGATGTGACCGGCGATGCCTTCGTTGAAAGTGGAAATACAGAAGTTGCGGAAAGCAACCGCTCTGCCGTGATCACTGCTTTGCGCCGAGGAGAGGCGCCGATTCTGGTCCGTTTCGAAGGAAGTTACGCCGCGACCACTCTTACCGTGATGGGGGAACGTACTGGATTTGTCTGGAAAGAACCCGCATCGTGGAGCAATTTCGATCAGCTCATCGCGAAAAAATGGGAACGGATGAAGATCGAGCCGTCCGGTCTGTGCAGCGATGCCGATTTCATCCGCCGCGTCCATCTCGATTTAACAGGTCTGCCCCCTTCTGCGGAAGAAGTGCTTCAATTCACCAGCGATCCACGCCCCACGCGCGAGAAACGTGACGAGATGATCGATCGACTGGTTGGATCCGATCCATTTATCGAATACTGGACGAATAAGTGGGCCGATTTATTACAGGTCAACAGTAAATACCTGGGATCTCAAGGCGCCTCACTGTTTCGTTCATGGATTCGAGAGAAGGTGGCTGCCAATGAGCCTTATGACAAATTCTGCTACGAAATTTTGACAGCCAGCGGCTCAAATAAATCCAATCCACCCGCTTCTTATTATAAAATTCTTCGCGAGTCTGACGCACTCATGGAGAATACGACTCACCTGTTCCTGGCCATTCGATTCAATTGCAACAAATGTCACGACCATCCCTTTGAACGTTGGACGCAGGATCAGTACTACCAGACAGCCGCCTTTTTTGCACAGGTGGAATTGAAACGTGACCCCGCCAATCCCGATGGAAATATTGGTGGAACTGCGGTGGAAGGAGCCAAACCACTGTGGGAGTCGATTTCTGATAATCAAACGGGCGAAGTCAAGCACGTTCGCACCGGTGCAGTCATGGCGCCGCTGGTCCCGTTCGATCGAGAAATCACTGTTCCGGAAGATCATAGTCGCCGCGGACAACTGGCGGATTGGATCACCTCGAAAGAGAACGACTATTTTGCCCGAAGTTACGTCAACCGGGTCTGGGGATATCTGATGGGCGTGGGTCTGATCGAACCGATCGACGACATCCGCGCAGGAAATCCCGCCAGCAATCCGGAACTGCTCGACGCCCTGACTGTAGAATTCATCAACTCGGGATTCAATGTCCGCCAACTGATGACTTCAATCTGCAAGAGCCGGACTTATCAGTTATCCATCGCGACCAATCAGTGGAACGCTGATGACAAATTGAATTATTCGCACGCCTACCCCAAACGCCTTTCGGCGGAAGTCATCTACGATACGGTGTATACGGTGACCGGTTCGAAGATGAAGATTCCGGGAGTCCCGGAGGGAACACGAGCCGCCGCGTTGCCGGATGTGCAGATCAATCTGCCGGATGGTTTCCTGGACAATCTGGGACGGCCCGTCCGCGAATCCGCATGTGAATGCGAACGTTCTACTGGCCTGCAACTCGGTCCGGTCATGGCCCTGATGAACGGAGCGACCGTCAGCCAGGCCATCTCCCAGCCCGGGAATCGCCTGGAGCAACTGGTGGCTTCCGAGCCAGATAATACCTCGCTCATCAATCAGGTCTTCCTGAATATTTTGAATCGAAAGGCACATCCGGAAGAAATCGCTGCGACGGAACAACTGCTCCGGGAACTTGACCCGGGACTGCAGAAGCTGATCGCAGAACGAGATGCCTATCAGGAGAAGATCAAGCCTGTTCTGGCGGAGAAAGAACAGAAACACGCCGAGGGGATTGCCCGGGCCACCCAGGCACTCGCCACCTATGAAGCAGAAACGAAGGCCAGTGTCGACGCGGCCAATCAGGCTCGTGACAAACGGATTGCCGCCGCCCGCAAAGCGATTGACGAGTTCAATGCTCGAGGCCCAGAGCGGCTGGCAGCCTGGGAGAAAAGTGGCAACCAGAATGTCACTCCCTGGACGGAGTTGAAATTCCAGGAAATGACGGCCAAGAACAAGTCTAAGCTGGTGCAGGGAGACGACATGATCGTGTCGGCCTCCGGCCCGAATGGGCTGGGAGAATACACCCTGACCACCACGCTTCAGTTTGATCAGCTGACTGCCTTGCGGCTGGAAGCCTTCCGGAACGATCAATTGAAGGGCCAGGGCCCGGGCCGTTCCGTCAATGGAAATTTCGTGGTCACGGAATTCGTCGTGGAAGTCTGGCCGAAAGATCATCCCGACCAAAAGCAGCAGCTGAAACTGAAAAACCCCAAGGCATCCTTCAGCCAGGACAACTACTCCATTGCCTCAGCCATTGATGGCAAATTTGGCAGCACAAACAATGGCTGGGCCATCAGCCCGCAGATGGGAAAGGATCATTTTGCCACCTTTGAAGTCGAAAACCCCGTCAAAATCGATGGAGAAATGGTCATCCGCATACAACTGCATCAGAATTACCAGGACAAGTCCCATACCCTGGGGAATTTCCGCCTCGCAATTACCAATCAGACTGGTGAAGTGAATCAGGGATTGTCAGCTTCCCTGATCAACCTGACGAAGATTCCCGCGGATCAGCGGACTTCAGAACAACAACAGGAATTGATCCAGCAGCTGAATGTTCTTGACCCAGAATTCAAGAAGCTGAGCGCGGCTTTAACCGATGCGGAAAAGCCACTCCCCATTGATCCCAAACTGGTCGAGTTGCGAGGACTTCTGGAAGAGAGCAAAAAACCGATTCCCGTCGATCCCCAGATGGCCCGCCTGAACCGGGCCGTGGAACTTGGTGAACAGCAATTGAAAAATCGGCGATTAACAGCCGTTCAGGATCTTGCCTGGGTTTTGATCAACAGCCCGGCATTCCTCTTTAATCGGTAAACGTCGAGCATTTTTGATAACACAAGCGATTTTCATTTGAAGAGATGCCGTTTCCAACGCCTCATCAAAGAGTCGTCATTCCGCTCCTGAAAGGACAAAGAAATGATCATTCGAGTATCCGGCCAACCCGGTAAAGACCTGTGTGACTCATCTCTGGGCGTGACACGTCGTGACATTCTGCGCGTGGGGGGCAGCGGCATGCTCGGGCTCTCCCTGGGGTCAATGCTGCAATTGCAGGCTTCCAGCCGGGCGCAGGCCGCCCCTCAATCGGCTCTGCCTGCGAAGGCCAAAAGCATCATCATGTGCTACCTGCAGGGCGGTCCCAGCCAGATCGACCTCTGGGACCCCAAGGAAAATGTTCCCGACAATGTCCGCTCGGTTTTTTCGAGTATTCCTACCGTCATTCCTGGCGTCCAGTTCACGGAACTGCTTCCAAAATTGGCCCAGGTGATCGATAAGACCACCCTTGTCCGCGCGATGAGCTACTCCCCGAACGGACTCTTCAATCACACCGCAGCCATCTACCAGATGATGACTGGTTACACCACCGACAAGGTGAGTCCCTCGGGACAACTGGAACCCCCCAATCCGAAAGATTTTCCCAACTTTGGCTCGAATATCATCCGCTTGCGGCCCGCCCAGCAACCGATGCTCCCTTTTGTGATGCTGCCCCGTCCGCTGCAGGAAAGCAATGTCGTTGGCAAAGGCGGCACTGCTGGGTTTCTGGGGAAAGCGTTTGATCCGTATACGCTTTATCCCAGCGGGGACGACATGGATATGCAGAAGATGAATAAGATCAATGTCACCGATCTGGAAATGCGCGCGGACATTTATGGTGAGCGGATGGAACGCCGGGCCAGGTTGCTCGATACGATCAACGCCGGCATGCCCGAAATTGACCGGGCCGTCAAAGACTACAAACTCAACGAATACTATGATCAGGCTCTCTCCCTGATTTCCTCAGGCCGTGCCCGCGATGCATTCAGCATCGAACAGGAATCACGGGAGACCCGGGATCTGTATGGACGGAATACATTCGGACAAAGTTGCCTGCTGGCCCGGCGACTCGTCGAAGCGGGCACCCGCGTGGTGGAGGTGATCTGGCCCAAAGTCGCCAACAGCGACAACCATTCCTGGGATACGCATTCCGGTCTGTCGAAACGCATGAAAAGCCAGGCAGCTCCCATGTTCGACGCCGGACTTTCCGCCCTCATTAACGATCTCGATGAACGCGGCCTGCTGGATGAAACGCTGGTCGTGGCCGTGGGTGAATTCGGCCGGAGTCCGCAACGTGGTGTCAGTACTTCCGGGAACGGTAACAGCGACGATGGTCGCGATCACTGGCCGTACTGCTATACCGGCCTGTTAGCCGGTGCCGGCATCAAACGGGGCTATGTTCACGGGAAAAGCGACCAGACCGGCTCTGCGCCCTTGGAAAATCCCGTGCATCCCGCGGAGTTGCTCGCCACAATTTACGAATCCTTCGGAATTGCACCGGAAACACTGGTCTATAACCACCTGAACCAGCCTCGTGAACTCGTCAAGGGCGAAGCCGTCTCAGCCTTGTTTGCGTAACAGCCTGTTGAAAAAGGCACAGACAGAAATGTCTGTGCCACTGGAAGCTTCTGGATCGCCACTGGAAGCTTCTGGATCGCCACTGGAAGCTTCTGGATCATTGAAAAAGGGGGCCGGACATTTCTGTCTGGCCGAGATTTCCTGTTCTTCAACAGGCGGTTAGCCGGCAGCCAGATTCGTTAAAGGACCGTTACTGTCTCCAAACCTGTCCACTTTTACCTCCATCCGCTCCAGCATGGAGACGTAGAGATTGGCCAGTGGAGTTTCTTTCGTATATGCCAGATGTCGACCGGGTTGCAGGGTGCCATTGCCGTGGCCTGCCAGGAGAATCGGCAGGTCGTGATGTGCATGCCGGTTCGGGTCTGCCAGGGCAGAACCATACAGCAACATCGAGTGATCCAGCAGAGTTCCCTGGCCTTCGGGAATCTGCTTGAGCCGATTGAGGAAGTAGGCGAACTGTTCGACCATGTGCTGATCGATCTTCTGCAGTGAAGCCATTTTCCCTTCATCATTCTGGTGGTGAGAAATCTGATGGTGGCCTTCCGCGACACCGATTTCCCGATAGGTTCGATTGCTGCCGGAGTTGGCCAACATCAGCGTACAGATCCGGGTGGTATCGGTCTGGAAGGCGAGGACCATCAGGTCGTACATCAGACGAACCCGTTCGGCAAACGTTTTCGGCTCTTCGTCCGGAAATGTAAATTCTGGGATCTGATCCACAGAGATGGATGACCGGGCGATCCGCTGCTCCACTTCGCGTACGCTGGTGAAATACTCATCCAGTTTATTGCGATCCGTGACTCCCAGCGATTTATTCAATCGGCGAGCATCTTCGGAAACGAAATCGAGGATGCTCTGCCGGAAAAAATTGCGTCGGGCATGTGTCTTGGGATCTTCTCCGTCACCAAACATTCTTTCAAAGACGGCCTGCGGGCGAATTTCTTTCGCCATTGGCGTCGCGGCAGAATTCCAGGAAATATTTGAAGAATAGATACACCCATATCCGGAATCACAACTGCCCGCCTGTCGTCCCGCTTCCAGGCCCAGTTCCAGGGAAGGGAGTCTGGTCAGATGTCCGTGCTGCTTTGCAGCCACCTGGTCGATCGATGTTCCGACATGAATGTCGGAGTCGGATTTGCGGGGATGCTGGGCGGTTAGGAAACAGGAGGAATCACGAGCATGGTCTCCTGCACCATCTCCCAGGGCTCGGGCGTTGTTTTGTGCCAGCCCGGACAGGACCAGCACATCATCTTTGACGGATTGCAACGGCGAAAGTGTCTTGGGGAGTTTGAAGTCTGATCCGGTTTTTTCTGGAGTCCAGGACTGCATGATCGCCCCATTGGGAACATAGATGAAGGCCATACGATTGCGGACCAGCATCTCGGGGGCGGCCCAGGCGGCCCGGGGCAGCATGGCGTCCAGAATGGGTAAGGCCAAGGCGGCTCCGGTGCCTTTGAGCAAGGTACGGCGAGAAATGTGTTTCATCGGAATTC
>Ga0182739_1002191_pt1 | contig 18607 bp, 14 predicted proteins | sample eDN5th30CBELigBY_FD_128873 | JGI IMG/M metagenome (GOLD analysis project Ga0182739, IMG submission 128873) | Enriched backyard soil microbial communities from Emeryville, California, USA - eDNA 5th pass 30_C BE-Lig BY (version 2) (version 2) | ecosystem: Environmental > Terrestrial > Soil >...
CATTCTCGGGGACCGGCTGTCGCGGCCCGCCAAAAAGCGCCGTCCCTCGGAGCGCTTCATCGCCGAAGCCTCGGCATTGAGCGACGGCGACCTGGTCGTGCATCGCGAGCATGGCGTCGGCCGTTATGAAGGGCTGGTCACGCTGGAAATCCAGAACGCGCGCCACGACTGCCTGCGGCTCACCTATGAGGGCGGCGACAAGCTCTTCCTGCCGGTCGAGAACATCGACGTGCTGAGCCGCTATGGCGCGGGCGAGGAGGGCGCCGTCCTCGATCGCCTGGGTGGCGTCGCCTGGCAGTCGCGCAAGGCCCGGCTGAAGCAGCGGATTGCCGACATGGCCGACCGGCTGATCCAGATCGCCGCCGAGCGCGCCGTCCGGCGGGGCGAGACGCTCAGTCCGCCTGAGGGGCTGTACGAGGAATTCTGCGCGCGCTTCCCCTATGCCGAGACCGATGACCAGCTCCAGGCGATCTCCGACGTCATGGACGATCTGTCCTCGGGCAAGCCGATGGACCGGCTGGTCTGCGGCGATGTCGGCTTCGGCAAGACCGAGGTGGCGTTGCGGGCGGCCTTCGTCGCCGCGATGTCGGGCAAGCAGGTGGCGGTGATCGGACCGACGACCCTGCTGGCCCGCCAGCACCACCGCACCTTCGTCGAGCGCTTCCAGGGCATGCCGGTGAACATCGGCCGCCTGTCCCGCCTGGTCCCGGCCAAGGAGGCCAAGGCAACCAAGGAGGGGCTGAAGGATGGTACCGTCAATATCATCTGCGGCACGCATGCGCTGCTGGCCAAGAGCATCGAGTTCAAGGATCTCGGCCTGCTGATCGTCGACGAGGAGCAGCATTTCGGCGTCGGCCACAAGGAGCGCCTGAAGGAGCTGCGCGCCGATGTCCATGTGCTGACCCTGACGGCGACGCCGATCCCGCGCACCCTGCAGCTGGCGCTGACTGGCGTGCGCGACATGAGCCTGATCGCCACGCCGCCGGTTGACCGGTTGGCGGTGCGTACCTTCATCACGCCGTTCGATGGCGTCACCATCCGCGAGGCCCTGCTGCGCGAACAGTATCGCGGCGGCCAGACCTTCTACGTCTGTCCGCGGGTCGAGGATCTGGAGTCGGTCGCCGCGGAGATCCGCGAGTTGGTGCCGGAAATCCGGCTGGGCATGGCGCACGGCAAGCTGCCGCCGACCACTATCGAAAACACGATGCAGGATTTCGTCGAGGGCAAGTTCGACGTGCTGCTGTCCACCAACATCGTGGAAAGCGGCCTCGACATCCGCAACGCCAACACGATGATCATCCATCGCGCAGACATGTTCGGCCTGGCGCAGCTCTACCAGCTGCGCGGCCGGGTCGGGCGCGGCAAGACACGGGCCTATGCCTATCTCACGGTGCCGCCGGGACGTGCGCTGAACGAATCGGCGGCCAAGCGGCTCGAAGTAATGCAGACCCTCGACACGCTGGGCGCGGGCTTCCAGCTCGCCAGCCACGACCTCGATATCCGCGGCGCCGGCAATCTCCTGGGTGACGAGCAGTCCGGCCATATTCGCGAAGTCGGCATCGAACTCTACCAGCAGCTCCTGGAAGAGGCGGTTGCGGTGGCGCGCGGCCGATCCCAGGAAGCTGAAAAGTCGGAATGGTCGCCCCAGATCAATCTCGGCATCCCGGTGCTGATCCCCGAGGAATACGTGCCCGACCTCTCGGTCCGCATGGGCCTCTACCGGCGCCTGGGCGGCCTCACCAACCAGAGCGAGATCGATTCTTTCGCCGCCGAGCTGGTCGACCGGTTCGGCCGCATGCCGGCCGAGGCGGAATTCCTGCTTAATACAGTGGCGCTCAAGCTGCTGTGCCGCGCCGCCCATGTCGAGAAGATCGATGCCGGCGAGAAGGCCGTGGTTCTCAGCTTCCACGACAACAAGTTCGAGAAGCCCGAGCGCCTGATCGGCTGGATCCAGAAGAACGCGCCGCTGGTGAAACTCAGGCCGGACCACCGCGTGATCGTGCAGCGCGTCTGGAAGGAAGAGCGGCAGCGTCTTTCGGGCGTGACGTCGATCGTTTCTTCTTTGGCGAAGCTCGCCGCTTAGGGGTGTTCTTCGGCTTCGGCTTCATCAGCGCCTTGGCCGCACGCCGGCCGCAGCGCAGCAGCCAGTCGCTGAGCCGCGGGTCGCCCGAGGCGCGCGCGAGGGTGACCGCGCCGACCGCGAGGATCGCCACAGCAGTCGCATCGGTATCGAGCGTGCGTTTCTTCCCGCGCGCCAGTTCGGCGATCACGCCGTGGAGAACGTTCGCATAGGCGAGCCGCGCCGCCAGGGGCGCGCGGGCCACGTCGCCGGCGAGCGAGGCGAGGGCACAGCCTTGAGCGGCGGCGCTCAGGTTCTCGCGGTCGAGATAGGCATCCAACACGGCGGCGGGTTTCTCGGCCGCCCGAAGACGGGGCAGCAGACCGTGTCCCCTGCGTACGACTTCGGCGAACAGCGCGTCCTTCGAGGTGAAGTGCGCATAGAAAGCACCGCGCGTCAGCCCAGCCGCCAGCATGATGTCGTCGATGTTGGTGCCCGCATGGCCGCGCAGCCGGAACAGCCGGGCGGCATGCTCGACGATCTCGGCCCGGATGGCGGCCTTGCGTGTGGCGCTGATGGGCATGATATGTTGGTTATCATATCATAGGACAATCGACATATGAACGGTCACGAGCTGGGGCGCGCCACTACAGCGCGGGATTAGCCCGCGCGCAGTGGCGCGCCCCCAGCAAGGATCAGGCGGTCGATTGGGCCGCGCTGGTGGCAGCGTCGCGTTCGGCGAGGTTGAAGACCTCGACGAAGGCGGGGGGCGGCTGGGCGCCGGAGACGGCATATTTGCGGTTCACGATGAAGCAGGGCACGCCGTTGATGCCGAGGCGGCGGGCATAGACGTCGGAGGCGACGACTTCCTGGCGGCCCTCGTCACCCGACAGGAAGTGGCGGACGGGATCTTCCTCGATGCCGGCGCGGGCGGCGCATTCGACCAGCGTATCGAGGTCGCCGATATCGAGGCCTTCCTCGAAATATGCCTTGAACAGCTCGGCCACGACCTCGTCCTGGCGCTCGCTCCTGGCGCTCCAGTGCACGAGGCGATGCGACATCACCGTGTTGGGCGTGCGCTTGATGCGGGAGAACTGGAAGTCGATCCCGGCCTCGCGGCCGCTCTCGGCGATCGCCTGGTAGATCTGGCGCGGCCGGTCGCCGCCGCCGAACTTGGCGCGGACGTAGTCGTCGCGCGTCATGCCCTCGACCGGCATGTCGGGATTGAGCTGGAACGGGCGCCACGCGACCGCGACGTCGGTGCGGCCGCTCTGCTCCAGCGCGCGCTCGAAGCGGCGCTTGCCGATGTAGCACCAGGGACAGATCGTATCGGAGACGATGTCGACGTAGATCATGGGCCGAGCTTATGCCTTTCGCGCCAGTGCAGGAAGAGGCCGGCGCCCGCTGCAACCGCCAGGGCGAGCGTGGTCAGCCAGGCGGCGCTGGGCCAGCCGCCCACGGCCACCAAGGCGCCGGTGATCGGGGGGCCGAGAAGCCCGCCGATATTGGAGCCCTGCATCAGCAGGCCGGTCGAGGCGCCGGCCAGTTCCCGGCGCGGCGCATGAATCGGAATGGCCGTGAACAGGGCCCCCGGTACGACGCCGATCACCGCCGAGTAGACGCCGGCCAGTAGCAGCCGGCCGAGGTCGGGGACGCCGCTCACGAAGATGCCGGCGGCGCACAGGCTCATCGAGAGGGTGGCGCCGACGATCACCGTGACCCGCGGCACGCGGCGGTGCAGCAGCCAGCCGGCTCCGAGATTGCCGGTGACGTTCAGGATGGCGACTGCAGCCGTGACGAGGGCGGCCGTGGAGGTGGAATAGCCCAGCCTCTCGATCAGGAGCGTCGGCAGGAAGCCGATGATGGCGAACCAGCAGCAGGCATAGGCGCCGAAGCAGAGCGCGATCGCCAGCGGGCCCCCGCTGGTGGCGACTTCCTTCATTTCCGCGAGGACCGGACGGCGCGCGACGGGCCACGGGTCGAGCTCGCGTCGCGGCACGGCGCGCAAGAGGAGTGCGCCCGCCATCAGCGCGGCCGCCCCCGCTGCCACGAGCCAGACAGTGCGCCACGAGGTGGCGGGCAGGACGATGGCCGCGATCACCATCATGGTGCCGGAGCCGGCCGGCATGTAGGTGCTCCAGATCGCCAGGGCGAGACGCTGGTCGGCGGGTCGCGTCAGTCGCAGCAGCAGGGTCGGCACGGCGACGACGACCGTGATGAAACCGAGCCCTTCGAGGACACGGCCGAGCAGCAATGCTTCGACGTTCGGCGCGAAGGCACCGGCGAAGCTCGCCGCGCCGGCCAGCAGCGTGCCGAAGATCGCCAGCCGCCGGTGTCCGACGCGGTCGGCCGTCAGCGCGATCGCCATGCCGCCCAGCGCCGTCATCAGGTTGACGACCGACAGCAGCCAGCCCGCCTGTTCCAGCGTCGCGCCGAGATCCTCGCGGATCGACGGCAGGGCGGGAGGCGCCTTGCCGACCTGGAATGCGGCGACCATGCCGGCCGCGACCAGCAGGGCGGCCAGCGGCCACGGGGTACGGGATGGCGTCAGTACTGCACCCGCGCGGTGATGGCTCCGTCGACCACCATGTTGATGCCGGTGATGAACGAGGCGGGCGCGCCGGCCAGGAACACGACGGCGCTGGCCACTTCCTGCGGCGTGCCCATGCGGCCCGTGGGATTGCGCGCCAGTGAGCGCTTGTAGCGTTCGCTGGCGGCGTCGCGCTGGCGGCCCCAGGTGTTACCGTCCTCGAGGATCGTGCCGGGCGAGACCATGTTGACGCGTACGCCCTTGGGCGCCAGCTCGATCGCCATGGACTTGACCATTGGCACCAGCGCCGCCTTCACCGAACGGTAAGGCTGGGTCGGGCCCGCAACCTCGACCAGCGAGGTCGTGCCGATGATGGTGAGGGTGGCGCCCTGACCGCGCGCTTCGAGATGCGGCCGGACGTTCAGCACGGCGTTCACAGTGGCGACAAGGTCGACTTCGATCGCCTTGCGCCAGCCCTCGGCCGTGTTGTCGGTGCCGAGCGCGCTCACATTGGCCACGAAATGATCGATGCCGCCCTCGGCTGCGAAGCCGTCGATCCAGGCCTTGAGGCTCGCGTTGTCGGTGACGTCGAGCGCCGTGCCGGTGGCGCGGCTCTGCTGCGCACGCCATTCCGTCTCGCGCTCCTTCACCAGAGCCGCATCGCGGGCGCAGAAACCCACGACCGCGCCTTCGGCCAGGAAGGTATCGACGATGGCGCGGCCGATACTCTTGGTGCCGCCGGTCACCATCACGCGCTTGCCTTTGAGACCGAGGTCCATGTTTCCTCCGAACGGGTCGCTCGCCTATAAGGCCGGCATGAAACAGTGGAGCGTCCGGCATGTCCAAGCGATTCGACCTTAGCGGTAAAGTAGCCCTGGTGACCGGCGCCTCGTCGGGTCTCGGCGTGCACTTTGCCCGAACGCTGGCCGAGGCGGGCGCTTCGGTGGCGATCGCGGCGCGGCGCGCCGACAGGCTCGCTTCTCTTCAGGCGGAACTGCAGCAGGGCGGCGCCCGGGCCGTCGCCGTCGATCTCGACGTTCAGTCGGCCGACTCGATCGCGGCAGCCTACGACAAGGTCGAGGAGGCGCTGGGACCGCTCGATATCCTCGTGAACAACGCCGGTATCTCGATCGTGAAGCCGGCGCTCGACATGCCCGAGGCCGACTGGGATTCTGTCGTCGACACCAACCTGCGCGGCGCCTGGCTGATGACCCAGACGGCAGGCAAACGCTGGGTGGCGGCGAAGCGGCCGGGCTCGATCGTCAACATCGCCTCGATCCTGGGTCTGCGCACGATCGGCCAGGTCGCGCCCTACAATGCCTCGAAGGCCGGGCTGATCCATCTCACGCGGGCACTCGCGATGGAGTGGGCGCGCTACCATATCCGCGTCAACGCGATCTGCCCGGGCTACATCGAGACCGAGATGAACGGCGAATTCTGGAAGACGCCGGGCGGCCAGCGCCTGATCGACCGCATTCCGCAGCGTCGCATCGGCCAGCCCGAGCATCTCGATGGCGCACTGCTACTGCTCGCGTCGGAAGCGGGCGCGTTCATGACCGGCAGCATCATCACCGTCGACGGCGGTCACACGGTGAATTCGCTCTGATCACCAGCCGTTGATGCGGTCGTAGACGTCGACCACCGACCTGCCGCCGTCGAGGTCGCTGTCGACCACGTAGTAGCGGTCGTAGGCGGCGGCGGTGATGCAGGCATGGTTGGGCAGGATGCGGACGCGCGCGCCGACCGGTAGGTTGGCGTAGGGCAGCGGATCGTCGGCGGCGACGAAGCCGTGCTCCTGCGAGCATTCGATCACCGCCATCCCGGCGGCCGGCGGATCGGCGATGGTGCCGTAGCCGACCTTGGGTTGGAATTCCTGCGCGCTGATGTCCTTGGAGAGCGCCAGCGCGCCGGCATCGACCAGCAGCTGGTTGCGGTGCGGATAGTGGCCAATCACCGAAGCCAGCACCGAGAGCGCGATGTCTCCCGCGCCGCATGCGCCGATATATTCCTGGTCGAGGTCGTTGAAGACATAGACGCCGGGCCGCATCTCGGTGATGCCGGAAAAATCGCGCGAGTGCATCGCCGTCGGCGTCGAGCCGCCCGAGACGATGGGGCAGGGGATGCCCGCCGCCCGCAACTTTTCGGCCGCGGTCACGATGGCGAGGCGTTCCTGTTCAGCGACGCCCGCGATGCCGTCGGGCGTGCTCTGGTGATAGGAATGGCCGGCATGGGTCATGACACCGGCCAGTTCAACGCCCGGGGCCTCGTGCAGCACGCGCGCGATGTCGAGCAGGCCCGGCAAAGCAGGATAGGGCAGACCGGCCCGGCCGCCGCCACTGTCGATCTCGATGAACACCGAGAACATGTCGCCGTCCTTTGCCGCGGCCGCGATCGCCTGCGCCACGTCGAGATTGTCGGTGACGACGCGCAAGTTCACGCCGCGCCGGCGCAGCTCGGTCACGGCGCCCAGCTTCGAGGGGATGATGCCGACGCCGTACAGGATGTCCTTGAAGCCGCCGTCGGCGAAGTAGCGCGCCTCGGCCAGGGTCGAGACGGTGATGCGTCCGTCATGGCCCTCGACGGCCATGCGGCCGATCTCGACCGACTTCGCGGTCTTGAGGTGAGGGCGGAGCATGACACCTGCATGACGCAGACGCTCGCTCATGCGCTTGAGGTTGCGGCGCAGGATCGCCCGGTCGAGAATGAGGGCGGGAGTCGGCAGGTCGTCGATTGTCTGTGTGGCCATGGTGACGATTTTAGCATGCCGATCGAAAACGAGCGCAAGTTTGTCCTGAACGAGCAGGCCACGGGTCTGGAAGCGGAACTCGGTGCGATGCAAGGCGTCTCGCGCCACCTGCTGCGCCAAGCCTATCTCGACGCACCGGGTCTGCGCATCCGCTCGCTCGAGGGCGAGGGCAAGACCGACCACGTCTTCACCTACAAGCGCACCATCGACGGCCAGGTCGTCGAGATCGAGACCGGCCTCAGCGCCGTCGACTTCGGGCGGCTGTGGACGCAGCGCAAGGAGACGCTGGTGAAGGTCCGCTATTCGTGGACCGAGGGCCCTTACCACTGGGACGTCGATTTTTTCAAGCGCGACGACGGCTCGACCTACTTCGCGATGGCCGAGGTCGAGATGCCGGAGGAGCAGAGCGAGCCGCCGCCGCTGCCGTCCTTCCTCGCGAAGCACCTCCTGATGATCGCGCCCGCCCTCGACCCCCGCTTCACGTCGAAGCGCATCGCCGACCAGGCACACGCCACGAAGCTGCTTGCCGACATCAGGGCGAATAAAGAGGTCGCCTAAGCTTTGCGTGGCCGGTTGCGTGGCAGGGTGACGAGCGGCCACGGGTCGGGGAACTGGCCGACGGGGCAGTCGATCAGGAGGGGCGCGCCCTTGGCGATGCCGCGCGAAATGGCGCTGCCCAGCTCGTCTGGCGAGCCGACGCGGACCGCGTCGACGCCGAAGCTTTCGGCCAGTTTCACGAAGTCGGGGTTGCGCAGTTCGGTGGCGATCGTGCGGTTGTTGAAGGATTGCTGCTGGATGCGCCGCACGTTGCCGAAGGCACCGTCGCTGAAGACCACGGCCACGACGCCGATTCCGTGCTGGGCCGCCGTCGCCATCTCCATGGCGGTGAACATGAAGCCGCCGTCGCCGCTGATCGACAGCACAGCGGTGTCCGGCCGTGCGACCTTGGCGCCCAGCGCGGTGGCGTAGCCCCAGCCCAGGGTGCCCTGATAGCCGGGTGACAGGAAGCTGCGCGGCTTGTAGGTCGGCCAAGCGAAGCGGGCCGCATAGCCCATCTGTGTCAGCTCATCGACCAGGATGCCGTCGTCCGGCAGTGCCTTGCGCATCGCCTCGAGGTAGGCGATCTGCGGCGCGAGCGTCTCGTGGATCTTCTTGGTGGCCGCCGCCTTGATCCCGGCGACATGCTCGGCCCGGCCGCTGTGCTTGCGGGCACGCTTTTCCAGGTACTCGGCCAGCAGCTTCAGAGTCGCTGTCGCGTCGCCGACGATACCGATTTCCGGCTTGCGATGGCGGTCGAGTTCCTCGCTGTCGGCATCGATGCGAACGATCTTCAGCGTGTCGTCGAGGCCCCAGTTCTGTTGCGGCGGCTGCAGGCGCGTGCCGACCGCGAGCACGACGTCGGCCTCGCCCCAGAAGCGGTAGCCGGCCGGCGCGGTGATCGAGAGGCGATGCCGTCCGTCGATCACGCCTTGGCCCATGCGGCCGGTCATCACCGGCGCGTCAAGCAGCTCGGCAATGCGCTGGACGTATTCGCCAGCACCCTGGGCGCCGCCACCGACCACGATCAGGGGCTGCTCGGCGCCGCCCAGCAGCTTGGCGGCACGCTCGACGGCCTCCTCGTCGACCGGGCAGGGATCGGCGGTCGCGGCCGTGCCAATCAGCTCGACCGGCGCGCGCCGTGCCCAGGTGTCCATGGCGCATTCCAGCGCGACGGGGCGCTGGCGTCCCGAGAGAAGCCGGCGGAAGGCCTCGTTCACCAAGCCGGGCGCGGCGCTGGGTGAGGGGATGCGGTCGGCCCATTTGGTGAGACCGCGCATGATGGCGAGCTGGTCGGGCAGTTCGTGCAGCAGACCGACGTTGCGGCCGATCATCGACTGCTGGATCTGGCCCGTCAGCGCCAGCACCGGCGCATTGACGGCATAGGCCGTCGCCAGCGCCGCCGTCGTATTGAGGAAGCCCGGCCCGGGCACCACGACATAGGCCGAGGGCTTGCCGGTCGCCATCGCGTGGCCGAGCGCCATGTAGGCGCAGGCCTGTTCATGGCGGGCATGGATCGGCCGGATGGCGTTGGTGCGGTCGTAAAGCGCGTCGAAGAACGGATCGTTCTGAACGCCGGGAAGACAGAACAGGGTGTCGATGCCGTTCACTTCCAGCATCGACAGGACGGTCTGGGCGGTGTTGAGGGTCTGCATGATCCTCAGTGTACACGCCTGGGACAGGGCGCGCGCTAGTCGACGCGCGCGCCGGAGGCCTTGATGATCGGCGCGAGGCGGGCCTCCTCCGAATCGCGGAAGGCTGCGGCTTCGGCCGGCGAGCGCCAGATGGCGATCGACGCCTGCTCGAAGAACTTGGCCTTGAGATCCTCGCTCTCCAGCGCCTTCTTCGAGAGTTCCGACAGTCGCGCGACGATCTCGGGCGGCAGCTTCGCGGGTCCGGTCAGTGTGGTCCACGAACTGATGTCGAAGCCCGGCAGGGTCTCGGCGATCGCCGGCACGTCGGGCACCACGGGGCTGCGCTTCGCGGAGGTGACGCCGAGCGCCCGAACCTTGCCGGGGCGCGACTGGGCCAGTGCGCCGGGGATGTTGTCGAAGATCATCTGGATCTGTCCGGCCAGCAGGTCCTGCATCGCCGGGGCGGCGCCGCGATAGGGGACGTGGACCATGTCGACCTTGGCCATGATCTTGAACAGCTCGCCGCAGAGATGCAGCGTCGTGCCGGAGCCGGCGGACCCGTAGGAATATTTGCCGGGGTTCTTGCGCAGCAGCTCGATCAGCTCCGCCACCGTCTTCACCGGCAGGTCGAGATTGACCACCAGCATGTTGGGCAACTGCCAGATCGTCGAGATGAACGTGAAGTCGGTCTTCGCGTTGAACGGCAGCTTGGCGTAAAGCGTCGGCGAGATGGCGTGGCTGGCGATGCCGCCGAGGCCCAGCGTGTAGCCGTCGGGCGGCGACTGGGCGAGCGCGTCCATGCCGACATTGCCGCCCGAGCCGCCCTTGTTCTCGACCAGCCATTGTTGGCCAGTCAACTCCGTCATCTTGGCGCAAAATATGCGCGACAGCGTGTCGGTGGCGCCACCCGCCGGATACGGATTGATGTAGCGCACCGTCTTATTGGGATAGGTACCCTGGGCCGACACGATCGCTGGGGCAGCCAGCGTGCTGGCGGCGATTCCAGCCACGACAGTGCGGCGTCCGATCGGACGCATCTTGAGTGTCATTATTGGTTTCCTCCCTTTTGACGCAGGGAAGGTGCCAAAAAACACCATCGGCGTCGATGGGGCGGCCTTGAAACCGACACCCGGATGAAACAAAAGTCGTGCCAACGGGGACTTTCGCCTGTCGGGTGCGCAACGGCTTTGGGGGCCGCCGCACTTCATGAGGAACGGTCATGTGGGGTTTTGAGCGTGGGGAAGCGGCGCGCGTCGTCGCACACAGTGCCGTCATCGCGGCTTTGTGCGCCGTCGTCGTGACTCCGGCGGTGGCACAACCGAAGCCTGCCGGCCCACCGCCAACGACGACCGCCCCAGCAGCCCAGCCTCCGCAGCCGCCGGCAGCGAAGAAGCCGGGCGAGCCCTCGGAAGCGGACGTCTGCTACGGCGTGACCGGCGCCGATGCGCCGACGAAGGTCGCCGCGTGTACCGAGGTCATCGACAAGGGGCTGGTGAGGGGCGGCGCCCTGGCGCTCGCCTATCTCCATCGTGGCCTGTCGGTGAGCGGACCGGACACGGATAAGCGCTCCAAGGCTGACTTCCGGACGGCGATCCGGATGTACAACGACGCCATCATGGCGCAGCCGCTGAACCCGCACCTCTACATGCAGCGGGGTGTCGTCCATCAGACAATCGGGGAGGCTGACCGCGCCATCATCGACTACAGCGATGCGATCCGGCTCGCGCCGCGCGAGACCCTGCCGCTGATCAATCGCGGGGTCGTCCTCTATCTGCGCAAGGACAACAACGAGGGCGCGATCGCCGACTTCAACGCGGCCCTCAAGATTAATCCGAAGGAGATCAGCGCCTGGACGAACCGCGGCATCGTCTACCGGCGCAAGGGCGACCTCAATCAGGCGATCGCCGACTTCACGACCGCGATCAAGCTGCTGCCCGAGAAGATCGCGCCAGTGTCGTTCTCCCAAGTGCATGACACGATCACCAGCCAGCTCGACAGGTCCCCGCAGCAGGAGGCCAACCGCATCGCCCTGCAGGCGGCCTTTGCCTACCTTCAGCGCGGCCTCGCCTGGTACGACAAGAGCGACTACGACAAGGCGATCTCCGACTTTTCCGAGTCGATCCGCCTCAATCCCCGCGACCCGGCGCCCTATGTCGGGCGCGGCGCGTCGTACATGTACAAGAACGACGCGAAGCAGGGGATCGCGGACTTCAGCGAGAGCATCAAGCTTAAGCCCGGTCAGGCCTTCGCCCACATGCAGCGTGGCATTGCCTATCACCGCATCGGCGATTCGGACCGGGCGCTCGACGACTACACGATCGCGCACGACCTGACGCCCAAGGATCCGGGGCCGCTCGTCAACCGCGGCATCCTCTACTACACGAAGAAGGGCAAGTTCGAGGAGGCGGTCGCGGACTTCGACCAGGCCCTCAAGCTCAACCCGAAGGAGATCAACGCCCTCATCAACCGTGGCGTCACCTGGCGGCAGCGCAATGATCCCGACCGCGCCATCGTCGACTTCAACGAGGCGGTGCGGCTCGGCCTGCAGACCGCCAACATCCTGAAGCTCACCCAGAAGGACAAGGACGGCAAGCGGGATCCGGCCACGGCGCAGATCGCCGACCAGGTGGCCAATGCCTACTACCAGCGCGGCATGGCCCTGATCGACAAGCAGGAATACGAGGCGGCCGTCAAGGATTTCGAATCGGCGCTGGAAATCAACGAGAAGGAGCCGCGCGCCTTTCTCGGCCGGGGTGCGGCCTATCTCAAGATGGACAAGGCGCAGGAGGCGGTGGTCGACCTCGACCACGCGATCCAGCTGGCACCCGGCATGGCCTTCGCGTTCTTCGAGCGCGGCGCCGCCTACCATCGCATCGACGACTACGACCATGCGATCGAAGACTACACCTCGTCGATCGCCATCGATCCCAAGGAACCGCTGGCCTACATCAACCGCGGTATGGCGCAGATCTTCAAGAACCGGCTCGACGCCGCCATCGCCGATTTCGATACCGCGCTCCTCATCAGCCCCGACGATATCAATGCGCTGATCCAGCGTGGCTTCGCCTATGGTCTCAAGAAGGACTATCCTCGGGCGCTCGCCGGCATCAACGACGCGTTGCGCCTGTCGCCCGGCAACCCGACGGCGCTGTACTATCGCGCCCAGGTCCTGGTCTTGCGGGGCGATGTCGCCCGCGCCATCGAGGACTATTCCCAGGCGCTGCGCGTCGATGTGAAGAATCCGCGCATCTACGCCAGCCGCGCCAACCTCTACAGCAGCATGGGCGAATACGACAACGCGATCGAAGACCTGAACAACGCGATCCGGCTGCGGCCGCGCGACGCCAATCTGTACCTCAACCGCGGCATCGCCTTCTTCAACAAGGGTGAATTGGCCAAGGCCCTCGCCGACTACGACGCGACGCTGAAACTCGACCCGAAGATGAGCCCGGCGTTGAACAACCGCTGCCTGACGCGGACGGTGATGGGGGCCAGCCTCGACGAGGCGCTGGCCGACTGCAACGAGGTCCTGCGGCTGGTGCCGAACGACCCCTATGCCCACGACAATATCGGGCTGATCTATCTCAAGCAGAAGCAATACGACAAGGCGATCGCCGAATACGACGCATCGCTCAAGGTCGACCCACAGCGCGCCCGCGCCCTCTACGGACGCGGTCTCGCGAAGTCGCTCAAAGGCGAGGAACCTGCGGGCATCGCGGACTTGTCGGCTGCCAGCGGTATCCAGCCGAGCATCTCGAACGAGTTCGCGAGATACGGCGTGAACTAACCCGTTCAAGCGGCCGGCGCGCCAGGCGGCCGGGGGATCAGTATTGCCCGAAATGATCTCCTGAAGCGTCGCGCTTTTGCATACAGTGTACACACTGCATCGCCGTCGTGCGGCGCGACGATGCGCTTGGTGGCTGGCGTCTTCGGAGTGTTGATGATGAATTGCGATACGGTACTTGTCACCGGGGTGCAATGATCGGGGCCGCGGTGGTGCGCGACCTGATTGCCGAGGAGCATCGAGAAGTAGTGGACCTCACGGCGCCGGTAAAACTCGTCTGTCCATCGGGAGTGGTTTCGCAGTTCTCGCCGATGTCTTCTCGTCCGTATTGAACCGGTACTTGTTTCAGCCCTAAGAAGGAACAGGAGCGGCGCGACTGCGTGCGTTCCCAATTCTCAAGGGGGAAACGACATGTTCTTCAACGACTACATCGCATCCACCGACCTCATCGCCATCGCGGCGGTGGTGATCTTCGGTCTTCTCGGACTGGTGCGACGCCAGCGCGTGTGGCTGGTCGCTGCGACGATCGTGCTGGTGATCTGGGCCGTGATCCGTTTCATCCGCCCGTTCTGACGCTCCGGCGACGGCCGGCGGTGAAGCTGGCGATCGACAGCCGGCAACGATCGGCCGTCGGCGGCGCTCCTCGTCAAGAGCGATGCCGACGCCGAGCTACTCCGGGCGAGGAGGGGCGGTGCCTAGACGACGAACAGTCCGTCGGCGTCCGTTCGAATGGATATCACGAGATCCTGGAAGTCGTTATCGCCCCACGACGACGGCAGATCCTCGAAGCCGAGCGACATTTCCAGGCCTCCCTGGGAAGTTCCCGAGAGGACCTGAACCATGTCGCCGGGATTGAGCGTCGAGAAGGTGTGGAAGATGACCGCGCCGTCGAACGACCCGCGCGAATCGCTGAACAGGACCGGCGTCAGGCCGGCATCGAGCGTGGCCGGATCCGCCGAGCCGGGCGCGCGGAACGAGAGATCGTCGGGCAGGTCGCCCAGCCGGTTGTAGCCGTCCTGAATCAGGAAAAATCCCAGCCGCGTCTCCGCCCCGGGTGTGAGCTCGACGGTGCGGGCGTCCATCGCCACGTTCAGCGTGTTGGCGAACAGGATGTGGACGTCGCCGAGCACGCCGTTGTCCGTCACCTCGTAGTAGCCGAAGGAATTGGCGAAGGCCGAGATCGCCGACTTGAAGTCGAGCGTGAAGGTCACCGAGCCGTCACCCTCGAGATAGGCGTCGCTAGCGATGCCGTTGATGAACGACGACACGACCTGCACACCCTCCTGCAGGGTCGGCAGGAAGTTCACATAAGTGAACGTCGTGTGCGCGTCCGCGCCGATTCCGCGCGCCGCCGCGATGAAATCGCCTCCCTGGAACGTACCGCCGAGGCTCACGGAATTCGCGTCGGCGGTGAGCGTGGCGTAGGTGAAGTCGTCATCGTATTCGATGCTGAGGCTCGAGCGGCCGACGAGCGAGCGCAGCACATCGACCGAGTGCCCCGTTGCGAACCCGCTGATCACGTCGTTCGTGATGTCGGTCCAGGTGTCGCGGAGCGTGTCGGTCCCATCGCCGAACTCGATGAAATCTCCTTCAGCTCCGCCTTGCAGGATGTTGGTTCCGAGGCCGCCCCTCAGCTGGTCGATGCCGGCGCCGCCCAAGAGCAGGTCGTTGCCGTCCCCGCCGTCGAGGAAGTCGCTGCCGTTCCCGCCGATGAGCGTGTCATTGCCGGCCTCACCCTGCAGGAAGTCGTTGCCGTCATTGCCGGTCAGCGTGTTGTCGAGAACATTGCCGATGATTGTGTCATTGCCGCTGCCGGCGATCAGGTGGCTGATCAGCGACCGTGTGTCGTCGCCAAATTGCAGCGCGTTGTAGACGTTGCCTTGGGCGATGAAGGGCGCCGGGCTGGGAGGGCGAGGGCGGAATTCAGGTCGGCGAGCTGCTCGCGCGAGAAGGTGAGCCACCGTCCCGGGCGCAGGTCGTCATGCTGGTCCTCGTCGAAGTTGCTGAGGTCGTAAGTCGAGAGCGCGCCCTGAGTCCACACGGTCGAGAATATCTTGTTTGCCGCCGTCACGCCGGTATCTGGCGCGGGAGCGCCGTTTATGGATTGCTGTCCCGTGGTCTCGTCCCAGGTGTAGAGCGACGTCGTGGCGACCTTGTCGAAGTTCGCACCGTAATAGGCCTGCAGTGCCGCGATGTCGTACATCATGTAGCTTTGCGGCGAGGATCCCAAGTGAGCCTCGGTCGCCGTGCTCGTGTTGGCACCGATATAGCTCGCGTAGGTCATGACGGAGAATTCGTTGTCGTTCGTCTCCACCGACAGCGCGCCGTTATAGTCCGGATCGTGCCCGTGCTTCAGGCCCAGCGCGTGACCCATCTCGTGCATGATCGTGTTGAAATGATCCGTCCCGTAGAAATCCGCCGGGGGGCGGCCATTGGTGCTGAGCCAGTTGTCGCCGGATTCGCGGGCATCCTGGGAAGAATAGGGACCGGGGTTGGCGGGAAAGGCCGCCTGCGAGCTGCCGCTGGTTATGCCGGAGAAGCGCAGCGTCGCATCGACGGCCGACGCTGAGTCGGCCTCCTCGAACTGGAGATTCGTGTACGACTGGACGAGATTCATGGCGGCGAGGGCGGCCGCCTGTTGGTTCGCGCTCGCTTCCTGGAACTTCGCGAGCAACGCCGTGTCCGGGTACCTACCCGGGACACCCTCGGTGTAGTCCGAGACCTCGGTGGGGAAGGCGTACTTCACGATGGTCGCGGGCGTGCTGCCACCCAGCGTGGTGACCCAGTGATAATCCATCAAGAGGGCGCGGACGTTGGGGTCGTCTATCCCGCTCGAGTCGAAACCGCCGCCGAACAGGCCACCCTTGGGCGTGGTGAGGTCGGTCGGCGGCGTGTCGTTGTCGTCTTCCGGACCGTCATCGGGTGTACTGGCCATGTCGATCGAACTCCTCGTTCAAACGGCTGAGATCGCCACCTTATGGCCAATGAGCGTAGCGCCGCGCAACATCGACGATGGTTTGAAATCTTACCGTCGCTGGAGTTCGGGAGGCTAAAATCTTGCACTGCAAAAGACTTGCATCGCTCAAGCATGTCGGGCCGTGGTCGCAACGCTCTCCACTCAAAATGTCAGTTTGGCTTGAAGGCCCAACACCAGGGCGTTGGGAATCGTCGTCACGCCATTGGGCCGGATGACGTACTGGACGTTCGGCATCAACGAGAACCATGGCGTGACCTGGGCGCGATAGTTGAGCTCGATGGTGGTTTCTGCCGACTGAACGCCGACCGATCCCGGCGCACCTGCGTTCGCGGCATTCTGCGCCGCGGCCAGAGTGCTGCTCACCTTGCTGTAGCTGACCGCCAGGCCGATCGAATCGTCGTCGCGGCCGGCAAAGGTCCCTCTCAGCAGAAGCCCGAGCTGCCCGATATACTCGAGCATCGCCGTGCCGGGGGCGCCATAGGCGATGACGGCAAAGGCCGTCAACCCGCGGTCCGTTCCGGGCGCCGTGCGGTAGATCATCTGGTCGGCCTGGCCATAGAAGCCCCAGCGGCCGCGGGCCGTGGCCTGCGGGCCGCCGGGCGGCGACCCGAGGTACGGCACGTCGGACGTATCGTAGTAGCCGCCGAGCCTGTAATGGCCCTTCAGCCCGGCGCTGCCGAGACGTGGCTGCCAGCCCAGCTGGGCCGGCATGATGACGCCGGTGGCGCCGGAGATCCCGAGCTTAAAACCGTTGGCCGGTGCCGCCAGCGTCGGGTTGACCTCGTAGACGCCGGTCTGGAAATAGATTTCGTCGGAGAGACTGACCTTCGCCATGCCGCCCCAGCTACCGGTCGGATAGATGGTGAAGCCGCTGTTCACGACGATCGCGATCTGTCCGCAGAAGCCGTTGTTCTGGAAGTAGCAGTAGATCGGCGAGGTCGCGAAATCGTCGGAGGCGTGCAGCCAGCCGAGCTTGATGCGGAGGCGGTCCTCCAGCAGCAGCTGCTCGTATGACAGTTGGGCCAGCCGCACGTTCTGTCCGGCGCCGTATATCTCCTGCACGGAGATGTAGCTGCCGATGGCGTTGGCCGCCAGACTCTGTCCGGCGCGCTGGGTGAACGTCACGTGGAGACTCGCCTTTGGAACGCCGATCAGTTTTTCGAGATCGAAGTCGGCGCCGGCGTCGATTTGTTCGGTATAGGCCGCGCCCTGCCGCAGTCCGCCAACCGGATTGACCGCCGATTCCGCGATGTGGTGGCCGCGCAGCGTGATGCCCTTCGCTTCGAGATCGCTTCGCGTCCCGCGCCAGTCCCCGGTCATGTACTGTCCTTGCAGCCACGACGACAGGCCCGGTTCTGTCGCTTCCGGTACGTCGGCGCGCGCCGGCCGGCTCTGCATCGCGGTCGCCCCCAGAATCGCCCACCACAAAGCGACCACGGCACCGCGGAGTCGTCTACCCGACATTGCCCGACTCATCCTTGGACTGACGCCGACGAGAGCATGTCAGCGAAGGCTCGATCTTTCATACCTTCTTGTCCGCCAGAATGACCGCAATGGGTCACCATTGCACGCCGCTCCCCCGAAGGACGGTAGCGAGTGTGTCCCTCGGTGCTTTGCCCAGCGATGACTTCCAGCCCCGAAAACCGACCTCGGACATTGCGGCGGCGCCTGGGTCGTTTCGGAGTTTCTGGCCCGGCACGGCGACGAGACCGAAGCAATCGAAGGCGACTCGGCGAGCCTTCTGAACCCGAGCGATCGCCACGAGGCCTTCCGTCGTCGACACGACGTCAGCGTCTGAACGTGAATGGGATCTTTCAAGCCTTCAGGAAGGCGAGTCGCTCATCCGTGCGGCCCGGCGCGACTGCCAGGATCTCGGCGCGGACCACGCCCTCGGCGACGAACGGGTCGGCCTGCACCCGAGCCTCGATCGCTTCGCGCGACTCCCCGTGCGCGAGGATCATACCGCCTCCCGCCGGCTGCAGGCTGCCGACCAGCAGGAACACGCCGTCGTCGAAGCCGCGTTTGATCCAGGCATTGTGGCCGTCCATCAGCGGCGACGCCTTGCCTTTGTCGGCGAAGCGAAGAGTAATGGCGAACATGACGGCTCCTTCAGGCTGAGCGGCGGGACCGGCCGGACCGACCGGAGGTGGCCCGACATTGGGCTTTGAGCCAGCACTCCATGTCCGCCACTTCGCGGCGGATGAAGCTCTCGTCGCGGAAGGCGGTGGCGAGTGCCGCGACTCCCTGGCTGCGCATCAGCAGGTGCAGGGCCAGCGCATCGGCATCCGCTGCGTGCCCCAGCGCGGCGAACTGCCGGGCGAGCCATTCGCGAAACACCGA
>Ga0182739_1002192_pt1 | contig 18595 bp, 19 predicted proteins | sample eDN5th30CBELigBY_FD_128873 | JGI IMG/M metagenome (GOLD analysis project Ga0182739, IMG submission 128873) | Enriched backyard soil microbial communities from Emeryville, California, USA - eDNA 5th pass 30_C BE-Lig BY (version 2) (version 2) | ecosystem: Environmental > Terrestrial > Soil >...
TCGTCGCTCACTATCTCGCGCTCGGCGCACCGCTGGTCGCCCTCAAGATGGGAGCGGAAGGATCGTTGATCGCCACGCGCGACAGCCAGACCCGCATCGTCCCGCACAAGGTCGAGGCGGTCGACGCGACCGGCGCCGGTGACACGTTCGACGGGGCTTTCCTCACCCGCCTGCTGGCGGGCGACGATCCGGAAACCGCGGCTCGCTATGCCAACGTGGCAGCGGCACTGTCGACCACGGGCTACGGCGCCGTAACCCCGATGCCGCGCGCGACCGATGTCATCACGGCACTGAAGCGCGCCGCCTGAACCTCGGCAGCAGGGCCCGCAGGAACCGGCCGAACACGGTCGCCTGCTGGACGAGCCAGCCACGGCCATTGTCGGCATCGACGGCGGCATCGTCGACGCCCGTCGGCCGGGTCTTTTCGTCATAGATTGCCGTGCCGAACAGGATGTCCCAGATCGGGAAGACCGGCGCGAAGTTGTGGTCCTGGATGTGACGTTCGGCGGGTGTCGAGAGCGCGTGATGGAGGCGGTGGAAGCGTGGGCCGACCAGCAGCCGCTCCCCCAGCCAGCCAAAGGACATGTCGACGTTGGCATGCGACCAGCTCTCGATCAGGCGGCCGACCATGAGGATGGTCACATACTCACCAGGCTGTACGCCAACGAACTGGGAGAACAGGACCAGCGCCAAGGTGATGAGCAGGTCGTCGATCACGTGGTTGCGGTCGTCCGTCCACACCGTCACGCGGCGCTGGCTGTGATGCAGGCTGTGCAGCGCCCACCACCATCCAAAGGCATGCTGGCCCCGATGCAGCCAGTAAGCAGCGAAGTCGTAGAGCACGAAGTAGACGAGGAACGATAGAAGGGCGTTGTCACCGATCCAGGGTAGCAGGCGCTCCAGCCGCGGCGGCATGTAACCCCAACTCCGCACCGCCAGCTCGATCTCCTGAACCAGGGGATAGGTCAGGATGAAGACGGCGAGCGGAATCAAGCCGAGCTTGTTCAGCACCGTATAGATGCGGTCGACCATGACGAGGCTGTCGTCAGGCCCTGCCTTTTCGAGCGGCCAGCGGCGCTCGAAGTAGCGCATGCCGATCGCGATCACCGCGATCTGGACGACACCCAGCATGACGAACTCGACAGCGCCGTAACCCGGCTCGTACCAGGCCATCAGACCGAAATGAAACAGGACAGGACTGACGAGCGTCTCGAAAAGCCAGGCCTGGACGCCGACCCAAAGGTCGATCAGGTCGCGCATCGCGCGTCTACTTGCGGTCGCTCACCGTCGACGCCGCGCGGACTGGCAGGCCAGCGCCGGCGGTGACGGTCGCCGTGGACTTCAGCATGAAGACACCATGTGGGGACTTGCCCACGGGAACGCTGCCGACGACCTTCATCGTATCCATGTCGACGATGGCAACTCGGCGCAGGAAGCGCTGTGTCACCCAGAGTTCCCGTCCATCGGGTGTGATGTCCATGCAGTCGGGACCGCCGGGGATACGGACGCTGGCGACCACCTTCGGCTCGTCCTTGGTGTCGATCAGGGTAACCACCCCCTCGACGCGATTGCTCAGGAAGTAGTGGCGGCCGTCGCCCTTCGGAAAGAAATTGTGGGCGCCCTTGCCGGTCTGGAGGCTGCCCTTGACCGCACCGTCCCGGGGATCGACGGTCACGATCCGGTCCTCGCCGGTCAGCGCCACCAGCAGGCGCTTGTCGTCCGGAAGCATCACGATACCCGCCGGGGCATTGCCGACCGGCATGTTCCACTTCAACGTCTGCGTCGCCAGGTCGAAGGCCGCGACCCGCCCGCTCTGCTGCAGGGTGACGAAGACCGTCTTGGACTCGGTGTCGAAGGCAATATGGCTCGGCAGCCCATCGATGAAGATGCGGCCGGCGAGCCGAAACCCGTCGGCATGGTAGATGTCGACATGGTCGAGGCGATAGGCCGCCGTAACGAACCACTTGCCGTCGGGGCTGAAGCCCAGATGGTAGGGATCGAGGATGTCCTTTACGACCCGCTTGCGTTCGCCGGTCTTGATGTCCAGCGCGAGCAGCTCGTTGGTCGCCGTCGACCCGATCAGCACTTCCTTGCCGTCCGGAGACAGGATCAGGTGGTGGGGCTCCCGGCCGACCGGCAGGCGCACAACCTCGGTTCGGGCGCTACGGCTCAGGATGCTGTAGGACGCCTCGTCGGAATTCAGGATGATGACGGAATCGGCTCGCGCTGCCCCGCTCACCACAAGCGAAAACGCCAGCGCCGCGATCGACAACCTATTCATTTGGGTAGCCGTTGCTCCTTGGAGCTTTGCTTGAAGCACCTTTCCCCAGGTTCCGCTAGCGGCGTTTCAGCGTCGAGGCCGCGGCGGCCAGCCTTTCGACGCTTTGCCAGTCACCTGTTGCCACGGCGACACGCGGGGCGACCCATGAGCCGCCCACGCAGACCACATTCGGCAGTGCCAGATAGGCCGGCGCCGTCTCCGCCGTGATGCCGCCGGTCGGGCAGAAGCGCAGACCCGACAGCGGCGCCCCCACCGCCTTGATCCACGTCAAACCGCCGGCCGCATCGGCCGGAAAAAGTTTGAGAATCCCGAAGCCCAGTTCGGCGAGCGCCATTGCTTCGGAAACGGTCTGCACTCCCGGCAGGAATGGTAAGCCGCATGACCGTGCGGCTCGCGCCAACACGTCCGTGCAGCCCGGACTCACGGCAAAGCGCGCGCCGGCTCGCTGCACCTGATCGAGTTGCGTCGGATTGAGCACGGTCCCTGCGCCGACGATCGCCTCCGGAACCTCGTCGACGATCGTCCGCAGGGCCTCGAGCGCTGCCCTGGTCCGGAGCGTGATCTCGAGGACCGGCAAGCCGCCCCGCACCAGCGCCCGGGCCAGCGGCACCGCCGTGTCCGGCGTCTCTATGGTCAGGACCGGGATGACCGGCGCCCGCGCGGCAATGGCTGCGATGTCGCCGGCCCCGTCCACCGTCAAACGCTCCAGCCGCCGTCGATCACGTTGACGGTGCCGGTCGTGAAGGCCGATTCGTCGCTCGCGAGATAGGTCGCCAGCGCTGCGATCTCCGCGGCCGCCCCGAACCGGCCGGTCGGCTGGCGCTGCAGGAAGAACTGCCGGGCATCGGCGCCGCCGCCCAGGGCCGAGATACGCTCGTCGAGCGAGGGCGTCTGTACCGTGCCCGGGCAAATGGCGTTGCAGCGGATTCCCTTGGAGACGTAGTCGACGGCCACCGACTTGGTGAGACCGATGACGGCCGCCTTGGTGGTCCCATAGATGAAGCGCAGCGCTGCGCCCTTCACCGAAGAGGCCGCCGAGGACATGTTGACGATCGAGCCGGAGCTTTTTTCCAGCATGCCCGGCAGGAAGGCCTGGATCGTCCAGAACATGCTGCGGACATTGAGGTCGAAGGCGAACTGCCACTGCTCGTCGGTCGCCTCCAGTACCGTTCCGTGGTGAACGAAGCCGGCACAGTTGAAGAGCACGTCGACCGTACCGGTTTCCGCTGCGAGCCCGCCAATGGCGGCCTTGTCGAGCACGTCCAATTTTCGCGTCGTCACGCCCTCGACACCGTCGAGCGCCGCCAGCTTCGCGGCATCGACGTCGGTTGCCCAGACCCGGGCGCCTTCGCGGGCGAAGGCCCGGGCCGTGGCCGCGCCGATACCCTGCCCCGCCGCCGTGACGACGCAAGTCTTGTCCTTCAGCCGCATCTCATCCTCCCCAGTCCGCTCCGTTCGGTGAGCCCTTATTTGATCAGGCCCTTTTCCTTGTAGAATTTCTCCGACCCCGGATGCAGCGGGATGGCAATGCCGTGCAACGCCGTGTCGAGCTTGATTGCCTTCCCCTTGGCGTGGCCCGAATCCAGCAGCCTGCGGGTGTTGGCGTTCCAGAGCGCCGCCGTGACGGCATAGATCAGCGCCTCGGGCTGCTTGATCGAGGTTGCCCAGATCGCGGTGACGCTGACCGTCTTGACGCCAGCGACGTTCTTGTAGGCGTCGTCCGGAATCTCGTCGCTCGCGAAGAAGCTGAACTTCTTCAGCAGCCCCTCGGCCTCCGGCCCGGCGATCGGGACCAGGTCGATGCCCGTCGTCGACGCCAGTTCGGAGATCGCCCCGTTGGGCCAGCCGCTCACGCTGAAGAAGGCGTCGAGCGCCCCGTCCTTCAGCTTGTCGGCGGCCTGCTGCGTCTTGAGATACTCGGCCTTCAGGTCCTTCTCGGTGAGACCGTAGGCCGACAGGATCAGCCGCGCATCGACCAGAGTCCCCGAACCGGGCTCGTCCAGCGACAGGCGCTTGCCCTTCAGATCGGCCACGGTCTTGATGCCGGAGCCCTTGCGCGCAACCAGTTGGAAGCTCTCCGGGTAGAGGCTGGCGATGGCGCGCAGCCCCTCCGCCTTCGGGCGTCCCTCGTAGATGCCGGTGCCGTTATAGGCCCAGTAGGCCACGTCGGACTGAACGAAGCCGGACTGCAGGTTGCCCGCGGCAATGGCCGTGGCGTTTGCTACCGAACCGTTGGAGGCGACGGCGGTGGCGACCAGTCCCGGCACGCCACACGAGCCGCCATCGGCACAGGCGCGCGAACCCGGCGGGTTCGAAATGGCATTGGCGATCAGTCCGCCGATCGGGAAATAAGTGCCGGCGGTGGCGCCGGTGCCGATGCGGAAGAAGGTGATATCCTGAGCCGCGGCAGGCATCGCGCCCCATGCGGCGGCGCCGAGGCCGCCCAGCAGCGCTGTCCTGCGATTGATCCGCATTGGAGTCTCCTTGATCTTCGGCGATTAAATCGCGTCCGACGCTGTGCTGCAACGATCGCCGTTCAGTTCACGCCGATCGCGCGGCTCAATGTCGAACCGATCTCCTTGTGAATGACCAGATCGGCATCGGCGTCCTGATCGGTCGGTTCGCGATTTACGATGACGAAGCTGGCGCCATTGCGGCGGGCAAGTTGCGGAAATCCGGCCGCCGGATAGACGACCAGGGAGCTGCCCAGGACAATGAAAAGGTCGCAGGCCAGCGTCTCCTCCTGGGCCCGCAACATCGGCACTTCGGGCATCGCCTGACCGAAGGAGATGGTCGCCGTCTTCACGATCCCTTGGCATTTCTCGCAGATCGGCAACGTCCCCTTCTCCAGAAAGGCCCTTCGGATCGGCACGAGTTCGTGGCGGTGCCCGCAGTCCAGGCAGGTGGCATAGGTCGTGTTGCCGTGCAGCTCTATGACCTTCGAGTCCGGCACGCCGGAGCGCTGATGAAGTCCGTCGATGTTCTGGGTGATGATGGCGCTCATCCGCCCCTGCTCCACCAGCTTGGCCAGCGCGCGGTGGCCGGCATTGGGCTCGGCCTTCAGCAGGGTCTCGTCGGTGGCGAACTTGCGGCGCCAGGACTCCCGGCGCATCTCGTCGGAGGCCATGAAGTCGTCGAAGTAGATCGGCTTGTATCGGGTCCAGATCCCTCCGGGTGACCGGAAATCCGGGATGCCGGACTCCGTCGAAATTCCTGCCCCCGTGAAGGCCACGATCCGCTCGGCCGCATCGACCATCTCGCGCAGGCGTTCGGCTTCGTCCATTGCTCACCTCCGTCAGGCATCAGGATACCATCCGGCGATGGGCGTGCACGACAAACCGGCCTAAGCTTCGCCAAACCGATCCCGGAGCCATCGCCATGACGCGTCACATCGTTTGCCTCACCTTCGACCACGACCACCTGTCCGGCCTCATCGCCCGCGGCATGACCTCGCCGACCGCGATGTCGCGTGGAGAGTACGATGTCGTGGTCATCCCGCGGCTGGTCGCCCTGCTGGAGCGCTACGGCATAAAGGGCACGTTCTTCACACCCGGCCACACGATCGACAGCACGCCGCAGGCCGTCGCGCCCTATGTCGAGGCGGGCCACGAGCTCGCCCATCACGGCTGGACCCATCGCCTGCCCGTCACCCTCTCGCGCGAGGAGGAAGAGGAGGAAATCGTCCGCGGCAACGAATCGATCAAGCGCATCAGCGGCCGCACCGCGCGCGGCTACCGTTCGCCCGCCTGGGACCTCTCGCCCCATTCGATCGAGCTGCTGCTGAAGCACGGCATCCAGTACGACAGCTCGATGATGGGCCATGACTACGACTGTTACTTCGCCCGCCAGGGCGATGTCGCCGAACTGATGAAGCCGTTCGTGCGCGGTCGCGAGACGCCCCTGCTCGAAATGCCGATCAGCTGGTCGCTCGACGACTTCCCGCACTTCGAATACATGCGCCTGCCCAACGGGTCGGTGCAGCAGGGCCTGATGAACGCCACGAACGTCCTCGACAATTTCGTCGACGACTTCACCTACATGACCCGCGTCCAGCCCGACTTCGGCATCCTCACCTACACGTTCCACCCGCACGTGATCGGCCGCGGCCATCGCATGATGATGCTGGAGCGCCTGATCCAGCGCCTGATCGAGGGCGGCGCGGCTTTCATGACAATGGAACAAGCGATGGGAGAGTGGCTGGCGCACAACCAGGGTTCGCGCAAGGCAACGGAGTAGTTCGGATATCTAACTTGAGCAAACCGGGAGTATCGGAACGGTGGGGCAAGCGCGGCGTAGACTTGAGAGAATGGCGGCACAACAACCGTGGTGTGTCTATTGTGGATGCAGTGCGCTCGGTACATCCGTCGATCACATGCCGCCAATTACAATTTTCAACAACCGAGACCGTCCCAAGGGTATGGAGTACCTAGCGTGCGAAGCATGTCATGCTGGCAGCCGGCCACTCGATCTTCTGGTCGGCTTTTTGAGCCGCATGTATCCAGATGCCGGTACATCGCAAGCGCAGCAAGAAGTGGCTGATGCTCTTCAAGGACTTCGAAATAACTATCCTAAACTCTTCGATGAACTGGCTCCGTCGCCGGAGCAAGAGGCAGAAGCACTAAGAGGTCGAGAGATATTTCCAGGTACCGCCGGGGCACTCGCTATTGGTCCAGGTATCCACTCATACTTGGCGAGATTCGCGGCGAGAGTTGGGCTAGCCCTTCACTACGAACTCTGTGGCGAAGTTGTTCCAGCGGCAGGCGCTGTATTGGTACGCGTACTCACCAACTTCTCGCTCGTGGATGGTGAGTTCCCCTCTGATTTTGCAGAAATGCTAGGCGCTCCTCGAACTTTACGCCAAGGCAGAAAGACGGTTGAAGAACAATTTGGATATGCAAGCCGAGGTCTAGAGGACAATAGTCTGTCCGCGCATATTGCGACTTTTAGAATGTCCTTTGCCATCCAAGCGTTCGTGGCTCGTGATCGCAACGACCTATCACCTCCAGCAGAGCTGGGAGACAACGTAGACACTACAAATCGCCTATTTCGCCCTGGATTTCTAACAGAACATGTTTCAACCTGGACGAGAATAGACGACGCTCGTTTTGGCTCGAAATAACTACGGACCACCTTCGCCGCATCACCGGCTTCTAGCGATGGATGGATCAGCCATCCGCCACCTCAGGCACGCATCTGTCAGGCCGGATAGTGATAGGCGTAACGGAAGCCGTCCCCATCCCACACTTTGGCAACCAAGTAGCTGACGCCATGGATTTTGGTGTCGGCAATGAGTGTCACCCCATCACCCACGACCTGTCGGGCCGCATCCTCATACGAGAGGGCCTCAATCCTATGCAGCGCTTCATGTTCGATGCCATTTGCATGGTGTCGGTACGTCAGCACGCCAAAATTATGTGTGAATTCCATATTCAGATTCTTTCGCAGAGGGAAACACACCCTATCCCCTCTCGCGGAAGGCGACTATCGGGAAATCAGTCCTCACAAGCAGCGCTTCCCCGCGCCGCGCGGATTGCGCGGCAGATGGTGACCATCTTGCCAATGGCGTGATCGACGAACAGGCCGACGGCCTTCTCGATCTCCGAGGCCTGCGCCGGCCGGCCGGCTGAGATCGCTCCGGCGATGTCGCCCGAAAGAGCGGCGGCCGTCCGGCGGTTGTCGAGAACGGCCTTGCGCAGGGATCCATCGGCGGCGACCGGGCCCAGCACCGCCTCGACGCGCTGAAGAAACGACGGCGCGTGCGCCAGGTGGCGATACATGCTGGCCAGGATCAGCGGCTGCGGCTCGTCGCCGAACTTGTTGAGGCGCACCACCAGCGCCCAGGTCTCGGGGGCAACGTCGTCCTCGGAAGCGAGCTTGGGCAGCGCCAGGTCGGGCGCCGCCTTGCGCGAGCCTGGCGCGATCTTGCCATCGCGGGCCACCTCGCCGTTCAGCCAGGCGCGCAGGGCGCCCAGGGCAAAGAGGTTGATCGTGTTCGAATGGTCATAGCTCGCGAGCACGGCGTCGACACTGGCGGGCTCATCCCCGGCCAGCGAGGCCAGCTTGGGGACGTCCATCGTCCGGTGGAAGGCGGCCATCGCGGCGTCCGGCAATCCGTCGAGATAGAGCGGCTTCACCGCCGCCCAGGCCCAAGGCAGCGCGCCGTCCATGGTAGCGAGATGGCGCCACACGAGATTGACCACGCGCACGCCGACGGTCGTCCGGATGTCCGAAAAAAGATCGGCGATCTCGCCGGTGGCCGCGGCCTCGGTGATCGCCGGAAGAGGATCGCTCACTCGGCAGCCTGCTTTGAATCTTGTCCGATGACGGTGAAGAACGAGGCCGTCTTGGGTTGCTTGGGCAATTCGACCATCCCTTCCTTGAGGCGGGCGAAGCGGGCTTCCTTGCCCCGCACGATGCGGCCCTCGTTCAGGCTCGGCATCGGATTGCGCGCAATCGGCACCGCGTCGGCGGCGGTATAGACGCAGATGTAGAGGCCGCGCGACGTGTCGGCGCCGTTGGCGGCCGAGCCGTGCAGCAGCCGCGTGTGCATCAGGCATACGCTGCCCGCCTTGCCGAGGCAGGGCATCGACTGGGCAAGCGCCCTCTTCTCCTCGTCGGGCGCGACCGCACCGGTGAAGCGTTCGCCCTCGAACAGGGACAGGACCGGTCCCTTGTGCGAACCCGGTACCACTGTGAGGCAGCCATTGCTCTCATCGACATCGTCGAGGAAGAGCAGCGCCGTCACGATGTCGTCGTTGGTGTGCGGCGTGTAGGCGAAATCCTGGTGGTAGTTGACCTCGGTCCGCGCACCCGGAAGCTTGAGGTTGATCTTGCAATGGTGAAACTTCACGTCCGGCCCGATCAGCTCCGCCACCATGTCGACCATGCGGGCGTCGAGCATGACTTCGCGATAGGCGTCGGAGATGTCGGAGGGGTTGTTGATCCGCCGCAGCGCGGGCTTCTCCGCACTATGCTCGGCCCCCATGTCGAAGCGCGGACGGCCGTCGACGGTCGGCGGCCCGAAGGGCGCGGCGTGGGCCCTGCTCTGCTCGACCCACCCCGCGATCTCGCCCTTCAAGGCGGCGAGTTGCGCCGGCGTGACGGCGTCCTCCACCATGAGATACCCGTCGCGCCAGAACGCGTCGCGTTGCTCCTGTGTCAGCGTCGTCATCGCCGTCTCCCGTTCAACGTCCCTTGAACACCGGTTTACGCTTCTCCATGAAGGCCGTGCGGCCCTCGACATAGTCTTCCGAATCGAAGCACTGCTTCACCAGCCCGTTGAGGCGGGCGAAGTCGGGCTCGCCGTCGAGGCGCGTCAGCTCCTCGATGGTGCGCTTGGCGGCGTGCATGGTGAGCGGCGCATTCTCACCGATCATCCGGCAGTAGTTCTCGACATAGGAATCGAGCTCGGCGTCAGGCACGACGCGCGTGACCAGCCCCATGCCGAAGGCTTCCTGGGCATTGAAGTGCCGCGCGGTGAAGAAGATCTCCTTGGCGTGGGACGGGCCCACGAGGTCGGTCAGGATCTTCAGCCCGCTGGCGCGGTAGCCCAGCCCGAGGCGAGCCGCCGGGACTCCGAACCGGCTGTTCTCCGAGGCAATGCGGATGTCGCAGAGCAGCGACACGGCCAGCCCGCCGCCGATGCAGTAGCCCCGGATTCGGGCGATCGTCGGCTTGGAGCACCGGTGAAGGCGCCGGTTGGCCTCCTCGCCGATCTTGTCGTAGTAGGCGACCTGCTCGGGCGTGTTGCGCGCCTTCTCGAACTCCGAGATGTCGGCGCCCGAGACGAAGGCCTTGTCGCCCGCGCCAGTGACGACCACGACGCGGATCGCCGGGTCCTTCTCGAACTCGTCGAGAATGACCGGGATCGCCTCCCACATGTCGGTCGATGTGGCGTTGTGTTTCTGCGGCTTGTTGAAGACGAGCCGGCCGACCGGTCCCACCTTCTCCGCGATCATGTTCGGCGTCGGGCTGATCATGCTCAGATCACGCCCCGCTTGCGGAAGTCGGCGATCGCCGCTGCGTCGAAGCCGGCTTCCTTGAGCACGTCGTCGGTATGCTCGCCCTGCTCCGGCGTCGCCGTCTTCATCTCGAACGGCGTGCGGCTCATGTTGATGGCCTGGCCGATCAGCTCGATGTCGCCCAGCTTGGGCGAATGCACGGGATGGGCCATCTTCAGGTGCTTGACCTGCGGGTCGGCGAACATCTCGTCCATCTTGTAGATCGGGCCGGCGGGCACGCCCGCCTTATTCAGCTTCTCGACGAGGTCGGCGCTGCCGTACTGCGCAACCCGCTTGTTGATCTCGTCGTTCAGCGCGTCACGGTTCTTGGCACGTCCCTTATCTGTGCTGAACCGCTCGTCGGTGTAGAGTTCCGGCGAGCCGACGGCCTCGCAGAACCGCTTGTAGATATGCCCACCAGACGCTGCGATGTTGATGTAGCCGTCCTTGGTCTTGAAGACGCCGGTTGGGATCGAGGTCGGGTGGTTGTTGCCAGCCTGGCCGGGCACGTCCTTCGACATCGTCCAGCGCGCCGCCTGGAAGTCGCACATCGAAATCATCGCCTGCAGCAGCGAGCTCGAGACCCACTGGCCCTGACCCGAGGTCTCGCGCTCCAGCAGCGCGATCAGGATACCGATGGCGCAGTGCAGGCCGGCGCCCACGTCGGCCACGGCGATGCCGGCACGCATCGGGCCCTCGCCCGGATTGCCGGTCACCATCATCAGGCCGCCCATGCCCTGGGCGATCTGGTCGAAGCCGGCACGCTCGGCATAGGGTCCGTCCTGACCGAAGCCCGAGATCGATCCGAGGATGATCTTCGGATTCACCTTCTTCAGGCTCTCATAGTCGATGCCGAGGCGGAATTTGACGTCGGCGCGGTAGTTCTCGACCACCACGTCGGCCTGCTCGACCAGCTTCATGAAGACGGCCTTGCCGTCCGCCTCCTTGAGATTGAGCGTGATCGACCGCTTGTTGCGATGCAGGTTCTGGAAATCGGGCCCATGGCGCGGACCGCCCATGTCCATCTCGCCGGCCGACGGCGGCATCTCGACCTTGATGCAGTCGGCGCCCCAGTCGGCGAGGTAGCGGACGGCAGTCGGACCGGCGCGCACGCGCGTCAGGTCGAGGACTTTGAAACGGGCTAGCGGTCCTGCGGTCATGCTCTCACTCTACGTTTGGAACTACTCTACCCGTACCATGGCGGACGGCGCGATCTCCAGCCAGACGCGGCTGCCGACCTCGAAAACGACGGTCGGGGCGGTCGAAACGCGTAGCGGCTTCGTGCCGCCCAGCGGTCGGACCTGATAGTCCCAGTATTCGCCGAGATAGGACCGGTCGACGATTTCGGCTTCGACTGACAATCCGGCGCCGCCGGACGGCTGAGTCGACAAGCCGATCGCCTGCGGGCGTAGTGAATAGGACAGCTTGCCTCCGCCGCTCGCGCCCTCGAGCGCCGCGGCCGGCGCGCCGAAGCCGTCGAAACGCACGTCGCTGCCCTGCGCCGTCCCTTCCACGAAGTTCGTGCGGCCGATGAAGCCGGCCACGAAACGGCTTTTGGGACGCCCGTAGAGCACATGCGGGGCGTCGATCTGCTCGACCTTGCCCTTGTTCATGACGACGATCCGGTCAGACGTCACCATCGCCTCGGACTGGTCGTGGGTGACGTAGACGGTCGTGATCTTGAACTCGTCGTGCAGGCGGCGGATCTCGAACCGCATCTCCTCGCGCAGGTTGGCGTCGAGGTTGGACAGCGGCTCGTCGAGCAGCAGCACTTCGGGCTCGACGACGATGGCGCGGGCCAGGGCGACGCGCTGCTGCTGGCCGCCCGACAGTTCGGCCGGGTAGCGGCCCTTGAGGTTGCGCATCTGGACGACGTCCAGGATCTTGTCCACCCGCCGGTCGATCTCGGCGCGCGACAGCTTCCGGATCTGCAGGCCGAAGCCGACATTCTCGCCCACCGTCATGTTCGGCCAGATGGCGTAGCTCTGGAAGATCATGGACATGCGGCGATGCTCGGGCGGCACGACGCCCGAGGCGGAAGAAATCTGCTTGCCATCCATCTCGATGCTGCCGCCACTGGGCGGCATGAAGCCCGCGATCATGCGCAGGGTCGTTGTCTTGCCGCAGCCCGACGGGCCGAGCAGGGAAACGAACTCGCCCTTCGCCAGTTCGAGGGAGAAATCGGCCACTGCCTCGAACGCGCCGTAGCGCTTGGCGACATTCTTCAAAACCAGCTTGCTCATGTCGCGTTACGCCTCAGCATGAAGTCGCGGCCCAAGGCCTTCTGGCCGATCCAGAGGAGCGGCAGGGTCAGCACCTGCAGGACCAGCGCGAGCGCGGCGAGGCGTTCGAAGTTCCCCTCCTCGCTCATGTCGAAGATCATGACGGACGCCACCTTCGTGTTGGGACCATAAAGGAAGATCGCCGCCGACAGTTCGCGTGTCGCCGGGATGAAGATAAGAAGCCATGCGCCCATCATATTCCGCTTGAGCAGCGGCGCCACGACGCGACGCAATGCCGTCAGCCGGCTGCCTCCCAGCACACGGACCGCCTCCTCCATCTCGGGGTTGAGGCTGTTGATCGCGGCACTGGCGTTGACGTAGCCCACCGGCAGGAAGCGCGTGGTGAACGCCAGGATCATGATCAGCGCCGTGCCATAGAGCGCCAGCGGCGGCGGCGCATAGGCGGCATAGAAACCGATCGCCAGCACCACGCCGGGGATCACGAAGGGCGCGACGCACAGGAAGCCCAGCACGCCGCCGAACGGGATCAGCCGCCGCGCGACGATGTAGGCCACGCCCAGGGTCAGGAACACCGCGACGGTGGCGCTGATTGCGCCATAGACGAAGCTGTTGATGACCGACTGGGCCGCCGTCGCATGCTCGAACAGGATGAAGCGAAAGTTCGCCCAGGTGATATTGTCGAGGGTGAATCCGCGGCCCCAGGCCTTGGCGAAGGCCGACTGGATCAGAAAGATATAGGGCAGGAACACCGACAGTGCGGCGACGAACATGGCATAGCCGAACACGACCCAGCGCCAGCGGCCGAGCAGGATCGGACGCCGCTCGCCGCCCTTGCCGGTCAGCGCCACGAAGCCCTTGCGCCGCACGATCAGCCGCTGGACCAGCACCAGCAGGATCGTGACGCCCAGCAGCGGCATGGCATAGGCCGCCGCCACCTCGACCCGGACGGGATTTCCGAAGAACTGGAAGAGCTGTGTCGTCACCACGTTGAAGCGCGCCGGAATGGCGATCATGGCGGGCGAGCCGAACAAAGCGATCGCTTCCAGGAAGCAGATGATCATGCCCCCCAGGATGGCCGGCAGCGCGAGCGGCAGAGTGACCTTGCGCATGGTGCGCCACGGCCCTGCCCCCAGGATGTTTGCGGCATCCTCCATCTCCGACGACACCAGCTCCAGCGCCGCCGTGGTGAAGATGAAGATGTAGGGAAACGAGTAGAGCGCGATGACGACCGCGAGGCCGGTGAAGCTGTAGATGTTGAAGGGCCCCGCTTCTGCGCCGGTCACCATCATGTAGAAGCGGTTGAGCCAGCCGGCATTGGGCCCGGCCAGCAGAATCCAGGCGACGGCGCCGGTGTAGGGCGGCGTGATGAAGGTCGCCAGCACCAGCATGCGGGTGAGACCGCGGCCCGGCATGTTGGTCCGCGCCACGGCCCACGCCAGCGGCACCGCGAAGACGCCCGCCAGCAAGGCGGACACGGCGCCAAGCTTCAGCGAATTGACCAAGGCCTCGACGTACCGCGCCCGACCATAAGCCGTCGCGTAATTGGCGAAGGTGAATTCGCCGGTACGCTCCGTCTGGAAGCTGGTGATGACCAGGTAGACGAACGGGCTCACCACCAGGAAAAGAAGGACCGCGATGATCGCGATCCACAGGAGCCAGGACGAATCGAAGCGACTGGCACGCATGGGGCGCACCGGCATCGTATCGATCGTCGGAACCGTCACCGACATGGTCAGGCGTCGATCAGTTGCCGAACGTATCGCGCCACTGCTCGATCACATCGGGAATGCCCTTGTCCACCTCCTCGACGGTCGGGCGGATCACCTTGATCTCGCTGATCGGCTTGGCGCCCGGAGGCGACGGGACCTCGGGACGCAGCGGGATCAGGAAGTGCTTGGCACTGATCTTCGCCGCCTCGATTGTGTAGAGGTACTCCATGAAGAGCTTGGCGGCGTTCGGATGCTTCGTCCCCTTCATGATAGCCGACGGCGAGATGATGAGCACGGCCCCGTCGGAGGGATAGACGACGGCCAGCGGATTTCCACGCGACGCGCTGAACAGAGTCGAGCCGTCAGAGCCCGCGGCGACCTGCCGCTCGCCGGCGTTCAGTGCGGTCACCGTGTCGTTGATCGAGCGGCCGATCTGCGGCTTGTTCTTCTCGAGCTTGTCGAAATACTGCCAGCCGTAGAGCTTCTTCATCGAGAGCACCCACGTACCGACATAGCCGGAGAAACCCGGATGGCCGGTCGAGACCTTGCCCTTCCACTTGATGTCGAGCAGGTCCTCCCACTTCTTGGGCGCGTCCTCGGCTTTCACCTTGGTCGTGTTGTAGGTGATCACGACCATGCCGGCCGCCGTGGTCTGATAGAAGCCTGCGGGATCGAAATTCTGGAAGACCGGAGAGATCTTCGACATGTTCTCCGGCACGTACTTGTCGAGGCGGCCTTCGGCTTTGAGGCGGGCATAGTGGCCGAGGTCGGTCGACGAGAAGACGTCGCAGATCGTCTGGTTGTTCTTGAGATCCTGCAACAGGCGCTGATAGGCGACCTGCGCCGTCGTGCGCACGACGTTGACCTTGATGCCGTACATCTCGGTGAAGCCGCGGCCCAGATCTTCCGCGCCCTCGGACGTGTAGTGGGCAACGTACCAGGTGAGCTCGCCTTCCTTCTTGGCGGCCTCGGTGAGCGCATTCAGATCGGCGCGCGCCGCGAGCGGCGTGAACACGAGCGCCATGGCCAGAGCCAGCCGCCTTCCGAACCTCGTCATGTTTCCTCCCGGGTCGTTACTTTGTTGGTTCATTGTTCGTGAAGGCGATACGATCATACGATGACCCCTACGACAAGCGCCGCAGCCTGAGAGAATGCGCATGACGGAAAGCGATCGGTCGGCCGGTTGGGCCGCGTATTACCAGCAACTTCGTGACCGCCCTCCTCGCAAGACTCTGCTCGCCGCGCTCGATGCGTTCGGCGAGGCACCGCATGACGCCCTCGTCATGGATCTCGGATGCGGCGACGGCCGGGATGTGATCGAGATGCTGCGCCGCGGCTGGAAGGTCGTTGCCGTCGATGCAGAACCCGAAGCGCTGCGACAGTTGCAGGCGCGCCCCCTGCCCGAGGGCAGCGACGTCACGCCCGTCAACGCGCGCCTCGAAGAGGTGCCGATCCCGCTCGGCGTGCACCTCGTGAATTCGAGCTTCGCCATGCCCCTTTGCCAGCCCGAGGCCTTCCGCGGAACCTGGGACCGCATTCGCGAAGCGCTTCCTCCGGGTGGACGATTCTCCGGTCAATGGTATGGACCGCGCGACAGCTGGGTCGGGCGGTCGGGCATGACGTTCCTCTCGCGCGAAGAGGCGCTCGGCCTTCTGCAGGGATTCGAAGTCGAGATGTTCGAGGAGGAGGAAGCCGACGGCGTCACGCCGCGCGGCAACGCCAAGCACTGGCACATCTTCCACGTCGTCGCGAAAAAGCGTTAGGCGTGTTTACGGCCCGCCCGCGCTGTGCGAGGCTCCTCATCCCATCAACATCGAAAGGAGGTGATCCTGTGAACTACACCATCACGACGCCGGCGATCTCTGCAGTTGCCGCCACCAGGATCGTTCCTGCCTTGGCTCGCTGCTGCGACTGACGGATCGACGATAGTCGGCACAAAGCCGCCTCCGGGCGGCTTTGTTGTGTCTGGGCCGTATCGATGCGCGAAAGCCCGAATGGTGGACAAGGCGGCGTGTGCTGGCCGACACTTGCGCCATAAAACTCAGGAGGAAAACATGGCAGCCGTCGTTCCGGTCACGGCCGAAATCGCCAAGCGCGCCGCCGCCCTCGCCTGGCAGGACCTGCCGGAGGATCTGGTCGAACGCACCAAGCAGTGCCTGCTCGACTGGTTTGCCGTCACCATCGCCGGTGCACAGGAAGATCTGACGAACATCCTGATCGCCGAGGCGCTCGAGGATGGCGCCAAGGGTCCCGCGACCCTGGTCGGCCGCTCCGAGACCGTGCTGCCCTCGACGGCGGCCCTGATCAACGGCGCAGCCAGCCACGCCCTCGACTATGACGACGTGAACTTCTCGATGGGCGGCCATCCCACCGTCACCGTCGTGCCGGCCCTGCTGGCGCTGGGCGAGCAGATGAAGGCGTCGGGGCGTCTGTTCATCGAAAGCTTCGTCGCGGGTTACGAGACCTCTGGCCGCGTCGGCCGGCTCGTGGCACCCAGTCACTATCAGAAGGGCTTCCACGTCACCGGAACGGTCGGCTCCTTCTCCGCCGCCGCCGCCGCGGGCCGCATGCTGGGCCTCGACGACCGCCAGCTCGCCGTCGCGTTCGGCATTGCCGCCACGCAGGCCGCCGGCCTCAAGTCCAACTTCGGCACCATGTGCAAGCCGCTGCATGCCGGCACCGCTTCGGAACACGGATTGCGCGCTGCTCGGCTGGCCGCCAGAGGCTTCACCGCGCGCGGCGACTCGCTGGAGTGCGACCAGGGATTCGCCTCTTCACAGAGCGACCATCTGAACACCGAGGCGGCGTTGGGCGAGCCGCCCTCGGGCTGGCACCTGCGCAACAACCTCTTCAAGTACCACGCGGCCTGCTACCTGACGCACGCCCCCATCGAGTGCGCCAAGGAAATCCGGCTGAAGAACAATTTCCCGCCCGAGCGGGTGCAGAAGATCCTGCTGCGGATCGATTCAGGCGCCGACAAGGTCTGTAACATCCCCAACCCGACGACCGGCCTCGAAGCCAAGTTTTCGCTGCGTCAGACCGTGGCGATGGCGCTGACCGGCGTCGATACCGCCAATCTCGACTCCTATAACGAGGCCGTGACCCAGGAGCCGCGCATCAAGGAGCTGCGCGACAAGATGGCGATCGAGTTCCAGCCACACTGGGCGCACTCGCTGGCCGAGATGACGATCCAGCTCGACGACGGCACGACCATCGAAGTCACCCACGATTCGGGAATCCCCTGGGCCGATATCGGCAAGCAACGGCAGGCGATCGAGACCAAGTTCGACAGCCTGGTAACGCCGCTGCTCGGTACCGCCGGCGCCCGCCGTCTGCAGGACGCGATCGAACGTATCGACGGCCTCGACGATGTCGGTGAACTCGTACGTGCGTCGGCGAAGAAATAATCATATTGCTCTCCCCTGTCAGGGCGAGAGGCGTAAACAGGAGTACGAATGAAAGAGGATTTCAGGGCCCGCGCCCGGCTGGTGCCCAAGGGCAACCGCTATGAGGATTTCGAAGTCGGCCGCGTGTTCAGGCACCATTGGGGTCGCACGATCACCGAGTCGGAGAGCACGCTCTTCACGACGCTGACCTTGCACTTCAATCCGCATTACTACAACGCCGCTTACGCCCAGGCGCACGGCCATCCCGGCATCGTGGCCAATCCCCTGCTCGTCTTCACGACGGTGTTCGGTCTCACGGTCGAGGATCTGAGCGAGGGCGGCGGTCCGTTCCTCGGCGTCAACGAACTCACCTATCACCAGCCTGTCTATCCCAGCGATTCGCTGCGCGCGGAATCGGTCGTCCTCGACCGCCGTGTCTCGGATTCCCACAAGGGGTTCGGGATCGTTACGTGGCACAGCAAGGGCTTCAACCAGCGCGAAGAGCTCGTCATCGACTTCAAGCGCACCAACCTCGTCCGTCTCAGGAATTCCAACTAATGCCTTTCCTCACCGAAGAGCGCCGCATGATCCAGGAGCAGGCGCGCGAGTTCACGCTGAACGAAGTGCTGCCCGTCGCCAACAAGCTCGATCCCGAGAAGGGCGACATCCCGATGGATCTGCGCGACAAGATGGCCGAGCTCGGCTATTTCGGCATCCTGATCCCGGAAGAATATGGCGGCCTTGGACTCGGCTGCTCGGAATACTGCCTGGTGACGGAAGAGCTGTCGCGCGGCTGGATGAGCGTCGCCTCCATCATCGCCCGTGGCAACCTGCTGATCGGCTCGCACAAGATGAGCGAGGAACAGCGCAGGCGTTACCTGCCGCGCATGGCCAAGGGCGAATTCCTCGGCGCCTTCTCGATGTCGGAGCCCAATGCCGGCTCGGACATCTCCAACATTTCCTGCCGGGCCAAGAA
>Ga0182739_1002193_pt1 | contig 18594 bp, 16 predicted proteins | sample eDN5th30CBELigBY_FD_128873 | JGI IMG/M metagenome (GOLD analysis project Ga0182739, IMG submission 128873) | Enriched backyard soil microbial communities from Emeryville, California, USA - eDNA 5th pass 30_C BE-Lig BY (version 2) (version 2) | ecosystem: Environmental > Terrestrial > Soil >...
GCGCGACAGCGGCTTTGCGCGACGGCACCTGCCGCCCGCCTGACCCTTACAAGGATTGGCTATGTTGAAGATCTGGGGACGCCTGACTTCCGTCAACGTCCAGAAAGTGATGCTGACCGTGCGCGAGCTGGCCCTGCCGCACGAGTTCGTCCAGGCGGGCGGCCCGTTCGGCGTGGTCGACACGGCCGACTACGCGGCCAAGCTCAACCCCAACCGGCTGGTGCCCGTCATCGACGACGGCGGCTTCGTGCTGTGGGAGTCCAATGCCATCGTGCGCTACCTGGCCGCGCGCTACGGCGAAGGGTCGCTGTGGCCCGAAGACGTCTGCCTGCGCGCCGACGCCGACCGCTGGATGGACTGGCAGGCCACCGAATGGCAGCCGGCCATGGTGCCCGCCTTCAAGGGCCTGATCCGTACGCCCGAAGACAAGCGCGACGCGGCCGCGATCGAGAACTCCGTCAAAAGCGCGAATGCGCGCGCCCTGATCCTGGATCAGGCGCTGCAGGGCCGCGAGTTCATCGCGGGCCGCCATCTCACCATGGGCGACATCGCGCTCGTCGCGGCTGCGCACCGCTGGCTGGGCATGCCGATCCAGCGGCCCGACACGCCCGCGCTGTCGGCCTGGTATCGCCGCGTCATGATGCGCCCCGCCACGCAAGGCGTACTGACCCTGCCGCTGGGCTAGGCAAGCGGCCGGGGCCGCCGCGCGGTCCGTTCCTTCCGTACACGGTCGGGACAAATTGCAACATTCATCGTGCTCGATTCGTGCAATTATTGACAACCTCTGGGGCGCCCTGGTTCATGCCTTGGGCGCCTTTTCATTTCCCGGGCCACGGCCCGGGGGACGATCGCCGCCTTGGCGACGCACCTGGAGGAAACCCGCTTGACTCACGAGCCGCCAGAATCCGCAATCCAAACCGCCTTGGACGAAGAGCAGCGAAAAATCCTGCTTCTCATCGCATCGGGTGCGCCTAGCGGGTCGTGCCTGGAAGCGCTCTCCGATGCCGTTGGCCGCCTTGCGCCCGGCACGCGGGCGTGCGTGCTCCTGGCGGGCGCCGACCGCAGCAAAGTGGGCGACGCCTACTCGACCCATCTTCCCGCCTCGTTCGCATGCCCCCTGCGCGGGCTGCCGATAGAGCAAGCCCTGTTTGCCGCCGGCGGCCAGCCCGTGGCGCACGACAACCCCGTGGGTTGCGCCGACATCGAACAATCGCCGATATGGGCCGCGCCCTGGCGCGCCATCTGCCGCGACCACGGCCTGCGCGCCTGCCATGCGCGCCCCGCGCTGACGCCCGATGGCACGCCGGTGGGGTGGTTCTTCGTCTGCCTGATGCAGGCGCGCACGCCCACGCCGTGGGAACAACGCGTCGCGGAATTCGGCGCGCTGGCCACCAGCATCGTCGTCGAGCGCGATCGCGCCGCCGCGGACCTGAAGAACGAAGTGCACGCGCTCGCCAGACTGCAGGCGCTGAGCGCCGAACTCGTCGGCCCGGGCGAATTCGAGCCCCTGCTTAAGAAGATACTGGCCGCCGCCGCCGACATTTCCGGGACCGAGAAAGGCAACATCCAGATCTACGATCCCGCGAAGCACACGCTGCGCATCGCCGTGCATCAGGGCCTGAGCGCGCGCCTGGTCGAGCACTTCGCGGAGGACGGGTGGGTCGCAAGCTGCGCGCACGCGGCCCAGGACCTGCAACGGCTGGTCGTGCCCGATGTGGAACAGTTGACGGATCTGCAGGGCACCCAGGGACTTGAGATCGTCCTTGAAGACGACATCCGGTCGATCCAATGCACGCCGCTCCTGAGCCGCAGCGGCCAGCTCCTGGGCATGCTCAACAACCACTATCGCTGGCCCGGCGGCCCCTCGCCCGAGGCCCTGCGCTACATCGATCTGCTCGCGCGTCAGGCCGCTGAACTGCTGGAGCGCCACCTGGCGGAATCCGAACTGGCGCGCGAGCGGCGGCGCAAGGACGAGTTCCTGGCGGTGCTGGCTCACGAACTTCGCAACCCCCTGGCCGCGTTGCGCAACATGCTGGAAGTCCTTAAGCGCGCCGAGCGCGACCCCGCCATGACCGTGCGCGCCCGCGAGGTGATGGACCGCCAGCTCCGGCAACTCGTGCGGCTGGTCGACGACCTGCTGGATGTGAACCGCATCAATCGCGGCAAGCTCGAGCTTCGGCTCGACGTCCTGACGCTCGACACCGTCCTGCAGCATGCCATCGAGACGTGCCGGCCCGCCCTGGAGCAACACGGCCATCGGCTCCGTCTGGTGCAGCCCGACGCGCAGATCACCTTGCGCGGCGATGCCGAGCGCCTGTCGCAGGTCTTCGGCAATCTGCTGTCCAACGCGGCCAAGTACACGCCGCCCGGCGGCGACATCGAATTCTTCGTGGAACCGGGCGACGATGCCGTCCAGATCGCCATCAGGGACAACGGCGCGGGCATTCCGCCCGACCAGCTCGACCGGATTTTCGACATGTTCACCCAGGTCGACCGGACGCTGGAGCGCGCCCAGGGCGGCCTGGGCATCGGACTGATGCTCGTCAAGCGCCTGGTGGAAATGCATGGTGGAACGGTCCACGCGCACAGCGACGGCCTGGGCCAGGGCAGCGAGTTCGTCGTCCGGCTGCCCGTCACCGACATTCAGCAGCCCGCGCCGCAGGCGCAGGCCGCGGACTTCTCGACCGTCGCGCGCAGGGTGCTCGTGGTCGACGACAACCGGGATGCCGTGGAATCCCTGGCCGCCGTGCTCGCCCTGGAAGGCCACGAGGTGAACGCCGCATACGACGGCGAAGAGGCCATCGCCGTGGGCGAACAGATACGCCCGCAGGTGATCCTGATGGACATCGGCATGCCCGGCATGGGCGGCCATGAGGCCTGCCGGCGCATCCGGACGCTCGACTGGGGCAAGGACGCGACGATCCTCGCGCTCAGCGGCTGGGGGCAGGAAGAGGACCGCCGGGCCTCATTGGAAGCCGGCTTCGATGCGCATCTGGTAAAGCCGGTCGATATGGATGTCCTGTTGGAGGTGCTGTCCGATACCGGACGCCGCGACGGCAAGCGTTAGCGCCAGGATTCAGCCGCGCTCCACCTTCCAGCCGAGCTCGGCGGAGATCGCCGCCGCCGCGCCCTGCACCACGGGCACCATCTCTCGCATGCGCTCCAGCGACATGTAGGGCACGGTGCTCGACACGCTGATCGCGGCCACGATGCCGCTGGTCGCATCGCGCACCGGCGCGGCCACGCAGCGGATCGACGGCTCGTTGTCTTCCAGGTCGAACGCATAGCCCTGCGACGCGTAGTCGCGCATGCGGTCACGAAACGCCTCCCATCCCTGCTGTCCGCCGGGCGCGCGCGAGGACACCGGCGCGCCGACGCGATGCAGCGCCTTCCATTGCGGCTCGTCCGCGTCGAGCAGCAGCGCCTTGCCCACGCCGGTGGCGGCAAGCGGCATGCGGTGCCCGACCCGCGAGCGCATTTCCAGCCCCTTCTTGCCCGGGATTTTTTCCAGATAGAGCACTTCGTTGCTGTCGCGCACGGCCAGGTGAATCGTGTCGCCCGTCAGTTCCGCCAGACGGTCCAGATACGGGCGGGCCAGCGTCGCCATGGGGAAAGCTTCGCGCGCCTGGAACCCCAGCTCGATCAGCTTGGGGCCCAGCACGTAGCCCACGCCCGGCAAGGCGCGCAGATAGCGCTCTTGCACCAGGCAACTGGCCAGCCGGTGCGTGGTGCTGCGCGCCACGCCGATACGCGCGCAGATCTCTTTCAGGTCGCGCGCGCCGTCGGCCACGGCCTGCACCACGGCCAGGCCGCGCATCAGCGTCTGGGTGCCGGCGGGCGCGGCGGCATCGGGGTCCAGCAGGGACGGCTGCTCGGGAATCTGGGGGGTGACGGTCATGACGCGATGCGGGTGGAAGTGGGCGGACAGAAATGGCAAGGATACCCGGCCTGAAACACGGCACGGAGACCCTCATAAATTCCCTGTATGTGGGATTTAATTCTATATTTTGAGATTTTTCAAGCACTGATCTAGAATTTTTGCCACCGTTCGCCGCGCGCCCGCGCACGCGCACGGCAGATTTCAGACAACAAGGTCCGCGCATCCCCGCCTCGCGCGCCAACCCGGCGCCGCGACAGCAGCCAGATGCACGGCCAGAGACGAGACAGACTCTGATGATTACCGGATCGCCCGCCCGTGCGGCGCTCATCGCGCTGGACTGGGGCACCTCTTCGCTGCGCGCCTACCGCCTGGACGCCACGGGCCGCACGCTCGATGCGCGCCATCTGCCCTGGGGCATCATGCGCCTGCCCCAGCCGCTGCAGGACGGCGCCGCCACAACCGCGTTGTCCGGTTTTGAATTGGCCTTTGAACAGGCCTGCGGCGACTGGCTGCGGGCCGAGCCCGCCCTGCCCGTGATCGCCTGCGGCATGGTCGGCAGCGCCCAGGGCTGGAAGGAAGCCGCCTATCTGGACGTGCCCGTCGACCTGGACCGCATCGGCACGCGCCTGACCGTGGTGGACCGCCCGGGCGGCACGCCGCTGCACATCGTGCCCGGCCTCATCCAGCGCCACGGCCTGCCCAACGTGATGCGCGGCGAAGAGACCCAGGTCTTCGGCGTGATGTCCGAACAGGCCAGCGCGGACGCGGACAGCGTGCTCATCGGCCTGCCCGGCACCCACTCCAAATGGGTCAACGCGCGGCGCGGCCGCGTCACCCACTTCGACACCTTCATGACCGGCGAGGTCTACGCGGCGCTGCGCGGCCACACCATCCTGGGCCGCACCATGGCGGACGCCGCCAGTCCCGACATGGCGGCCTTCGAACGCGGCCTGAAAGTCGCCGGCGCCCCCGCGGGCCGCGCCGGGGTCATGTCCACCATCTTCAGCACGCGCGCGCTGGGCCTGACCGGCGAACTCGCGCCCGAGTCGCAGGCCGACTACCTGTCGGGCCTGCTGATCGGCCACGAAATCGCGGCCCTGGCCGAGATGCTGCGCCAGCAGGGCGAACTGCCCCGCATCGTGCTCTGCGGCGATCCCGCGCTGTGCCGCCGCTACATCCTGGCCATGCAGCATTACGGCCTGGGCACGCCCGCCCAGGCGCAGAACGCCACCGAGCGCGGCCTGTGGCATCTGGCCGTCAGCGCCGGCCTGGTCCGCGCGTCCACCCCGATCTCAGCCTAGGAGCCCCGATGAACCATCCCGGCCTGCAAACCGCCCTGGCCCACTGCGGCCTGATCGCCATCCTGCGCGGCATCACCCCAGCCGAAGCCGAACCCGTCGGCCAGGCCCTGTACGACGCGGGCTTTCGCCTGATCGAAGTCCCCCTGAACTCGCCCGATCCGCTGGACAGCATCCGCGCCATGCGCGCCGCGCTGCCCACCGACTGCCTCATCGGCGCCGGCACCGTCCTCGATCCCAAGGACTGCGCCCGCATCCAGCAGGCCGGCGGCGAACTCATCGTCATGCCCCACAGCGATCCGGCCGTCATCCGCGAAGCCAAGAAACTGGGCATGGCCTCCTGCCCCGGCGTGGCGACCCCCACCGAAGCCTTCGCGGCGCTGGCCGCCGGCGCCGACGTGCTGAAGATGTTTCCCGCCGAACAGCTTGGCCCGACCGTGCTCAAGGCCTGGCGCGCCGTGATGCGCCCGCCCATTGCGCTGGTGCCCGTGGGCGGCATCACGCCCGACAACCTTTCCAGTTACGCCCAGGCGGGCGCCAGCGGCTTCGGCCTGGGCTCCGCCTTGTACAAACCCGGCCTGTCGGCCGAAGCAACCGGCCAGAACGCGCGCGCTTTCATCGCGGCCTGGCAACGCGCCTATCCTGCCCAGGAGACACAAGCATGAAGATCACCAAGCTCACCACCTACATCGTGCCGCCCCGGTGGTGCTTTTTGAAGATCGAGACGGACGAAGGCATCGTCGGCTGGGGCGAGCCCGTCGTCGAAGGCCGCGCCCATTCGGTGGCCGCGGCCGTCGAGGAACTGTCCGACTACCTGATCGGCAAGGATCCGCGCAACATCGAAGACCACTGGACGGTCCTGTACCGCGGCGGCTTCTACCGCGGCGGCGCCATCCACATGAGCGCGCTGGCCGGTATCGACCAGGCCCTGTGGGACATCAAGGGCAAGCATCTTGGCGTGCCCGTCTCGCAACTGTTGGGCGGCAACGTGCGCGACCGCATCCGCGTGTACTCGTGGATCGGCGGCGACCGTCCCGCCGACACCGCCGCGGCCGCCAAGAGCGCCGTCGAGCGCGGTTTCACCGCCGTCAAGATGAACGGCACCGAAGAGCTGCAATACATCGACTCGTTCGACAAGGTCGAAAAGTGCCTGGAGAACGTCGCCGCCGTGCGCGACGCCGTCGGCCCGAACGTGGGCATCGGCGTGGACTTCCACGGCCGCGTCCACAAGCCCATGGCCAAGGTGCTGATGAAGGAGCTGGACCCCTTCAAGCTCATGTTCATCGAAGAACCCGTCCTGAGCGAACACTACGAAGCCCTGAAGGAACTGGCCCCGCTCACGTCCACGCCCATCGCGCTGGGCGAGCGCCTCTTCTCGCGCTGGGACTTCAAGCGCGTGCTGTCCGAAGGCTACGTCGACATCATCCAGCCCGACCCGTCGCACGCCGGCGGCATCACCGAAACCCGCAAGATCGCCGCGATGGCCGAAGCCTACGACGTGGCGCTGGCGCTGCACTGCCCGCTCGGCCCCATCGCGCTGGCCACCTGCCTGCAGATCGACGCCGGCTGCTACAACGCCTTCATCCAGGAACAGAGCCTGGGCATTCACTACAACGCCGCCAACGACCTGCTCGACTACGTCAGCAACCGCGAGGTCTTCGCCTACCAGGACGGCATGGTCGCGATCCCGCAGGGGCCGGGCCTGGGCATCGAGGTGAACGAGGAATACGTCAAGGAACGCGCCGCAGTGGGCCACCGCTGGCGCAACCCCATCTGGCGCCACGCCGACGGCAGCTTCGCCGAATGGTAAGCCGATAAAACAGAGAGGAGACGCCATTGTCCACCGCCACCCACGCCGCCCTGCAAAGCGGCCAGCGGCCCACGCGCAGCCGCTACATCATCATGGTGATGCTGTTCATCACCGTCGTCATCAACTACCTGGACCGCAGCAACCTGTCCATCGCCGCGCCCGCCCTCAAGGACGAGTTCGGCCTGGACACCGTGCATGAAGGCCTGATCCTGTCGGCCTTCGGCTGGACCTACGCCGCCATGCAGATCCCCGGCGGCTGGCTGGTGGACCGCGTGTCCCCCCGCGTGCTGTACGCCGCCGCGCTGATCCTCTGGTCGGCGGCCACCTTCTTCATGGGATTCGCCGGCAGCTTCGTCATCCTGTTCGTCCTGCGCCTGGCCGTGGGCGCGCTGGAAGCCCCGGCCTACCCCATCAACAACCGCGTCGTCACCACCTGGTTCCCGGAGCGCGAACGCGCCACCGCCATCGGCTTCTACACCTCAGGCCAATTTGTCGGCCTGGCGTTCCTGACCCCGGTGCTGGCGTGGCTGCAGCACCACTACGGCTGGCACATGGTGTTCGTCAGCACGGGCCTCCTGGGCATCGTCTGGGGCGTGCTGTGGTTCATGATCTACCGCGAGCCGCGCCAGTTCAAGGGCGCCAACGCGGCGGAGATCGACCTGATCCAGCAAGGCGGCGGCGTCGTCGACCTGGACACGCGCGTCCGGGAAAAGAAGGCGCCGTTCAACTGGAACGACCTGGGCCTGGTCATGAGCCAGCGCAAGCTGTGGGGCGTGTACCTGGGCCAGTTCTGCCTGACGTCCACGCTGTGGTTCTTCCTGACCTGGTTCCCGACCTACCTGGTCAAGTACCGCGGCATGGACTTCATCAAGTCGGGCTTCCTGGCCTCCGTGCCGTTCCTGGCGGCCTTCGTCGGTGTGCTGTGCTCGGGCGTGCTGTCCGACTTCCTCATCCGCCGCGGCGCCACCGTCGGCATGGCGCGCAAGCTGCCCATCATCCTGGGCCTCCTGATCTCCACGTCCATGATCGGCGCGAACTTCACCGACTCCACGCCCTGGGTCATCTTCTTCCTGGCGGTGGCGTTCTTCGGCAACGGGCTCGCATCGATCACCTGGTCACTCGTGTCGGCGCTGGCGCCGGTGCGCCTCTTGGGCCTGACCGGCGGCGTGTTCAACTTCGTCGGCAACCTGTCGTCGATCTGCACGCCCATCGTGATCGGCTTTCTGGTGTCCAAGGACAACTTCGCGCCGGCGATCGTGTACGTGTCGTCGCTGGCCTTGCTGGGCGCGCTGTCGTACATCCTGCTGGTGGGGAAGGTGGAGCGGATCGAGGCTTGATGCAGCGTCCTGGAGCGGTGCTGCCCCTTCCAAACCAGGGGACAGGAACCTGAAGTCCAAAGGCCTGAGTCCGGCGTTGCGCCGGCCTCAGGCCTTTTCGCATGCCGCACGCGCGTTCGTACTGCGTAAGTGGATGAGAGCCCCCGCCGGCGCCGGGCCACGCCCATCCACCGTCCGATCACTTCCGCGCGGTGGGCACGGCGGCCGGCACCTCGGCGTGGACCACGGGCAGTTCGCCCTTTGCCCACAGCACAAAAGAGTTCAGCATCGGCCGGTACATGGGGATATCCAAGCCATCCCAATTGAAGGCGCTGAAGCTGGACTTGAAAACAGTCTTTCCGGTGCTGGCGTCGATGCCCTGCATCGTGCCTTCGAAGTTATAGCCACCTTTCCACTGCGCGTCGGATACCAGGATCAAGAAGTTCCCGATTTGCTTGCTCAGAATGTTCAGGCCCAGCACGTCCGAAACGTTGCTAACCTTGTCCTGCAATTCGCGCTCGATGACAATGGTCTGCAAGTCACTCTTTGTCAGGACCTGCTCAAACACCCCGGTGTCCTTGATTGAGGTCGTGAAGTAATCCACGAATAGAGGGTTGGCAGGCTGGGCCTCCACTTTAAGATGCACCATCTTCCGATACGCGGGATCGAATCGTTCAGCGACCAGAATATTGGTCGGCGAAACGGCCACCGTGGTGGGGAACAGACCGGTGGCGGCATCCGGCTTGACCGGCTTAAGCGTGGTGCCGCAGCCTGTCAGCGCGGCCAGCATCAAAAGTCCCAACAAACGTCGAATCATGATTGTAATTGAATGAGTTTTTTGTTCACTCAATGTAACATCGATCGCATGTCCGCCCGCGTTAACTCGCGGCCGCCTCCATTCGCCTGAACCGTTTGAAATCCCAATGCCGGCCAGGTGCGGCATCCAGGAGTTGGCGCGTGTAGCCGTCTTGCGGTCTGGTCAGCACCGCGGCTGCGTCCCCGGCCTCGACGATCTGCCCCGACTTCATCACCACAATGGAATTGCAGATCTGCGCCGCAACGCGCAGATCGTGAGTGATGAAAAGCACGGCCGTGTCGGTGCGGGCGCGGATGTCTTCGATCAGTTCCAGAACCTGCGCCTGCACCGACACATCCAGCGCCGACACGGCTTCGTCGGCAATCAGGATGTCGGGCCGCAGTGCCAGGGCCCGCGCGATGCAAATGCGCTGACGCTGCCCGCCCGAGAACTGGTGCGGATACCGGTCCATCGTGTCCGCCTCCAATCCGACGATATCCAGCAGCTCGACAGCCCGCGCACGGGCCTCGTCTTCCGGCACGCCAAAATTGCGCATGCCTTCGACGATGGAATCGCCCACGCGGATGCGTGCGTTGAGCGACCGGTACGGGTCCTGGAACACTACCTGGATGCGCTTGCGCACGGGATGGAATTCCCGCTTGGTGGCGGTGGCGATTTCCGTGCCGTCCAGGCGCACGCTGCCGGAACTGGGATCGATCAGGCGCGCGATGCAACGGGCCAGCGTGGACTTGCCCGAGCCCGACTCGCCCACGATGCCGACGATTTCCTTCTTGCGCAGCGTAAAGCTGACGTCCCGCACGGCGTGCACCGTGCGCTTCGCCTTGAAAAGGCCGCGCTCGGCATAGGTCTTTTGCAGGCCCTTCACGACGAGCACGGGATCACCCTCGGCCGCCTGCCGCGCCGCCGGCGCCAGACCGGGGACCGACGACACCAGCATGCGGGTATAGGCCTCTTTCGGACGCGCCAGAATCTCGTCGCGCGTGCCCACTTCAACCAGCTTTCCGCGGTTCATCACCGCGATGCGGTCGGCGATCTCGGCTACCACGCCGAAGTCGTGCGTGATGAACAGCACCGCCGTATTGTGCGAGCGCTGCAACTCCTGGATCAGCGCCAGGATCTGCTTTTGCGTCGTCACGTCCAGCGCGGTGGTGGGCTCGTCGGCGATGAGCAGCTTGGGATTCAGGATCAAAGCCATGCAGATGACGATGCGCTGGCGCTGCCCGCCGGAGAGCTGGTGCGGATAGGACTGATAGATGCGCTCCACGTCGGGCAATCGCACCGATTCCAGCATGTCCAGGATCTTGCGCTTTCGCGCCGCAGCGTCCATGCCGCTGTGGGCGCGCAGCACTTCGTCGATCTGCCAGCCCACCGTTCGCACGGGATTGAGCGCCGTCATGGGTTCCTGGAACACCATGGACATGCGGGTGGCGCGCAATTCGCGCAGCCGCTCCGGCGTGCAGGCCAGCACGTCTTCGCCGTCGAGCAGGATGCGGCCCGCACTGGGCCGCAGCGCGTCGGGCGCCAACAGGCCCATCACCGAAAACGACGTGACGGACTTGCCCGACCCGGACTCGCCGACCACGCACAGCGTTTCGCCGGCGCGGATGTCGAAACTGATGCCTTCGACCACGTGGCGCGGCGCATCTCCGGGCGCGCCCACCAGCGCGACCGACAGTTCCTGCACTTGCAGGACGGGCATTGTGGAATCGTTCATTGTGGAATCGTTCATGTCAGACCCTCCGCGCCATCTTGGGATCCAGAGCGTCGCGCATCGCGTCGCCCAGCATGTTCACGCTGAGCACCGTCAGCGCCAGGAACAGACCCGGCAGCAGGATCAGCTCGGGCCGGACCTGGAAGTACATGCGGCCCTCGGCAATGACGTTGCCCCAGGACGGGAACTCCGGCGGCATGCCGACACCCAGGAAACTCATGATCGCCTCCGACAACATGGCCGACGCGAAAATGAAGGTGCCCTGCACGATCAGCGGCGCCACGGTGTTGGGCACCAGATGACGCATCATCAGCACCCGCGTGGGCGTGCCCAGCGAAATGGCAGCTTCGACATAGGGTTCGTCGCGCAGGCTCAGGATCAGGCCGCGTACCAAGCGCACCACCCGCGGAAACTCCGGCACGGCAATCGCGATAAGCACCGTCAGCAGGCTGGCGCCGGTAACGGCTACCAGCGCGATGGCCAGCAGGATGCTGGGCACGGACATGATGCCGTCCATGATCCGCATGATGACCATGTCCGCCGCGCGGAAATAACCGGCGATCACGCCCAGCACCAGTCCGGGGATCAACGCGGCGATGGCCGTTCCCGCGCCGATCATCAGCGAAATCCGTGCCCCATGGATCACGCGCGACAGCACGTCGCGGCCGTAGGCGTCGGTGCCGAACCAATGTTCGGCGGAGATCCCCTTCAGGCGCTCCATGGGGTTGATGGACATGGGATCGGCCAGCCCCAGCAGATTGGCCGACATCGCGGCCAGCACGATGACCGCCAGCATGGCCAGCGCGGCCATGACCGGCCAGGTCGACAGCGTGCGGACCAGCGCCGACCGGGGCCGCTTGCGGATGGCGGGCGTGATGCCGGCCCCACCCGCGATCGAGTGTATAGAGGTGGACATGCGGATTCCTTCAATAACGGATGCGCGGATCGAACACCGAGTACAGGACGTCAATGGTCAGGTTCACGCCGATATAGACCAGCGAGAACAGCAGGATCAGCCCCTGGATCAGCGGATAGTCGCGGGCCAGCACGGACTCGACCACCAGCCGCCCCAGGCCGGGCAGGTTGAACACCGATTCCGTGACGACCACCCCGCTGATCAGCAACGCGATGCTGACGCCGATCACGGTAATGATGGGCACGGCTGCATTGCGCAGCGCGTGCGCCATCATCACGGCGCGTTCGGTGATGCCCTTGGCGCGGGCGGTGCGGATGAAGTCTTCCCCCATCACCTCCAGCACGCTGCTGCGGGCGATGCGTGCGATCAGCGCCACAAAGCCCGTGCTGAGCGCGATCGTGGGCAGGAGCAGGTGCGTGCCGAAGGCCACGAGGCCCGCAGACGGCGACTTGTAGCCCTGCACCGGCAGCCAGCCCAGCTTCATGGCGAACAGCAGGATCAGCGCGTAGCCGGTGACGAAGATCGGCACCGAAAAGCCCAGAACCGAAAACGCCATCACCGCCCGGTCGGCGCGCGTGCCGCGCCGCCAGGCCGAGAACACGCCCAGCGGCACCGCGATCAACGTGGACAGCAGGATGGTCGACAGCGCCAGGGCCAGCGACGGCCCCACACGGCTGCCGATCATCGCCGTGACCGGCGTGCCGGAATGCAGCGACGTGCCCAGGTCGCCCTGTAGCACTTGTCCGCCCCACAACATGAACTGGGTGGCCAGCGACCGGTCCAGCCCCATATGCTCGCGAATCTGCGCCAACTGCGTCTCGGTGGCCGCATCACCCGCCAGGATCAGCGCCGGATCCCCCGGGGTCAGCCGCAGCAGGCAGAACACCAGCACGGCCACCGTCAGCACCACGGGCACCGTGGCCAGGATGCGTTTGAGGATGTAGCGGAGCATGGCTTATTCGCTGGCTTTCTTGATGTTCCAGAAAACCGGCGCGGGCGATTCCACAACGCCCGACAGCTTCTTGCTATAGGCCGCCGCCGTCTCGATCTGGCCCAGCGTGATGGCCACCCCTTCGTCCAGCATCACGTCCTGCAACTGCTCGGCGATCTGCTTGCGTTCCGGTTCCGTGGCCGCCACCAGGAACTTGTCGCGCAGCGCTTCCACCTGCGGCACGGTCGGCCAGCCGAACCAGGCCTTCTCGCCGTTGGCCGACACGCCGTAGTTGCGCAGCGGATCCATGATCTCGCTGACGTGCCACGTGGTCACGAAAATGCTCCAGCCGCCCTTGGCCGGCACGTCGCGGTTGGCGCGGCGCGACAGCATGGTCATGAAGTCCATGGCCTGGAGCTGCACGTTGAACCCGGCCTGTCGCAGCTGCTGCGCCATCACCACGGGTATGGCCGAGGCCATCGCGATGTCGGTGGCGTGCAGGATCACGACGGGCGCGCCGTCATACTTGGCTTCCTTCAGCAGCGCCTTGGCCTTTTCGACATTGGACGGCACGATCATGTCGGCGCGGGTGTTGCTGGAGTACGGCAGGTTGCAGCCGAACACCGCGCCGCAGGTCTTGAAGAATTCCGGATCGCCGACCTGCGCCTTCAGGATGTCATCCTGGCCCACCGCGTACATGGCGGCCTGGCGCACCAGCTTGTTGTCGAACGGCGCATTGAGCTGGTTGAAGCGGTACATGGGCTGGTAGCCCATCTTGTCCAGGATGCGCAGCGTCAGGTCGGGCGAGCTCTTCACCATCGGCACCAGGTCGAACGGCACGGTCTCGATGTAGTCGACCTCGCCGCCCAGCAGGGCGTTCACCGTCGTCATCGGGTCGGCCATCGCCACCCACTCCACGCGGTCTACGTTGACCACCTTGCCGCCCGCCGTCCAGCTCGGCGCTTCCTTGCGGGGCACGTAATCGGTGTTCTTCTCATAGACGGTTTTCACACCCGGCTGGAATTCCTTTTGCACGAACTTGAAAGGGCCGGACCCGGTGTAGTCGGTGATGGCCTGCGCCACCGGCGTCTGCGCCACGCGCTTAGGCATCATGAAGCTGGGCAGGCCGCTGGGCTTGCCCAGCGCCGCCAACACGTCCGCCGGCGCCGTCAGCACGATCTTGAAAGTCTTGTCATCGACGACGTCCATCGACGCCACCAGCGGCATGAGCTGGCGGCCGGTCTTGTCCGACTGCGCCCAGCGCTGGATGGACGCCACGCAGTCCTCGGCCTTCACGGGCGTGCCGTCATGCCACTTCAGGCCGTCGCGCAGCGTGAACGTGTAGGTCTTTCCGTCTGCCGAGATCTCCCACTTGTCCGCCATCTGCGGCTGGATCTTGTTGTCCGCGTCCGTCGCCAGCAGCGTGTCGTAGATCATGTAGGCGTGATTGCGCGTCTGGTGCGACGCCGTCAGCACCGGATCCAGCACCGTCAGCTTGCTGGCCATCACGACGGTCAGCGTTTCCGCCTGCGCGGGCGCCCAGGCCATGGCGGCGACGCAAGCCAGCGCCGCGCCGATGCGGCCAAGGCCGTAGCGGGTTTCAAGTCTTTCAGCGTTCAGATAAGCCATGTCATTCCCTTGAAGTTTTTATGGATGAACGGGGCCTGTGGCCGGCCCCTCGGGTCAAGTTGCAATCGGATCAGACGATGTCGAAGGACAGCGGCGACATCTGTTCGGCGCTACGGCCGGCCACCAGGTCGCGCGACGGCACCAGCGCTTCCGCGCGGCGCTGGGCCTCGTCCACCTGCTCGGCGGCCTTGCGGTAGTCCAGCGAGCGCACCTGCCCGTCATGCACCACGCGGTGCCCGTCGATGTAAACCGTGTGCACGGCGCGGTCGGCGGCGGCATAGACCAGGCTGCGCACCGGGTCGCGCGACGGACGCATCAGGTGATGGGTCATGTCCACCATCACGAGGTCGGCGCGTGCGCCCACCGCGATCCGGCCCAGGTCCTCGCGGCCCAGCGCCTTCGCGCCCCCGACGGTCGCTGCGTGGAAGACCTCGCCCGTGGTGACGGCGCGCGGCGTCTGCGCCATCAGGCGGGCCAGATAGCCCACGTGGCGCATTTCCTCGATCATGTTGTGCGGGTAGGTGTCCGTGCCGATGCCCAGGTTGATGCCCGCGCGGCGGTAGCGCCCGAAGTCGCGCAGCGCCATGCCCCGGCGCATGAAGACCGTGGGACAGTGCGCCACGCTGGCGCCCGTTTCGGACAGGATGGACAAGTCGGTGGCCGTGCTCCAGTGCGTGTTCGGGTGGTCGTCCACGAAGATGCCGTGGCCGACGATGCTGCCCGGATCCAGCACGCCCAGGCTGTGCAGCCACTGCACGGGCGTCAGACCATGGCGGCGCGTGATCTCGTGGAACTCAGGCAGGGACTGCGCGGCGTGCGTCTGCCAACCGATACCGCGGCGCTTGGCCTCCTGGTGGCTGGCCTTCAGCAGCTCCGGCGTGCAGGTGTCGATCTGCGCCGGCACCAGCATGCCCGTCAGCCGGCCGCATTCGTGGGCCTCGGCCTTGTCGATCAGCGCCAGCGCACGCTCCATGCCGGCTTCACCCGCCTTCTCGTTCCAGTCGTATTCCACGACGTGGCCGTTGCGCGTGTACCAGCGCGCCGAACGGAACATGGGCGCGATGTAGGCGCGCAGCCCGCTTTGCACCATGATGTCGATCCACTGCTCGTGCGCCACCGACATATCCACAACCGTCGTCACGCCGGACATCAGCAGTTCCGAGGCGGCCAGCGTCAGCTGCGCGGGCGCGGCTTCCTCGTCGCCTTCCATCGTGGGCATGTACTCGTATAGGTTGGAGTTGTACAGCCCGGCCGACCCGGTCTCGTCCGTGTAGCCCTTGTTGATGGGCTCATGCACCAGGTGGCTGTGGATGTCGACCAGGCCCGGCATCACCATCATGCCGCTGCCGCTCACGACGTCCGCCTCCGGCGCGGCTGCCAGCGCGCCGGGTCCGACATGCGTGATGCGTCCGTCCGCGAACGCCACATCGGCATTCTTCATGTACACATGCCGCTGGCGCGCCTCGTCCCAGGCAACCACGACGTCGGCGTTCTTGATCAGGGTAGTCTTCAACGCAATATCCTCCGGTGAATCACGGGTATCCCAGCGGCGCGCTAGCGCCAGGCGGGCTGAACGCCCTTGCGGGCGCTGGTCGGCGCCAGGCTGGGCAGCCCGCGCGGCAAAAACTTTCCTTGGCCTGGCGCGCCAGCGAAGCGCGCGCCGTCCCACACGACCTGTCCGCGCAGCAGGGTCATCGCGGGCCACGCCCGCAGCGTCATGCCGGCATACGGCGTGTAGTCCACCGCGTGGTGCAGGTGTTCATTGGCAAGCGTGAACTCGCGCTCTTCCCAGATCACCAGGTCGGCATCGCTGCCGATGGCCAACGTGCCCTTCTGCGGATACAGGCCGTAGGCGCGCGCTGGCTGGGTCGCGGTCAGCTCCACGAAGCGGTTCAGGCTGATGCGGCCGCCCAGCACGCCTTCCGAATACAGCAGCGGCATGCGGGTTTCGATGCCGGGAATGCCGTTCGGAATATGCCGGAACGCTACTTCCTTGCCGCCGGGCATCTTGCCGTCCACGCCGGTCAGGTTGAAGGGCGAATGGTCAGACGAGAAGACGGTGAACAAGCCGTCCGCCAGCCCTTGCCAGATGTCTTCCTGGCTGGACGCATCGCGCGGCGGCGGGCTGCATACGCAACGCGCCCCCGCATAGCTGTCGTCCAAGCCCAGGTCGGCCGCGGTCAACAGGATGTATTGCGGGCAGGTTTCCGCATAGACATTCAGGCCCTTTGCGCGCGCCTCGCGGATCTGCGCCACCGCCTCGCCGCCCGAGATGTGCACGAGCAGGATGGGCACGTCGATGAGCTCGGACAGCGCGATCGCGCGATGCGCGCCCTCGCGCTCCACCAACGTCGGCCGCGACACGGCATGAAAGCGCGGCGCGGTACGCCCGGCGGCTTCCAGCCGGCGCGTCAGCCAGGCGATGCAATCGGAGTTTTCGGCATGGATCATGGCCATGCCGCCATGCGTGCGCGCCACTTCCAGCACATCCAGGATCTGGCCGTCGGACAGCTTGAGCGCGTCGTAGGTCATGTACAGCTTGAAAGAGGTGTAGCCCGCCTCGATCAGGCGCGGCAATTCCTTGTTCAGCACGTCCGGCGTGGGGTCTGTCAGGATCAGGTGGAAGGCATAGTCCACGCACGCGCGGCCTTCGGCGCGCCGGTGGTAGTCGTCGATGGCGGCCTGCACGGTGCCGCCCTTGCGCTGCGCCGCGAACGGAATCACGGTCGTCGTGCCGCCGCAGGCGGCCGAGCGCGTGCCCGTGTAAAAGTCGTCCGCCAGCTTCACGGGCGGCGCCATGGGCTGGTCCAGGTGGCAATGTGCGTCCACACCGCCCGGCGTCACTACGCGTCCGGCGACGTCGATCTCACATTGCCCCGGCGCCAGGCCGTGCCCGATCTGCACGATGCGGCCGTCCGAAATTCCCAGATCCGCGCGGAAGGTGTCGCCGGCGGTGGCCAGTACCGCGTCGCGCAGCACCAGATCAAAACCCTGCTTCGTCATATGCCTCAGCCCGTCTGATCCGCCCGCTTCCAGGCCGCGTCAGCGCGGCCGGATGGACAGGTTGTGAGCGGATTCTAGGCCGAATACAAAAATGATTACGTCAGTGATAACCCTGAAATATACATTTCAAGTCCAAATTGTTAACATTATTTTTGACTGCGCTTTGCCTGCCTTTACAACGCCGGCGCCCAATCGGGTATCTTCACGTTCACCCGCCAGGTTGCAGACAACTTGACGTCTACAAGCGGCAAAAAACCGCTCATTATCCGCGGCGGCGATCCCGCCCCGGCACTTCACGCGCAAACCAAGAACCAGCCCATGGCATCAGACAAACGCGACACTTCGGTCACCGGCATCTACGAGCGCATCTACCGCGCCATCCTGGACAACCGCCTCAAGCCCGGCACCAAGCTGGTCGAAGAGCGCCTGGCCGAAATCTTCGAAGTCAGCCGGCCCCGCATCCGCGAAGTGCTGGCGCGGCTGGCGCACGAACAGATCGTCGAACTCTTCCCCCAGCGGGGGGCCTACGTCGCCAAGCCCTCCATCGAAAAAGCGCGCGACGTCTTCGAGGCGCGCCGGCTGATCGAGCCCGCCGTGGTGCGGCGCCTGACGCAGAACCTCACGCCCGAAAAGCTCGCGCGCCTGCGCGAACACGTGATCCTGGAACACGACGCCCGCAAGCGCGATGACAAACGCGCCATCATCCGGCTGGCCGGCGAATTCCACATCTTGCTGAGCGAACTGGCGGGCAACGGCGAACTGGCGCGCACCATGCGCGAGCTGTCCACGCTGACGTGCCTGGTCATCTTCCTGTACAACCTGCCCACCGCCACAAGCTGCCGCGACGACGAGCACGAACTCATCACCGAGGCCATCGCCGCCCGCGACGCCCGGCGCGCCGAGGAACTGACGCTGCACCACCTTGAACACATCGAGCAAAGCGTGAAGCTGGAATCGGTGGAAGAGTCGGTCGACCTGGAAGATGTCTTCAAGTTCTGACCCCATGGCACTGGCGGAAGCCGCTGAACCAGGTGTCTGACACCCAGGGATCGATCACCTGATCCCTGGTGTCGGCGCCGGCGCCGGTGCGCCTCTTGGGCCTGACCGGCGGCGTGTTCAACTTCGTCGGCAACCTGTCGTCGATCTGCACGCCCATCGTGATCGGCCTTTTGGTGTCCAAGGACAACTTCGCTCCGGCGATCGTGTACGTGTCGTCCCTGGCGTTGCTGGGCGCGCTGTCGTACATCCTGCTGGTGGGGAAGGTGGAGCGGATCGAGGCTTGA
>Ga0182739_1002194_pt1 | contig 18587 bp, 18 predicted proteins | sample eDN5th30CBELigBY_FD_128873 | JGI IMG/M metagenome (GOLD analysis project Ga0182739, IMG submission 128873) | Enriched backyard soil microbial communities from Emeryville, California, USA - eDNA 5th pass 30_C BE-Lig BY (version 2) (version 2) | ecosystem: Environmental > Terrestrial > Soil >...
CAAACTTAATGTAAAAGCAACTTATAAAATAGAATCACTGAAAGAAATTGACCATTTGATTACGAATGTCCCAATGCCAACAGATTGGAATGTACAAGATATGAACTGGATTATTTGATGAACCTCCCCCACCTATCGCGTTCGCGCTTGAGGAGGGGGTTTCTTGTTATAAAGACTAACCTAGAAGAAACAAAGCGAATGCTTCTAGATGTACGGGACACCCTCAATTGGATCGATACAATCAATCGCTAACTCTTGTTCTTTAGCTAGTACTGCATTGACGAAAGTTCACAATTAAGAGCCGATCGAGCACTTTTTTGTTTTTGAAATGTTCATTGTCTTCCGTAAATCATTAAGCAAATACTTTCAATATATATCAGCCAAATTGGAATGCCATTTTTCTATGATTTCTCATCAGACGAAAGCATCCTTTCAATCCATTTCCAAAAGAGCAGTACCTTCCAAGACTTCACTAACTTAAAATCGTATTTGGTGCTGGTGACTCATACACACGTTTATAAACTTCTTAACTGTTCGGTCCTTCCCATTCCATCTCAAGTTAGAATGGTACTATGACCTCTGCTGACTTCTGACTGTTCAGCTACACATCACTGAGTAGGTTACCAACTGTGTTTGGCATTTCAGTAGTATTGTCAAAATAAAAAAGGCGAGTGCCCGCAAGTGATGTCTCGCCTTTTTATTTTGTGTTTTTCTTTCTATCAATAGAGCCTATTGTTTAACCTGCTCCAATACAGTTTGGAACTCTTCCTCTTCTTCATTAGCAAATCCTTCAAAGATGACTTCAGCGATATTCGCATGATTAAACACATACGTATACTCCGGTGATATATAGCCTTCTGGATAAGGGACAGCTAAATAATCATACATCGTTCCCTGTTGATTGTCTTCCGTTATCAGAATTTGTTTTCTTCCGTAAATCATCAATTTAATATTCCCGCCTTCTAGTACTACAATCGAACCATTAGGCAATAATTTCTTTGCCATGTCATATCCTCACTTTTTTCATTTATATTTTTCAGCCTACATTTTCGCTCGTTCTCTCAATCCAATCCTTTTACTTTCCGATACAGTTCTTTATTGGCAAAATACGCTACATGCAGGTTTTTCTTAATAAAAAAGTATTTATGAAACGACCTAGCCATTATAAAAATAAAAAAGATGCAAAAAATCCAATAGACCAACATCATAATCGAAAGGAGGATTGATTGAGAAAAGCTCATTACATATTGTGCCACAATATATCCTGCCGGTACTGATATACTTACCAAGGTATACTGCCAAGCCGGTATTTTCTTCTCTGATTGTTTTTCCAAAGACGAATATTTTTTTATTTGTTGACGTACAAAAAAATAAATCAACGCTGCATAAATCATAAACCAGATGACATAATAAATCGGTGATGTAAATCCTAACATATACGAATACTTAAGAATTAACATAAAATAACAAAATGATCCGACGATGCCTAAACCACCTATAAATAAAAGGGATTCCATTTCGTTTTTTTCCGGTTTTTTAATCAGAAGCGCGATTGCCCAAATATTAATCATGGCCATTAAAGGAAATGTTACATAAAAAATCGGTTTGATAACCGGAAAAAGGAGTGGCATGATAATAAGAAAATCAAGAAGAAGGAAGGTATAAGCAAAAATCATCCCTTTAATTTGTACTGTAGAAAAAGGGGTTAATCCTTCCTGAATATGATCGGGTAAATCTCTTCGCTTTATATCTTTGCTAATTGTTAACATGTACTAAATCACCTGAAAAATGAAAGTAATCCATAAGACTATCATTTCTTACTGTCAAGTCCTCTTACTTTTCGATTCAATTCCTTATTAGAAAAATAAACAAACTGAATATTTTCTTTCATAAAAAAGTATTTATGAAGATAGTTCGCTAGCAGCCAAATAAAAACATAAGAAAAACTATAACAAACAATGGTCATCACAACAAGAACAATGGTTGGAGAAAGTCCCATTAGGTAATGAGCAATAATATACCCTCCAGGAACGGAAACACGGACCAATGTATATTGCCAAGCTGGTGTGTTCTTCTTTGACCGTTTTTCAATTGAATCATATTTTTTATATTGCTGAAGTATAGAAAAATAGACTGTCGCGAGAAATAATACACACATCACAATATAATAGATTGGTGATTGGATTCCTCCTATATAGGAATACTTTAGCGCCATGAGAAAATAACAGATTGCACCAACTACACCTAAACATCCACTAAATAATATAGAATCCAGTTCTATATCTTCAACTTTCTTACACAAAAGCCAGATCGCCCATACACTTATTCCTGCTAATAAAGGTAAAATGACATACAGAAAAGCCTTCATATACGGAAAAAGCAAAGGGATAAGAACAAAAGCATCCAGCAATAAAAATGTACCACCTGCAATAACAAATTTAATCTGATAAACATGTAAAGGCTGTAACTGGTCTTGAATATGTCCTGGTAATTGATTAAATCTTTTATGTTGTGGTATTTTCAACATATAGGAACCACCTAATTTCTTGATTTTCATTTACTTCATCCAACCCGCAACTGTTTTAATTCCTTTTTGCACTCCATCTTTGAGTCCATCAGAAAGGTTTTTCTCATCCTTGCCGATCTTAATACCATCTGTCAAATACGTAGTAAAGAAAGTAGCACCAAGACCAACAGCAGCTACTCCTACTAAAGGTACACCAAACATACCGACAATTGAAATCGCTACAGCTCCCGCAGCTAACGACACAGCTCCTAGCCCTGCATCCACAACTGCATCTCCAACAATTTTCTCAGTAGAAGCATTCGACTGAACATTGTTCACTATATTCTCTCCAGTTGATAAGACAATCCCTGCTATCCCTAACTTACTCATAAAGGCACCTTTCACGGCAACTGACGGCCTCACATGTTCAGCTATTTTTAGTTTATGACCATTCCCTAATTTAACTTGAGAATCAATATAGCTATTTTTATAATCTTTACCGGGCATATCTAGATGCTTTCCATTATTAACTTTAAAACCACCCTTATATTTTTCAACGCCCACTCCATATTTTTTTACCTTATAAGCGGTTTCTGCAAATGCTTGGATTTCTGAAACTGTTCCAAATGTAGCCCCTATGGAAGCAAAAGGTGCTGTGGCATCAAATACGACATGTTTCCCAAAAGGTGTAGATAAAGCTGTCCAGTCCACCTTTTCCATTTCTTTCTTCATATCACGATAACTGTCCATTTTTTCTAATTGCTTACTATTAAAGCTGTCTATGGAGACTTTTCCGCCCTTAAACTTCGATTCTAGTTCTTTTACATATGTAATGAGAAGCTGAAGCTCTTCTTCTACTTCCTTCAACGCTTTTGTTTGTTCTTCATCAAATGTATTCAAGTTCTCAATCGTTTTTTCTATTTTCTGTTGTGAATCTTCTACTCCTATAATAACGTGATCATCGCGGAGTTTAGGCAGATTTACAATATCATCTACTTTCGCTGTTAGTGTATTGACTTCATCTGCCAAATAAATGGTCATATTTTTAACTTTTCGTAAGCCCTGCTTCAATTCACCGTCCAAAAAACTTTCTCGAACGAATCCTTTTTTATTTGGCTCTACTGTCGGATACGCGTTATCTGCTTCTTTCAGGACACGACGATATTTTTTAAGAAACTCGCTGTAATAGAGTAAAAAAGGGACATGACAATCTTGATAAAAGGATTTAATCGCTTCAGCACCTTTTCCCTCAAAAGCCTCACCTAAGCTAATCACATCATTCACATCTTTAGATAATTGCGTAATTTTTTCTTGCTGGTCATCTATCCCTTTGACTGTTGCCTCCATTCCGCTAACCAATGGCTCCACGTCTAATACCTTCATCAAGCTTGACCCCTTTTAATACTCGCTGAAATGGCCTCATCCGTTTCTTTCATCGTTTCCACGGACGATTGAGTAGCTTCGATATTTGCCAGTAAAAGAGCTTGATAACTTTGAGCCAATTTCGCCAAATCCTTATTGATATCGATGATCTTTGTTACAGCATTTAATTCATTGCCGCCTTCAATAGATGGTGCTGTAAGCCCAATAAGGCCGGTTGATGTTTTTACCTTATTCAGTGCTTTTTCCACTTCATCATAACGAATTTTGATTTCCTTACTCACCTGCATCACTTCCCTTGTAAAGCTTTAGCTTCTTTTTCTTCCCGAGCCGCTGCCTCTGCTGCAGCAATTGCTTTATGTAACGCTTGAATTTCCTCCAATAAGCTCTCGATTTTTGACTGAATGATCAAAAAAAGTTGTGGAAATTGCTCATCTAAAATTTGTTTATAAGAATCATACACTTCCTTATTACGAAATTCATCAAAATCACTGGCTATGTCCCCTTTCCAAGCATCAGGAACTAAACTCGGCTCTAGACAAGCCAATGCATTTATGGCGAAATCATTATACAGCTGTTCTAGCTCTGGAATGATTTCCTGTAATCGTCGAAGCTCATCCTGCTTTTTAGCAAGTTTACTATATAAAGAGGAAAGCGAAGAATCGAACACGGCATTAAGCACCTCACCCATTGAATCCTATAATTGATGTTTCTCACAAACCTATTAAATCATAAAAAATTCAGAAGTCTCAATGCCCTTACTGAAAGATATACCAAAAATGAGCCATATTCCCTGTTAGAGTAAAATCGTTTTACAGGAAGGAAGAACCAAGCTGTTTTTTTATAGAATCGACAAATTGCTCCAAATCTATGAAACAATTCATCATAAAAACAAGCTTCCTTCAAAAGAAAGAAGCCTGCTGCTATTATTATTGATAAATCTTTGAACCACTCTGACGGAACTCCTCCGCTTTCTCTTCTAGCGCTTTATCTATTTCCATGTCACGAATATTATGAGAAATCTTCATGCTGCAAAATTTTGGGCCGCACATTGAACAGAAATGAGCAGTTTTAGCTCCTTCTGCTGGCAGCGTTTCATCATGGTATTCCATCGCTCGCTCCGGATCAAGTGATAAATTAAATTGATCACGCCAACGGAATTCAAATCGTGCTTTTGAAAGAGCGTTATCGCGAAGTTCTGCTCCAGGATGTCCTTTGGCAAGATCGGCTGCATGAGCGGCAATTTTATACGTAATCACCCCATCGCGCACATCGTCCTTATTTGGCAAGCCTAAATGTTCTTTCGGTGTTACATAGCAAAGCATAGCTGTTCCGTATGAAGCAATCATCGCTGCGCCAATGGCTGACGTAATATGGTCATAGCCTGGTGCAATATCAGTCGTTAATGGTCCAAGCGTATAGAACGGTGCTTCCATACAAATATCTAATTGCTTATCCATATTTTCTTTAATTTTATGCATCGGTACATGACCTGGCCCTTCAATCATCACTTGCACATCATGTTTCCATGCGATTTTCGTTAATTCACCGAGCGTTTCGAGCTCTGCAAATTGGGCATCATCATTCGCATCAGCAATCGAACCTGGACGAAGCCCATCTCCTAATGAAAAGGCAACATCGTATGCTTTCATAATCTCACATATTTCTTCAAAATGTGTATATAAGAAGCTTTCTTGATGATGGGCTAAACACCATTGCGCCATAATCGAGCCGCCCCGAGATACAATGCCAGTCGTGCGTTTCGCTGTTAGTGGAATATATGGGAGGCGTACTCCCGCGTGAATCGTAAAGTAATCCACCCCTTGTTCCGCTTGTTCAATTAACGTATCCCGGAACACTTCCCATGTTAAATCTTCAGCAATACCATTCACTTTTTCAAGCGCTTGATAAATCGGAACCGTCCCAACTGGAACAGGACAATTGCGAATGATCCATTCTCGCGTTGTATGAATGTTTTTCCCTGTAGAGAGGTCCATCATTGTGTCGGCTCCCCAGCGAATAGCCCACGTCATTTTCTCCACTTCTTCATCAATCGACGAAGTTACTGCAGAATTGCCGATATTAGCATTGATTTTCACTAAAAAATTACGTCCAATAATCATCGGTTCACTTTCTGGATGATTAATATTAGCTGGAATAATCGCTCGCCCTTCCGCTACTTCTTTACGAACAAATTCTGGGTCCATATTTTCTCGCAATGCAATATATTCCATTTCAGGTGTAATGATCCCTTGACGGGCATAATGCATTTGCGTTACATTTCTTCCTTGTTTCGCGCGAAGCGGCTTTCTTTTTAATCCTGGAAAAACAAATTCTTTTCCTTGATCTGGATTTTTATAACCATTATCTTCAGGCTTTACTTCACGCCCACTATACTCCTCGGTATCCTTACGCTTACGAATCCACTCACTCCGTACAGATGGAAGACCTTTTTCAATATCAATCTCTACTTGTGGATCTGTGTAAGAACCGCTCGTATCATAGACACGGATAGGCGGATTTACTTCTTCCCCTCGCGCTGTCACAGTTGGAGACTGTTCAATCTCACGAAAAGGCACTCTTATACTTGGTTGTGATCCTTCTACAAACACTTTTTTACTAGCTGGAAAACTTGTCATTACGACGTTCTTTTGTTCACTCATTATCCATTTCCTCCTTTAGTTACAGGACGAAATCTGATTCCCAAGCGGCATGAAAAAACCGGGATCTGTATAGACAGAACCCGGTAGTAGTCAGTTTTTTAAACAGCACAAAGCCATTAAAAAAGCAGATAGCAACTTCCCCACGCTGGTATGAGCCAGATCAGGTCCTGAGGGTTAAGAAACTTTATCGTGTTTCTCTCTCAGCCCAACTTATTGGACACCCCTAGTATGAAAATATTAACTTTTCTCTTATACTATAGAATAGTTTCATAGACATGTAAAGAAAATATTGAAGATTTTGTCTATTGAACCTTATTGTCTAAAAACTGAACAATTTCATCACATAACAAATCCAGATTATCGATTAATGGAGAATGACCGCAAGCCGCCAATTCTTTAAAAACCGCTCGACCATGAAAATCCTCCATGATTTCATCAGCCATTTGTTTAGAAATCACTAAATCATCACTTCCTCGTAATACAAGGACAGGTATTTGAATATCCTTCACTTGATTTCTACCTTGAAGCAATCCGTTATGTTGATCACCTATATTAAAAATATTTAAAGTATGATAGACTTCGGCAAGATTGCGCTGTGTAAGCATATCGTCCACATATTCCTCATACTTTTTGTCATCAGGCTGCTTCTTTGTATAAATTAAAGTATTCCACACAGACTTCAAAAATTCTCGATTATTCGTATCATACGCTTGTTGTACAGTCATTGTCTTAGCATCATTTCTGACTTCCTCCTGTGTTTGCAGTCGTTTCGTCAAGTCCGGGCTTCCAAACGTTGGATATCCCCTCGTTGAAACAGAGGCTAATAAAATTAATTGCTCGCATAGCCCTGGATAATCCGCACAAAACTGCATTGCAACTGCACCACCAGTCGACCAGCCAATCATACTAAACTTGGACAGCTGTAACTGATCCACAAAAAGTTTGAGATCATCTGAAAAATCTTTGATGCTTTCAACCGAACGTATATACGTCGAATGACCGAAACCTCGTAAATCCACAGCTAATATTTTATAAGAGGAAGGAATAACATCGATTAAAAGATCCCAATGCTTAGAAGAGGTCATATTTCCATGAACAAGAAGTAACACTTTATCTCCGCCTGCCCTTTCACGGTATCCTAATGTTTCTCCATTTGCTAAAGTCGTTCTTTTCAGTTCCACTCCCACTTTATTCATTCACTTCATCTCCTCATCTACTATTTGCTAAATATACCCCTCGACTTCTTTTCTCTATCGTTTCGTAAGCGATTGTCTTACAAAATTTACGGCATCATCTAGATTTTCGAAGGTCATTTCATCATCGTCTTGAATATGAGTCACTTTAATCCTCCACTGCTTCTCTTCTGTCAACGTTTCCGTGTTTGCGAGATGGAAGCGAAAAATAAATGAAACGATTGTTTGCCCGCTCATCTCACCCCTCCTTCACTATATTCTCTGAAGTCGATACATCTTCCTTCTTTCCTTTTTTTGCAACAAGTTTTCGGACACTACCGACAATCCCATTTGGAAAGAACATTACTGCAAGGATATACACAATGCCAAACAAAATAAGCCAACGCTCAAAAATCCAATGCACCTTTGCAAGTCCTGTCAGCCAATGGTGAGCCAATTCAATAATAGCCGCCCCTAAAACAGGGCCGATTAGTGTACCCACTCCACCAATAATCGTCATTAATAAAGCATCAAGCGTAATGTCCATCGTAAATACACTCGTATTGACAAAACGCAGCGATAAAGCATATAAAGAACCACTTAAACTCGCAATTCCGCCAGCTACAATACTAGCAATGATTTTATAATGCAAAACTTGATAGCCAAGCGATTCTGCCCGTTGTTCATTATCCTTAATAGCTAGCAATATTCTTCCTAATGGAGACTGAATAAATCGTTTTAATCCAAAATAGACAATGATCATCAGCACAAGACAAACAAGATAAAAGTGAAGTCGATTATGGAAAAACTCAGGAACTCGAAACGTAAATCCATCATTTCCGTACGTAAGGGTCCTCCATTTTTCTGCAGCGACAAGAAATAGACCAGCAAGAGCAAGCGTCAACATCGCATAATAATGACTTTTTAAACGAAGCGTCATCAGCCCTACAACAAAACTGATAATTAGAGAAAACAAAACACCCAAAATAATCGCCCCAGTAACAAGAAGCATCGTTGGTTCATAATGCTTTAACATAACGCTGACACAGTAAGCTCCAATGCCAAAAAACATTGCATGCCCAAAAGAAACAATGCCGGTAAAACCAAGTAAAATATCATAGCTCATCGCAAAAATCGCAAAGATAAAAATTTGTGTAAACAGGATTAGCATGCTTCGATCTTCATAAATAAATGGAAATACGAATAAAGCGAGACCTATAATCAAGAATAACAGAGACTCTTTATCAGTAAATCTATTCCTTCTCACCTCATCACCCCTTTAGCGCAAACAATCCTTGCGGCCTAACTAGTAAAACAACAGCCATAATCAGCATATTAACGGCTAGCGAAAGCTCAGGAACATAATAAGCCATAAAGGAACCAATAAGTCCAACAAGCGTAGCTGCTAAGATGGAACCTGTAATATTACCCATCCCGCCAATGACAACGACGATAAAAGCGAGAATCGCATATTCCATCCCCATATTTCCATGAATCACTCCCGCATATGGAGCAATCAACATACCGCTTAATGCTGCCATAGCCGCTCCAGCCATAAACACATATAAAAAAATCCGCTTAATATTAATACCTAATGACTGAACCATTTCTTTATTAATCACTCCTGCACGTACAATCAGCCCGATTTTCGTATGTTTTAACAGATAATAAATCAAGGCGTACATGAGGAGGCCGACCACAATAATAAAAGCTCGGTATTTAATAATTAAAATATTCCCGATTTCCCAGCTTCCTGTTAAATAGGCTGGAGGTGTAACAGCAATTTGATTAGGTCCCCAGATTACTTTCAAAAATTCCGAGAGAACAATCATAAAACCGAGTGTAATCAATATTTGCTGAACATGATTTCCATACACAGGCTGAATAATCCACTTTTCCGTTATAAAACCGAGAATGATACCCATGAAAATAGCTCCTATTATTCCTGCTATAAAACTATTTGTTAATAGATACAGCCAGACACCGGCATATGCTCCCCAAGCAAAAAGGCCCCCATGAGCAAAATTCAAAACACTCATTAAACCGAAAATTAATGTTAAACCTGCAGCTAGAAGGAAAATTAACATTCCTGTTGCAAGACCATTAATCGTTAAATTAATGAATAGCTCCATATTATGCCCCCTAAGCGATTCCTAAATATTTCCGACGAAGACTTTCATCTTCACGAAGAAGCTGCATCCGTCCATTAAATACCGTTCTGCCGTCGTCAATAATATAAAAAGAGTCTCCTATTTGACTGGCCATCAAAAAGTTTTGTTCAACTAGAATAATCGTTGTTTTTTGCTTCATTTCTTGAATAGAGTGCATAACTTTCTCCACAACAATCGGCGCTAATCCTTTACTTGGTTCGTCAATCAGCAACAATTCGGTTTCATTGACATAAGCTCTGGCAATAGAAAGCATTTGTTTTTGCCCGCCGCTTAACAGTCCGCCTGGCTTTTTCCAAAATGTTTTTAAGTCTGGAAAAAGATTAAGAATCCATTCCATTCTCTCCATCACATCATCACTTTCTTTTTTAATCGCTACTTTCATATTTTCTTCAACTGTTAACTCTCCAAAGATTCCTTGGTCTTCTGGCACATACCCAATCCCTTTGTTGGCAATGTCATGCGGAGGCAAACCGTTCATGATTGCTCCTTTAAAGGCTACCTCTCCCTTTGTCGGCGGATTTAAGCCCATAATCGTTCGTAAAGTTGTCGTCTTCCCCGCTCCATTTCTACCTAATAGCACCGTTACCTCTCCAGCTGGTACTTCAAATGAAATATCTTGAAGAATATGATATTGGTCAATATACGTTTCAACATTTTTAAGACTGAGAAGTGAATTCATCGTACAAACCTCCTAAATAAGCGGACTGCACCATTTCATTGTCCATGATTTCCCTCGGTGTTCCTTCCGCCAGAAGTTTCCCATTAAATAACACCATAATTCGATCGGACAAATCCATAATCATATCCATTTTGTGTTCAATCAATAAAATCGTTTTATCTCCTTCTTCTTTAATTTTTTTAATCACTTGCAGAATAGCTGGTACATCCTCCAACGACATTCCTGCTGTCGGTTCATCTAATAAGAGTAACTCTGGTTCAAGTGCAAGCAACATGGCCATTTCTAACTTTCGTTTCTCTCCATGAGCAAGATTAATGGCTAATGTATTTTCTTTATGTTCTAGTAGAGCTACATGCAGCCAATGCAATGCTTTTTCTTCAAACTTTTGATAGCTGCGATAATGTGTAAAAGCTTGATAGCGCAATTTAGCTTGGGACTGGACAGCCAATCTTACATTCTCTAATACAGTTAAATTAGGGAAAACATTAGTAATCTGAAAAGAACGTCCTATTCCTAATCGTGTTCGTTCAACGACAGACCGCTTCGTGATTTGTTGACCCTTCAGATATATGTCTCCTTTTGTTGGCTTCAATTGTCCACTTAAGAGATTGAACAAAGTCGTTTTCCCCGCTCCATTTGGGCCGATAATCGATTTGAATTCATTTTTTTTAACCGAAAAGCTAACATCCTGTACAGCTTGGTGTGCTCCAAATGTAATGCCGAGATTTTTCGTTTCAAGAATCGCCACGCTCACTCACCATCCCTTTAAAGATGCTCTATTTAAAAACCCCCCTACACCTTCACAGTCTGGTCCAAAGGCGTAAGGGGAGTACAACTACATTTACTTATTCCGGATTGGCGGCGCTGTTTCTTCAGGGCTTAATTCTCTAATTAAAACAGGCACTGGATAATCCACGCCCTTCTTATTCTCTAGTTTAATAGAATAAAGGGTTTGAAGGGCTTGATGATCTTCTTTACGGAAAGTCATCGTTCCTTTCGGTGTTTCAAAACTCATTCCTTCCATAGCCTCAATCAGCTTATCAGAATCCGTACTATTCTCTGTTTTCTTCAAAGCTTCGACAATTGAAATAGCCGCACTCATCCCGCCTGGTGTAAACAAATCAGGAAGCTCACCATTAAAACGATCTTTATGCTCTTTTACTAACCAATCATTGACTTCATTGTTGGGCAGGTCATGATAGTATACGCTAAATCCTTCCATTCCTACTAATGGCTTCATTGTTTTTAACGCGGCAATATCTGGAGCACCAGTCGAAATAGTAATTCCTTTGTCTTGTACTTTCATATCAGCGATTTGATTCCAAGGAGAATTAGCACCCGCCCACACAACAAATAAATAGTCTGGTTTAGCATTGATAATTTTTTGGATATTGGAAGTAAAATCTGTTCCAGCCGGATCGGCAAATTCTTCATGAGTAATAGTTGCTCCCAATTTTTCTGCCGCTTCCTTAAATGCAGTTATTCCATCATGTCCGAAGCTGTTATCTGGTGCAAACGTAGCGATTTTCACTCCTTTTTTAGCAATCGCTGCTGCTCCTGCTACAGCATCTTGTGAGGAGTTTCGCGCTGTTCTAAAAACGTATTTATTGAACTCTGAACCAGTAATACTATCTGCAACAGCTGGTTCTACGACAAAGATTTTTTTATATTCTTCTGCAAGCGGTACAACAGCTAGCGTATCAACAGAACTAGATGAGCCCACTAGAAAATCTACTTGATCCTCTTCAAGTAGTTTCGTTGCTTTTTGTACCGCTACTTCTGCTTTCGTTTCTGTATCTTCTATAATGAATTCGATTTTTCGCCCATCGATTTCTCGCGTTCCATCCGTTGCATAATCAAGCCCTAGCTCAAACCCTCTTGTTGTTTGCTTACCATATGATTCAAGTGCCCCTGTCATGGAAGCAAGCACACCAATTTTGATTGTTCCTTCTTCTGATTGCTCAGAGGATGAAGAACCAGAGCTACAAGCTGATGTAAATACCATCATAAGTAAAACTACAAACAAAGCACCTTTCATTTTCCTCATTCGTTTTCCTCCTATTTTAAAAAATGAAATCCATTACTGCTTGGTATTATCTTAAAAAAAGGGAGTTACAAAGGAGTTACAAAATCAGGAGCGAATAAAAAAGCTGAATAGAGGCTTCCCTCATTCAGCTTAGATTGAGTCCGTTTCGGATAGGATAATATCTGTTGCTTCCATAATCATCTTATACATTTCTTTTGTAGCAGCAAGCGGTTCAACATCGATTTCTTCTTGCAGCACATCACAGCACTTTTTGTACCATTTTAAACTTTGCGGACGATTGTTATGCATATAATAACAATACATTAAGAGACGATACGCTTCTTCCCAAGTGCGATCTTTTTCTAGAATTTTTTCACACCAGTAAATGGCCTCATGGTACGCTTCTGTGGCAATACTTAATTGAGCATACTTCTCCGCTCCTCTCAGAAAAAGAACCAATAATCGTTCTCGTTCATTTAAACACCAGTCATGAAATTTGCGTTCAGGTAAATAATCTCCTTTATAAAGTGTCAATCCTCTTTTTAAATATTCTTTGGCCTGCTTTTGATTACGTTCTTCTAAGCCGCTTAACATCCATTGTTCAAACATCGTAGTATCCAGCATATAAGCTGACTGATCATTTATTCCGTAACTACTGCCCACTCTTTTAATAAAAAAAGATTGTGACCTTGCTTTCCGTTCCGGCTCTAGTACACTATTAAGAGCATTTAAAGCTACTTTAAAATCTCGGTCTGCTGTTTTCTCATCTTGTTCAGGCCATAGTATCTCTATAATTTCTCGCTTTTGCAGCAGTTTATTTCTCTTTGTAAGAAATAGTTGAAACAATTCTTTTGCTTTGCCTCTTTGCCAGCCTTTATCCTTTACTTCCTGATTGCCTAACAAGACTTTGAATTGTCCGAGCGTTGAAATCTTTAGTGTATAACCAGGGTGTGTCAAAAGATCATGATACCCTAGTTCCTTTAACGTTTTAGAAACAAACGGTTGCCCAATATTCCGTTTTTGAGCTTCGAGCAGAATGGGGACGAACTGCTGGACATCCACAGGACCATACAATGTTCGTTTTAAAAGCAAATACTCATACTGTCCAAGTTGAATTTTTTGAAATAATTTTATACATTCCTCCTCAAATACATGCCAGGAACTTACGGAATAAGCAAGCTGAACTTTCCATAGCGTAACAAGAGTAAGCCCGTAAGCATCGCCGCATTGCCAAAATAGCTGCTCCGCTTCGTCTAATTCTTGCTCAGCCATCGTCCAACTTTCCGTATAAACATAAGCAATAGCGATACTTAAACGAATATAAGCTGTCAGCCATTGGTCATGTACCTTTTCTGTTTCCTCCATAGCCAATCGTCCGTACTCAACCGCTTGTTTATCATCTTTTCTTCCTGCATAGTACAAACATAAGCCTAAATACGGTTCTGCTTTTCCTCTTGAATTTTTTATATCTCCCATAATCGTTAATGCCGTTTCATAACACTGTATCGATAAAGCAGGATCATAGGTTGAAAGCAGTTGAATGGCATGCCCCATTCTAATCCAGCCACAGGCTTCTATATAAGATGACTTTATTTGAATTCCATGTCCAATTGCGGCTTGAGCTAAACGTTTGCTTTCTTCAGCATTACCGATATAGGTCTCTACTAAGGATAGAATAAGTTCCGTTTCTCGATGAAATTGAGGGATATGCGTTTCTTGATTAAAAGAGTATTCCTTCTGTCTTTCTTGTAAAATTTCTTTTGCCATCATTAATCTTCCTGTTCGCAAATATAAACGAGCTAGCAAATTTCCATTTTTACTTGTGTTGATTTGTTTAATACGCGTTAACCATTGTTCTGCTTTATTCGTTTTTCCAGAGTTAATTAAGTTTTCAACTAACAATTGATGTAGCTCTGCGATTTCCTCTTCATCGACATCATAGCTATTCTCTCTTAATTGAATAGCTGCTTGTAAATGCCTTTCAGCTTTACCAGGCTGGAGCGTGTCTAAATATATCCTTGCTTTCCCCTCATGGGCACGACTCATTATTTGTTTATCATCATATTGCCTGCTAAAAAAAAACAATCGATTATAGCAAAATTCCGCTCTTTCATATTGAGAACAAAGCCGCATCACTTCCGCTTCAATCAACCATAGCAAATAATGTTCATCTTTTTTTATTTCAGGAAGAGCGGTTACTTTCTCCAATAAATAATGAATCTTTCCTTTTTTCAACATACTCATCCCGTGCATATGCAAAATTCTAGCCATCCCACCGAAATCAACAAGTTTCTCTAAATGATAAAGACTCATTTCAAACAAACCTCTATTTTCATAATAGCGGGCGGCTCTCTTATTTAATTGAACAAAACGGTCTGATTGCATGTCTTTACATCGTTTCTCCAATAGCTCTTGAAACAAGGGATGATAACGGTATTGCTGATGACCAGTTGGTATAATAAACAAGTTTTGAAGATTCAAATACTGCATCATTTCCTCAGCATTCTCGATATCCAGAATATAATTACATGCTTCGGGAGACAATTCTTCTAATATACTTGTTTGTTCCAAAAAGGATTGAACTGCGGAAGATTGATTACGTAATACTTCCAACGTGATATATTGAAAAAAAACCTCTAAATAGGAAGAACGATTGGTAATGATTTTATGAAGATGTGTTCCCTCCATCAATTGTTGAGCAACAACTTCTAGAGCAATAGCCCATCCTTCCGTTAACTGAAAAATACGTGCTAACTCTTCGTCACATAACGTCAGATGGTAAAAGTCGATAAAAAGAAGCTCAGCCTCTTCCTTTGTTAATGCTAAATAATCTTGAGTAATTTCAAGCATATGACCATTCATCTTTAAACGGGGAATCCAGTTCCACTGCGGTTTATTTCGGCTAGATAGAACAAGGTGCAGGTTCGAAGGATAATAGTTGGTGAGATATTCCATAAACAATTGAATAGACATAGATTTTTCTACATGATGAAAATTGTCGATAATTACAATCACTTCTTCAGATAAGGCAGCCAGTTCATTAATAAATAAAGCACTCCATTCTACCAGCTCATCTGTTTTAGAAAACGGAGTACTTGCGTAAGCCCTTTCTAGTAAAACTTGTCCGAAAGAAGGATAGAGTTGTTGAATACTATGAATCATATACTGATAAAATTGAAAAAAATCATCATCTTGTGAAGAAACATCGTACCAACATACTTTTTCTTTCACGTCTTGGACAAAAAGAGCTAAAGCTGTACTTTTTCCATAACCAGCACCGGCATGGATGATTGTCAAAGGATACTGATTGATTTGTTTCAATTTCCGGTATAACCCAGCACGCCTAATCTTTGGTTCGCGAATCATTGGAGGCTTTAGCTTAGTACTAATCACAGCAAGTGGTTTCATAAGCTTCATCCTTTTTTCATAATTATCCAGATTCACTATTATATAAGCGCTTTCATTTTGATATTACACGATAAAAACAAAAAGGGAAAGTTATCCAAAAGTATAACTCCCTAAATCAACATCTTTCATCTGCTTACTACAATAAACCCTATTCTTTCTATTTAGAATAACTAGCTGCTGTCCCATGTACCATTTCTACGATCAAATTCATCGTTGCTTGTGCGTCCTGTATTCCTAACTGATAAAGCTTCTTAAGCTTTTCCTTATTTTTTTCAAAACGACTAATCGTAATCGGAGAACTTGGCGCAATAACAAGTGCTCTTCCTTCACGTTCAAGCTTCGTCACGTAATGAAGAGTTTCATTATAGATTTCATGACGTTGATCTAATAAACGAATCATTTCCGGATATTTCTTAAATAGACGTTTATAGATGATTCGGAATTTCTCAGGTGTTTTCACATAATTGCGATCACGCGTTAAAACGACAATTACTTTGTCACATCCATCCGCAATCGCTTTCCGTACAGGAATTGGATCAGATGTTCCGCCATCTAAATATTTTCCACCTTTATAGTCGACCATAGGAGAAAATACCGGAATTGATGAAGAAGCACGAAGAACAGTCGAATCATAATTCATATGTTCTTTTCCAAAATAAACAGGCTTTCCTGTTATCACATCCGTTACACCTGTTACAAACTCACAAGAAGAGGCTAGAAAAGCATCATAATCAAAAATTTCTAATTGATGCGGAATTTCATCAAAAAGAAAATCCATCCCAAATAGTGATTTTGTTTTCATAAAGTTTGACAGGCTTACATATCTTTTGTCTTCAATATAGTTTGTGTTTACGCGATAATTGCGACCATGTTGTTGAGAAACATAAGATACACCATTACAAGCTCCTGCCGATACACCAATCACATAATCTGTCATAATTTGTTGATCAATAAACGAGTCAAGAACGCCGATTGTATACAATCCGCGCATACCTCCACCCTCTAAAACGAGTCCAATTTTTTCTTTTTTCATTATAATCCTCCCAACTGACATAAAACAAAATAAGTTCGTATACGTGTACTATTCATAATCATTAACAGGTATATTAATCTAGCATACACTTTTTCAAAGTAATATTTTCTCCATTTTAAGGATATCATTCATTCAACATATGTAACAGTAATTAGCATTATGACCCTTAATATAGAAGCAACCGAATCGTTTAGCACCATTTTATTAGTTATATCGAAATAAAGTAAAACTTCCAACACCCCAATGTGGAGTACTGACTCTTCATCCGTATACAAAAAATCCTTTGCCTATTTCAGCAAAGGATTTTTTGTGCTATATATGAAAAAAGAATGGAATAAAGGAGCCAATAATCGCACCTAAAATAGCCGTTAACGCCATTGAAATTGAACTCATCGAGAAACTCAGTTCTCCATATTCAGATGCCTTCGACGTTCCTAGTGCATGTGATGCGCTACCAAGAGCAATTCCTTTCCCCATATCACTATTAATACGGCTCCATTTCAAAAAAGAAGGTCCTAATACAGCTCCAACAAAGCCTGCAATCACCACAAATACAACGGTAATAGCTGGAATACCACCTAATTGAGCAGAAACTTCCATTGCTATAGGGGTTGTAATCGATTTTGGTAAAAGTGAGAGAATCATATCTTTATGTAGCCCAAATACAAATGCCAATATAGAACCGCTAATTATTCCCACAAACAACCCAATACATACACCTGTAACAATGGGTGCTAAATGCTTCATTAACATTTTTCTTTGATTATATAAAGGATAAGCTAAAGCGACAACAGCTGGCCCTAGCAAAAAATTAATCCATTTTCCGCCGATTAGATATGTGTTATAAGGAATATGGAAACAAATAAGAAAAGCTATAATGATTAGCACTGTTGTTAAAATCGGTGATAAAAGCGGTGAAGAGAAACGTACATATAACCGATTCATAGCTAAATAGATGATAACTGTTAACGTAATTATAAGGACTGCGATGAGTGTTTGTGCCACTTTTTCTTCTGCTCTCTTTCTTTCGTTTTATTTCCAACAACTTCACTGGATTTCCCTGCTGCAATCATAGTGATGATTGTACTAATAACAACAACTAAGAGGATTAAAACTCCTTTGCCGGTAAAAAGCTCCGGGTACTTAATAATTCCTACTAGCGTTGGGACAAATAACAGTGGTAAAAAAGCTAATAAAAATCCCGCTCCTTGTTTAATCCATTTAACGGAGAAAATATTTAAAGATAATCCAAGGAAAAGTAACAGCAATCCTATAATACTTCCTGGTAATGGAATATGTAAGTAGGTATGCACTAGATTACCTAAAAATGAAAAACCGAATAAAATCGCAATTTGTACAATAATTCTGATGATATTCATAAATAAATAGATATCCCTTTTTAGGACAACTATCCTCCTTCTCTTTTAGACTATGTTAAATTCTGTATTCTTTCAAAATCATTATACTCCCTTTTCCCCCTTCATGAAACCTTAACAATTGAAGCTCTCTTTTTACATCATTTCCACCTTTTATTAACAATCTTCTTCTA
>Ga0182739_1002195_pt1 | contig 18585 bp, 19 predicted proteins | sample eDN5th30CBELigBY_FD_128873 | JGI IMG/M metagenome (GOLD analysis project Ga0182739, IMG submission 128873) | Enriched backyard soil microbial communities from Emeryville, California, USA - eDNA 5th pass 30_C BE-Lig BY (version 2) (version 2) | ecosystem: Environmental > Terrestrial > Soil >...
CCCGCGACCGTCACTTGGACGGGCCCGCGACCTCCTAAGCCCGGGTGGTGAAATTGGTAGACGCAGGGGACTCAAAATCCCCCGCCGCAAGGCGTGCCGGTTCGATTCCGGCCCCGGGCACCATCTCGAAATCTTCCCTATATTCAACGACTTGGAAGATGGAGCAGCCCAAGCCCCGAACCGGGGGATTTTTCCAGAGTTGTAGTCAGGTACAGTTTCGGTACAGTGATGCGGTGCGAGCCACACTTTTGACCGCTCATGGCTACGATTGTTAAGACACACTCGGGCACTTGGAAAGCCCTGATCCGCAAAACCGGCTGGCCTACGACAGCCAAGACGTTCCGCACCAAGCGGGACGCTGAAGACTGGGCGCGACGCACCGAAGACGAAATGGTGCGCGGCGTCTACATCCAGCGTGCGCCCGCCGAACGCATGACGGTGGCGGTCGCGCTTACGCGATATCTCAAGGAAATCACGCCCACCAAGCGCGCCTCGACCCAGGCTGGCGAGCATAAAAAGGCGCAGGTCCTGATTCGCCACCTTGGCAAGTACTCGCTGGCCGCGCTGAACGCGGAAATCGTCGCACAGTTCCGAGACTCGCGGCTGGCCGGCGATGTTGACGAGAATGGCAAACAAAAGCCACGCAGCAACAACACAGTGCGATTGGAACTGGCGCTGCTAAGCCACCTGTTCACCGTCGCTATCAAAGAGTGGGGAATCGGCCTTCCCTTCAATCCCGTGTCGAACATCCGCCGCCCGGCGCCCGGTGCCGGCCGTAATCGAAGGCTGACACCAGAAGAACAGGGCCGCCTGCTCAACGCCGTAGATAAACACTCGAACCCCATGTTCAGTTGGATTGTGCGCATCGCCATCGAGACCGGAATGCGACTGTCTGAAATCGCCACCCTGCGCCTGCGGCAAGTAGACATCGCCAGACGTGTTGTCCGGCTGGATCACACCAAAAACTCTTCGCCTCGCACGGTACCCCTGACCGCCGAGGCAACGCGCGTCTTCACCGAAGCGCTTGCCAATCCCTTGCGCCCGCCAGAAACCGAACTGGTGTTTTTTGGCGAGCCCGGCAAGGACGGAATCCGCCGCCCCTATCTGTTCGACAAGGCCTGGACCGACGCCAAACGCGCTGCCGGCCTGGAGGATTTCCGATTTCATGACCTGCGTCATGAAGCCGTCAGTCGGTTTGTGGAGGCGGGCCTAAGCGATCAAGAGGTGTCAGCGATTAGCGGCCACAAGTCTATGCAAATGCTCAAGCGCTACACCCATCTTCGCGCGGAAGACCTTGTACAGAAGCTGGATCGCATTGCCCAGGCCTCGCAACCTGCGGCCCGGAACGAGCGAGATGCTGGCCAACATACCGCGCCTCAGCCATAGCCCCTCGTTGTGCAGTCAAGTTGAACAACCGATTGTTTTAACCTACGGAGGAAAGTCGTTTTGCATACCGCAATCAAGCTCGTCGCCATCGGTGGCCTTGCCCTCGCCCTTGCCGCCTGCGGCAGCGCCAAAGACGCCAACAAGAGCAATTTCAGCAAGGCCATCCAAGCGTATCTGGACACCCAAAAGGGCCTATGCGCCGCAATCCCCGGCAAGGGTATGCCGTTCACGTTGGCGAACCAGGACATGTTGGGGCAACAGAGCAAGAAACGGGCGGACGCCCTGGTCGAAGCCGGGCTGCTCAGCAAGCGAGACACGGAAGTCAAAGCCATGTTCGGTAACAAGATGGAGCCGGCGACGGAATATCAGGCCACCGAAAAGGGCAAGAAGTTCCTCGTCGCCAATGGCGCAAACACGCTGGCCACCCAAGATGCCTTCTGCACTGGCAAATACACGGTCGTGGACGTGGATAACTTCACTGAACCCAGCGATACGATGGGTGTGAAGCTGTCCCGGGTGAACTACCGCTACAAGGTAGAGGGTGCCGACGACTGGGCCAAATCGGAGGGCGTGCGCGCCAACTACAAGAATTTCGCCGAGCAGGCTCAGGGTGATATACAGGGCAAGGCTGCCCTCATTCTGACCAATGACGGTTGGATGCACGAACGCTTGTTCAAGCGCTGATGCGACGTTGAAACGGCAATAGACGAAAGGCCTTCCACCCGGGTGTGAAGGCCTTTCTTTCGTATGGGCTGTCGCCAAGATGCTGAAGGCATCGCACGTACAAGATTCGGCACAGGCACCTATCGTTGGGAATTTCCCACAAATTTTTATCGCACGCACGCACTCAAAAAAGCGGCAATGAACACCAAATCCTTAGTCAGCCTTAAGGCGTTGATTCTCAAATCTATTTGGTCCCGCGAAGTCCGGTCTGGAAGACCGGTGCGACATATTTTGGCTGCACAAGACAACTAATTTTGGTCGTTGCCGATGCTCTATTTTGGTCTTTAAAATCAAAGACTTATCGTTGACATCCATAGCCTCACAGTAAAGACTGGCCTCACCTACGGTGAACTTGTGAGGCATATGAATGACTACTGGCGAATACCTATTGGTACGTTTCGGACCGTTGATGAGCATCGTCGACGTTGCCACATTGCTCGGGCGATCACCCGATGGCGTCCGGGTGGCGCTTTATGCAGATACCGATTTCTCCCGCAAGCTCAAGCCCGCCATGCTGCGGGTCGGCCGCCGCATCTATTTTCGGACACTCCAGATAACGGAAGCGCTCGATCTCGAGCAGCCCACCGACGATGGTGCCGTGACTGCCCAGACCTCAACGCGAGGGCCGCGAGCATGAGTCGGCTAAGAGTCATTAGTGACCAGACATGGCGCTGCAACCGCCTATCGGGTTGCACCATCGAAGACCGCTATGCACTGTTCTACTTCCTAACCTCGCCGTTTAGCAATGTCATCGGTGCGTATGAAATCGTCCCTCGCGTTGCAGCTTCGGAAATGGGCTGGGACCTGGAATCACAGCTGATGCCTGTAATGCGCCGTCTGATCGATGCGGGCATGTTGGATTTCGACGCTCAGGCAAATTACATCTGGGTCAAAGATTGGTGGGACCACAACTCGGCCAAGATGGCAGTTGCAACAACACTGAGGAAAAAGGCCCTCGCACAGATAGAAGCACTGCCTCAAGGCTGGCGCGATGCGTATGTATGCGACTTTATCAATCGGCTACCTGCCGACGATGATGGCAATCTCCTTCGCAATACGGTAGCCAAAGCCCTTCGATACGGTCCATACAGCCTATCGATACCCTATGCCGAACGCGATGACGATGGATTGCACTCTGCCGACGCTACGAAAAACATGCAGAGAAATCAATCGCTTGCTGAGCGGCATACCCTAGCGACACCGTATATCAAGGGTATGAATAGGGAGGAAGCTAACACTACTACTAACCATAATCGTAGCTATATCCCTACTACTAGAACGACACCCCAGCGCGCCGTGCAATACCCGAGTGGGCTCGTCTACGCAGAAAAGATGTCGATCGAGAACCTTCTTACCGATGTCGAGCCAGCCGATGCCCAGGCGCTACTTGACGAACTGGAAGGAGCCATCAGGAAACCAGGCACCATCAAGAAGTCAAAGGTCGCGTACTTCAAGGCACTACTGGATCGCCATCGCACGGGTCATTTCGTACCGGCAGCCGGTATTTCCGTCGCAACGAAAAGAGAACGCGAGGCCGCAAGCGATGGCGATTCATCTGAATCAGAATCCACTCCCCTCAGTCGGGAGGAATGCCGAGCTCGACTTCAAGAACTCAAGGCGCAACTAGACTCGCGTACGAGACTCCCTGAATGAAGCAGAAGACCACACTCAGCATCCGCTTGGATGGTGATCTGAAGCGGCGCTGGCAGGAACTTTGTCTACGCCAAGGCAGCAACTCCAGCGACGGCCTGCGACAGGTTATTGTCCGGCTTCTTAACGGTTCGGCAACGCACACGTCGCCCACTCCGTCAGCGCATGAACAGCCCGACACTTCGCGTCGCCGCTTGGAACTTCGGCTGACAGACACGGAATGTGCCCGTATCGAGACCCTGGCCTCGCAACAAGGCATGTCCGCCAATCGGTGGGTGATTCATCTGATCCGGGCCAATCTGAGCGGAGAACCACAGTTCGGCATGACCGAGCTACGAACCCTGGGCGAATCGAACTCCCGGCTGCTAGCCATCGGCCGCAACCTCAATCAGATTGCTCGGCATATGAACGCGGGGCACCCGTTGGAGATGGCAATCACTGCCGACCGTATCGAGACGCTGACCCGCCATATCAAAGCTCATACTGCGCGGGTGGCGGACATCATGCGCGCCAACATCGACCGGTGGAGGTTGGAATGAGCCAGATCATTGATGGAATCTTGAAGGACTGGGGTGAACGCATCTACAACAAGCCAGTCAGCGGCCAGGGACCAAAGCGTACGGTAACCAGGTCTCGTACGGCACGCCCGGCCAAGCCGTTGCTAATGGCGGGCAGCGCACGTGTGCGCGAAAAGCTGATCCTCACAACGCGCAAAACGCCCGAAGTCATGGTGAAGATCTCCGGCGGCGGGAAGAGCATCAAACAGGTCAAGGCGCATCTCGACTATATATCGCGCAATGGTCTTGTCGAACTGGAAAATGAAGACGGCGAAATCATCCTTGGGCGAGAGGCAGTAGACGACGTGCGCGACGAATGGAAGAGCGGCCAATATGGGCTGCCGGAGAACGGCTCTTGCCGCGAGACGATCAATATAGTGCTATCCATGCCGCCCGGCACCGAACGGCGGGCAGTAAAAGACGCCATCCGGGCCTTTGCACAAGCGGAGTTCAGCGATAACCATGCTTATGTCTTCGCTATCCATGACGACGAGGCACACCCTCACGGCCACCTCTGCGTCAAATCGCTTGGCTTTGACGGTAGCCGGTTAAACCCGAGAAAAGCGGACTTGCAACGCTGGCGGGAGAGATTTGCCGAAGCACTGCGCGAACGAGGCGTCGAGGCCAACGCCACGCCGCGCCGGGCACGAGCAGACACGCGCAAAGTCATCAAGCAAGCGACTCTACATGCGACCAAGAATGGCAAGAGCATGAAAGCTGACGCGGAGCAGGATCGTTGTCACATTGGCGTGTCGCGCGCCATAAAGGATAGCTATGGCCACATCGCAAGAGCGCTTGCCAAAGGAAACGACATGGACAAGTCGCTCGCCCTGGCAATCGTCCAGTTCCTCGATCCTAGCCGGGCCACTACTCCGCCGATTCGAGTGCGTCTCCGCAGCAGCATCGATGCGACCAAGGAAGCACAGCGCCGAGGCAGCGAAGACCGTTCAGGAAAAAGCGACCTGGACCGTTAATCACTGCTCAAGAAGGATCGCAAAATGGCTTTACGCTACGACGCCCTGCAAGACTATTGTGATGATCCTGCACGCACCGGCAATGTGCAGGTCATTCTGTATGCGCATTACTGGAAAGGATTTTCCCTGTCCGTGCAGGACGACATGGTGGAGCACTCAGTCATAGACGAGAAAGGTCGGCCCTACCGGTTCCGAACCGTAGAAATGGCTTTAGCAGAATTGGCAAACATTTCCTATCTTTCCGACCGCATCATCATTGACCGTCGAATGTGGTCGCCGTAAGAATGAGCCTAGCTACTATGACTTAGCCCTAAGTACAATCAACTTCGTTTTTTACCAATCAACCCATACGAACGTTGCACCGCCCCAAGAACGCATTGCGTCCCGGGCGCCGACCCGAAAAGAAGGGTTCCGACCGCCGAGAGTAGATCGGCCGCTTAGTCGCCCCAAGAACGTCTCCTCGTACTGGGCGCGGTCTTTGAACAGACCGACAGACCGGACAGCACGGTCCTGCGTTCGCCTCAACTCCCAGGAGTGGCGAACATGAACAAGCTACCAGCCTCTTTCATTCTTGTCGTTGGCATTGCGGCGTCGGCCATCGCCTTCGCGCAAATTCCCGTAACCGATAGCGCCTCCATTGCCAAGAGCGTTGAGCAGCAGGTCGAAACTATGGCCAAGTGGAAGACGCAGTACGACCAAATGGTCAGCCAGATCGACCAATTGAAGCAGCAGTACACCGCGGTCACCGGCACACGTGGCATGGGTCAACTGTTCAATGATCCGCAGCTGCGCGACTACCTGCCCCACGACTGGCAAGGCATCTACGATGCCGTCAAGTCCGGCGGCTATGCCGGCCTAAGCGGTCGTGCCGAATCTGTCTATAGCCAAAACAAAGCCTACGACGCCTGCACAGGTTTCGCCGACTCGCAGGAACGTACCCATTGCGAGGCGCGAGCCGTAAAAGGTGCTCAAGACAAGGCTTTTGCGCTCGATGCCTACGACGCTGCGAAAACCCGCCTCGGTCAAATCGACCGCCTGATGGCACAAATCAACAAGACGCAGGACCCAAAATCCATCGCCGAACTGCAAGGCCGCATCGCGGCCGAGCAAGCCATGATCCAGAACGAACAAACCAAGCTCCAGATGTACCAGATGGTCGCGGCCGCTGAGGATCGTCTACAACAGCAGCGGCAGAGAGAGATCAGCGCAAGGGCCGTGGATCAACGTAGTTACCCCTCCCTTCAAGTCTTCAACCCGCTCGCGCGCTAAGGAGGAAACCATGGCCCCATTCTATGTAATCACCCTCGTTCCAGTGGTAGCGCTGTGTGTTGCCATCTATCGCTTTTGGACCTGCGCTCGCCGTCTGCCGTCCGACTATTACAGAGAACTCTTGCGGCGCGCGCCGCAGATGCAGGCCTTAGACGCCGTCGCAGTCGGCATGGCCGGATTTGCGGCCTATTACGCGGCGATGGGATTGTGGGGATTCACGCTGCCTCTCCTTGACGAGGAACCCTTGCCGTCGTGGATGAACGTCATCCTATCTGCGGTCTCTTCCCTTGCGTGCATCGGCGTCGTCTGGATAAACGCGCCAAGCCGCTTCACGCGGCCGACATGGGGCGGCATGCGCGAGAGCGTCGTACGGACCCTCGTAGCGCTGCGCATCATCGAAGCAGCAGAAATAGCGCACGCATTCGAGATCATTCATACACATGAGGCACACAAATGAAGAAGGTCATTCTCCCTTTTCTCATTCCTATCTTAGTCTCCGCATGCGGCGACAACACACCAGCACCAACCGTGGATTGGTACAAGGCACATGCCTCCGAGCGCAAGGCAATGATCGCGAAATGCGAAGCGAACCCCGGGGAGTTCGCCGCGTCCGCCAACTGCATCAACGCCAAGACAGCGGCAAACCATCTGGCCGTCGACAAGCGAGGCTATCCCGACCTGATACCAACCAATCCACTCAAGGGAGGGCAATAACATGGGGTTCGCTTTATTCCAGTGGATAGGCGGCAGCGTCGATGCAATGCTGAACACCTTCGTATCGGAAACCGCGTCGAACGTCATCCTCGGCTTTCAAATGCTGATGCTGACCGGCGTCACGCTGTACATCACTTTGACTGGCTACGCCATCAGCACGGGCGCGGTTGAAGCTCCGTTTCAGACGTTCATCAAGCAGTGCATGAAGATCCTCATCATTACGGCATTCTGCATGACGGCTGATTCCTACACGGCCACTGTTGTGTCGGCCATTCAAGGACTGGAGACGGGCCTGGCCGACATCATGTCCACATCTAACGCTCAAGCGACAAGCATCTATGAGGTGCTGGATAACTCGGCGGACAAGGGGCTTAACGTGGCTTACGACATGCTAGGCAAAGTCGCAAAGCGCGAATTCTACGAACTAGGTCACATGGTCTGGGACACACTGAATGCTCTCATGATGGCCCTTGCCGTGTTTCTTATTCATTTGCCTGGAGCCGCGACCATCATCATGGCAAAGCTCGGTTTAGGAATAATGCTTGGCCTTGGACCTCTGTTTGTCGCCGCGTTAATGTTCCCATCCACGGCAAAATGGTTCGACAAATGGTTTGAGCAGGTACTGGCCTACATCCTTGAAATTGCCATCACAATGGTTGTCATATCTGTCGGTGTGGCGCTATTCAAGGCGCTATTCGACAGCGTAATAAGCACGACCACGGACAATCCGATCAATTCGTTTGCGCAGATCGTCGTTCTCGCCGTGATCATTTTCTTCGCGCAGAGACAAACGAGCGGTTTAGGGGCTCGACTGGCTGGCGGCATCGCCTTTGACGCGGTGACGTTCAGGAGCATGGCGCAAGGTATTGGCAACATAGTGAACCCTAAGACGACGCGGCGCGATATGCAGTCAGGCATGATGGTTACTGCCGGACGAACCAACCACATGATTGCAGGCAACACGATGTGGAACCCAGCCTACCGGCAGCATGTCTTGCAAAACATGGGTAGGAATTGGGGACCGGCAACGGGTGGCTCCGTCAACGGTAAGTGATGTGCGTGTTGGCGCCCAAATCGGCCTCGCCATCAGCGAGGCCTTTTCATTTATGTTCATACATATCTCCGCGCTGCGCTTGGGCAACCCCTTCGGTTGCATCCCGCGTCCGTTCTTGCCGGACCGGCTGCGGGGGCAGGCCCAACGGCTCCGCCTTGTTCCTTCCCCCTTGGCTCACAGGCTATGTGGCTTCCAGAGACATCAAGGGTGAAGGCTACGCCCGGGATCCTCACCCGGTCCCTGCGCTGCGCTCCGGGCTGCGGCTTCCGGCCCCGCCCTTGACGCCTCTTCCAGCCAGACGGCATCCGTAGCGGCGCTGTCAAGCGGACGACGGGTCAAGGGGTTGGTGCGGCCCACAGCCCGTAGGGCGAGGACACGGCCCCTTGACGCGGCATGAGCGCCTCACGCTACGCCCAGGGAGCAGGAGTTCCGGGCCAAAGGCCCGCAACGCCTGCCCCGAGGCTCCCGCCGGCGAGGGTGGAGAGTCCAGAGAGGCAAAGCCTCTTTGGAAACTTACTACGTGACAGGCCCGTGACCGACACTGCCGCCCATCGCAGATGAAACAAGACAATTTCAGCGCATGCCCTTCTTGGCTGCGCGAACTGAACCAGGATACCCCTACCTCTTGTAAAATCGAGTTACCTACGGCAAGGAGGCACCATGGCTGGCGAAGGTAAATGCGGGCTACAGCCCCACCAAACCATATCAGACGCCGAACGCAGCCGACGTGAAGCGGCTGTTAACTACGCGCGAGCGTCCGTCGGTTTAGAAGGTTTTTCGCTCAGTGAAGCAAACGAGGCTCACGCCCGACGCTTCATCGCTGGAGAGATAAGCCTGCAAGAGTTTGTACGGCCACGTGTTGACGTATCAGTGGACCCAAAGTCTTCGTCATGACGAAGAAATTTAGGATTTGGGGACTAGTGCAGGATAGGCTGTCGCCGGTTTCGGTAGTACACATGTATCGAAAAGGCACTTCATATAGCTATCAATTTACCCAGATGAATTAAGGTCCGGTGCTACTACGGAGCAAGGGAGACGTTCAAATCATGCCTGTCCACTATGAACAATATCAGTTAGACATCACTGCCGATGTAGAGAAAGTCTTGGCTGATGCGGAATGCCAACCTATCTTATTTGTCGGCTCGGGGTTTTCTAAGCGCTATGCAGCCGGACCTAACTGGGAAGAGCTATTAGCCACTCTTGCAGCACAATGCCCGCTGATTGATAAAGATTTCGCCTACTACAAGCAAACATACAGTGGGGATTTGAAACGGATTGGCTCAATATTCACCGATGCATATCGCGAATGGGCATGGGGCAAAGGAAAATCCCATTTTCCGGCCGACTATTTCGCCGCCAGTGCACCGGCCGATATTTTTATAAAGCACTCGATTGCCGGGATACTGGAGAACCTCGGGCCTAACGCCGGTGGCTCTTACGGCGACGCGAAACTCGACTCAGAGATAGAGGCCTTAAAGAATATAAGTGCACATGCAATTATTACGACAAACTATGACCAGGTAATTGAGCCTCTTTTCCCTGAGTACGATGTCATCGTTGGGCAGCAAATCATGAGAAAGGGCTACCTAGCGATTGGTGAGATATTTAAAATCCATGGATGCCGGACGTCACCAAGTTCACTCGTCTTCAATGAGGCGGATTACCAGCGCTTTGAAGAGGATCATAAGTACCTGAGCGCTAAACTTCTGACGTACTTCATTGAGCACCCTCTGATCTTTATCGGCTATCGTGCCGACGACCCTAATATCAAGGCAATCCTTTACGACGTCCATCGCATGGTACGTTCCGCGACAACTGACCTAATTCCAAACATTTACATTTTACAATGGGATGAGTCCATAACAGAAGCATCGTATCCCGCTCGGGAGCACGTTATTTCTGTGGCGCCAGATATTAATATTCGAATAAAAAGCATCAGTGCCGCTTCCTTCGATTGGGTTTTCCAAGCGTTTGGTCAAGCTGGAGATCTTGAAAAAATCAATACCAAACTCCTGCGCGCATTAATGGCACGTTCAGTGGAATTGATTCGATCTGATATTCCAAAAAAGAATATAGAGATTAATTTTGAGCAGTTAGAACATGCCGTTGAATCTGGCGAGAGCTTTGCCAGATTGTTCGGCGTCACCTCACTCTCAGATCCTTCGAAAGTGAATCTCGACTATAAGTACGCAGCGACTGGCGTCGGTCAAAAGCTGGGCTATGACACATGGCATGAGGTTCGGAAAATCATAAATCACATCAAAGAGGAAACCGGGTTCGATATAACCTCAACGGATAACAAGTATCACATAGCTATTAAACTAGGACACAAATCTCCTCAGCTTACGCATCGCTATACAGATGCAGCAGTTGACCTATTTCGCAAGGTAATAAACGGGGAAGAATACGAGATAGATATGGGTGTGGTTGATATAGAAAAAGGAACCGCCCACAAAAGATAAATGGTTTCCCACAAGCACCCCACCAACCGGCGATCGGCTTTCCACATGCGAATGAAAATATTCGGCTAGCTAGCCATTCTGGAAACATAAATGCTAACGACACTTTGCACCAAGGGCTATCTTCCGCGCGAGCTTCCGCCTATATTTTCATCTGCCACGCTTTCCAAAATTATAGGAAAAGCACTGCCAAATCCTTTTAAAGATAAGAAAGCGAACTGGACTCAACCCCTAAGCCACAATCTTGCTCGACCGGGTGGATTAAGAAGAAAGCTCTCAGTACCCAATCCAGTCAATTTCTTTAGACTTGCCCGAGCATTTGACAATAACAAAAATCTACTGAAGGGCGAGTGGGATAACTCCCCATTTTCTCGAACCTCTCCTAGGCCAAAAGGAGAGCGCGCGTTATCCAACCATGCTACAGACCGAGCAACCTCGCGCGCCAGTATTCGCGTTGGCGCGCGCTATTTGGTTCGTACAGACATATCCCAGTTTTACCCTTCGATTTACACGCACTCGATCCCATGGGCTTTACATACGAAAAGCGTAGCAAAAGCGAAATCAAGGGACGAAAATTTGGCTGGAAATGTTTTAGATTGGGAGTTGCAGGCGTGTCAACTTGGGCAGACCAAGGGGGTGGCGATAGGACCCGATACATCGCTCGGCATTGCCGAACTGCTCTTAGCTTCTGTAGATCGAGCATTGAATTCTCAGTGCAAAATAATTGGCGGCGTGCGATTCATCGACGATATGGAGTTCACTTTCAGAAACCTCTCGGATGCTGAGGGTGCTTTAGCAACGCTAGAAGGTCTGCTATCACGGCTTGAACTCCAACTCAACCCTAAAAAAACACAGATTCTTGAATTACCTGACGAGATTGAATCTACATACGTTACTCTGCTACGTTCCCGGATACCAAATTCAACGACGGCGTCTCGATCGAAGTGGATAGACTATTTCAACCTCGCCTTCGTAACGAGTAAAAATCACCCTGAAGGGGGAGTACTGCGATATGCAGTCGCTGCTTTGAAGGGCGTCGTCTCATCACCGAAAAACTGGGTATTGGTGCAGGAGCTGCTATGGCAATGCATATCAGCGGACCCTGGAAGTCTTCCTTTTGTTATTGACGTAATGTTGATCCATAGGTCGCAAGGATTGAAAATCGACCGTAGTGTCGGATCGAGTGCAATAAATTCGCTTATCCAGTCAAGCGCACCTGTGGCACATGGAGGTGAAGTCGTGTGGAGCATCTGGGCGGCAATGGTTCTTAACCTCGCAATCAACCGAAAAAGCCGCTCCGCTATAACAAGAATGGATGATGCTCTTGTTGCCAGCGCCGCTCATCTCGCGAAAGAGAGAGGGCTTTTCCCAGATGACTTCGAGTCCGACCTTTGGGCATCGTGGATTATTGAAGATTCATTCAATCAAGAGAATTGGCTTTTCGCGTACGAAGCAATGAGACGTGGCTGGTACGCCCCTCAAATCAAAACATCCAAGATTAAGACTGATGTCAGCGCCCACTTTTTATCATCAAACGGGGTTTCATTTCTTGATAGCTCGATAGTTGACTCTTACACGCCCAAAAGAATTATCACGCCTAAAGCCGTGTTCACAATGGCAGGTTACTAGCCATCTTACGTTTGGGAGAACAGTTCGTACTGTACCGAGATTTCGGTACAGTACAGGTACAGCGCCCAGTTTCCACCAATTCAGTTAAAATACTCTAACCTACTGATTTGAAACTGGTTTTACCTATTCCAACCTACGCTAGAATTCGCCCCATTTCCCTGTAGAAACACTGTAAATCGCCAACTCAAAATCCCCCGCCGCAAGGCGTGCCGGTTCGATTCCGGCCCCAGGCACCAAAATTTGAAAAGCCGTTGGCGTTACCGCCAACGGCTTTTTTCGTTTGCCGCGCTAAGCCGGCACCGCCCGCTCCCGAAAATGCTCCACGAGCATGCCCACCGCGGGTTTGTCCAGCGCTTGCACCGCATAGCAAAGCCCCACGCGGCGCGACATTTCCAGTCCGTCGATGGGCCGGATCTCCACGCCGGCCAGGCTTCGGGCCAGGGATTCCGGCGCCACGCACATGCCGGCGCCGGCCGCCGCCAACTCCAGTGCCAGGCGCAGCGACCCGGCATGCGCGGCCGGCATGCTGGCCGCGGCGCCGTAGAAAGGGAGCAGACGCTGATGCGTGGGATGGCCCGGGCATACGATCCACGGCAAGGCGGCTTCCGTGTCGCTGCCTGCGGGGACGGCCAGCACATAGGGATCCACGGATAGCGGCAGGAACAGCTCGTCCTCGCAGCGCTCGTCTTCAGTCGCGAGCCGGGCATCGCCGTCGCAGCCCTCAAGCAGGCTCACGAATAGCGCGGGCACCACTTGCCGCGCCGCATGCATGAAGGCGGCGATGTCCTGGCCGGCGATATCCGCGCCGACGCCGATTTCGATGCGGGATCCTTGCGAGCCATGGCGGAACTGCTGCGTCATCGAGTCCGTTTGCGACAGGATGCGGCGCGCCTGGGGGTAGAGGATGCGCGCGTCCTCCGTCACGGCCACGCCTCGCGCCTGGCGGGTGAACAATTGCGTGCCCAGCAGGTCTTCCAGGCTTTTGATCGTGCCCGACAGGGCGGGCTGGCTCAGATGCAGGCGGCGGGAGGCAACCGTTATGTTGCGCTCTTCGAAGACGGCGACGAAGGCCTTGAGTTGACGGCTATCCATAAGATTTTCCGATTTCTTCCAAAGGAATAAACCATTTCTCATGGATTATTCGCAGGCATAGAATGATTCCCGACACCTAAGCATACATAAAACCGATACCTGGAGCCCACCATGTCTCTTTCGAAAAAGCCGCTCGTCATCATTACCGGCGCCAGTTCCGGCATCGGCCTGGCCACGGCCCGCCTGTTCTCGTCGCATGGCCACCCGCTGCTGCTGCTGGCTCGCCGGCTGGAAAAAATGCAGGCGCTGAACCTGCCCGATACCTTGGCGTTGTCGGTCGACGTGACCGATCGCGCCGCGCTGGCCGCCGCCGTGCGAGAAGGCGAAGCGCGCTTCGGCCCGACCGATGCGCTCATCAACAACGCGGGCGTCATGCTGCTGGGCGACATCACGCGGCAGGACCCGGACCAATGGGACCGGATGCTGGATGTGAACGTCAAAGGCGTGCTCAACGGCGTGCATGCGGTCGCGGCGGGCATGGTCCAGCGCAAGCGCGGCAATATCATCAACATCAGTTCGGTGGCCGGCCGCAAGACCTTCCCTAACCACGTGGCCTACGTGGGCACCAAGTTCGCGGTGCACGGCCTGTCGGAGAACCTGCGCGAGGAGTTGTCGGCGCACAATGTGCGCGTGACCACGATCGCGCCGGGCGCGGTGGAGACCGAGCTGCTGGGCCACACCACCGATGCCGACATCAAGACGGGCTATGAAGCGTGGAAGGCCGAGATGGGCGGCAAGGTGCTGGCCGCCGAGGACGTGGCCAACGCCATCCACTACGCCTACGCGCAACCGGACGGCGTATGCGTGCGCGAAATCGTTCTGGCCGCCACGCGGCAGCAGGCGTAGTACGCGAGATGCCGCAAGCAGCAGAGTCGATCAATTAACGGTCACGCCCGCCTCACGCACCACATTGCCCCACAAAGCAATCTCCTTGACGATCTGATCGCGAAAGGCCTGCGGACTGCCTGGCGCGGCTTCTTCCCCGGTTGCCTTGAGGCGGTCGGCCATCTCGGGCTTCACGACGGCCGCATTGATCGCGGCGTTGAGCTTGGCCTGCACCTGCGGCGGCACACCCTTGGGCGCGACAATGCCGTACCACACCGTCACGTCGTACGGCACGCCGGCTTCGCGCACCGTCGGGATATCCGGCGCCGAGGACACGCGCTGCGGCAAGGTCACGGCCAGCACCTTCAGGCGCTTGTCCTCGCGATAAGGCAGCGTCGAACCCGCCGTGGTCAGCATCGCATTGACCTGGCCAGAGACAGTGTCCGTCAGAGCCGGGGCGGACCCCTTGTAGGGGACGTGGATCATGGTTATACCGGCCGTCTTCAAGAAGGCCTCCATCGCCAGATGCGATATCCCGCCCGTGCCCGATGAGGCATAGGTCAGCCCGCCCGGTTTCTTCTTGGCCAAGGCCACCAGGTCACCCAGGCTGTCCACCGGCACGCTGGGATTGACCGACACGAAGAAGGGCGCGCGCGCGATCATGCCGATCGGCGTCATGTCCTCCACCGGATCGAACGGCAGCTTGTACAGGCTGGGGTTGACGGAATAGCTATTGGAAATCAAGGTCAGGGTGTAGCCATCGGGCGTCGCCCGCAGGCCCTGCTCCACGCCCAGCTTGCCGCCCGCGCCGGGACGGTTCTCCACCACCACCGGCTGCTTCAGGCCATCGGACAGCAGCTGCCCCAGAAGACGCGCGATCCCGTCATTGCCGCCTCCGGCGGCAAAGGGCACGATCAGCTTGATCGGCTGCGAAGGATAGTCGTCCGCGTGCGCGCTGGAAACCGTCGCGGCAAACGTCAACGCAGTCAGCGCCGCTCCTAATACCGCTTTGCCCAGCTTGGCGCTGGATAGCATCGTCATCGTTGTCTCCTCCTTGATCGGCCGCTGTGCGGCAGCCACGCTTATTGGTGAAAGGCGTCAGACTATAAACTTAACGAGGGAAGTTGCAATCCGGCTGCTCCCTCCCCCCCCCCCTCACTTCCCCCAGCGCAGCACCAACGGATCCAGCCGGCTAGCGGTAGCCAGCAATCCCTTGCGGGTTTCGGGATGCAGCGACGGCCACGGGTGCCGAGGGGCGTCGCAGTCGATGACACCCCCCTCCTTCATCAACGCCTTGGCTGCCAGAAAGCCCGCTTGCCTATTCTCGTAATTGATCAGGGGCAACCAGGCCTGGTACTGGGCGAAGGCCCGGTCAAGGTCGCCTTCGCGGTGAGCTTCGATGATGGGTTTGATGCCGTCGACGAAGCCGCCCCCCGTCATCGAGCCCGTGGCGCCCGCATCGAGGTCCGCCAGCAGCGTAATGCCCTCTTCGCCATCCCACGGGCCCTCGATGGCGTCGCCGCCGAGTTCGATGAGTTCGCGCAGCTTGCCGGCCGCGCCCGCAGTCTCCATCTTGAAGTACGAGACGTGCTCGATCTCCCGGGCCATACGGGCAAGGAATGCCGGCGGCATCGGGGTTCCGGCCGCCGGCGCATCCTGGATCATGATGGGGATTTTCAATGCGTCGGACAGGCGCGCGTAGAACTCATGGATCTGCGCTTCGCCCACGCGGAAGGTTGCGCCGTGATACGGCGGCATCACCATCACCATGGCCGCGCCCATTTCCAGGGCGCGGCGGCTGCGTTCGATACATACCCGGGAGCTGAAGTGACTGGTCGTCACGATCACGGGAACGCGCCCCTCAACGGCTTCCAGTACGTGACGGGTCAGGACTTCACGCTCGTCATCGGCCAGCAGGAACTGTTCCGAGTAGTTCGCCAGGACGCATACGCCGTCGGCGCCCGAGTCGAGCATGAAGTTGACGCAGCGCCGCTGCCCCTCTAGATCGAGGGCGCCGTCCTCCTTGAAGATCGTCGGAACGACGGGATAGATGCCGCGATAACGAGGGTTTTTGTGTCTGGCCATGAGGCTCCTCCATGATCAATGAGAATGGGCGGGTCAGGTGATGACGCTGATCTGCCAGGGAACGAATTCCTGCTGTCCGTAGCCGTGAAGCTCGCTGCGCGACGGCTTTCCGGACGCGGTTTCCAGCAAGCGGCCGAACAGCACTTCACCCAGCTCGGCGATGCTGCTCGTGCCGTCCAGCACGCCGCCGCAGTTCAGGTCCATGTCGTCGGCCTGCCGCTGCCATAGCGCCGTATTGGTGGCCAGCTTGAACGACGGCGCGGGCGCGCAGCCGTAGGCCGAGCCTCGGCCGGTGGTGAAGCAGATGAGGTTCGCGCCGCCGGCCACCTGGCCAGTGGCCGACACGGGGTCGTAGCCCGGCGTATCCATGAAGACCAGGCCGCGCGCGCGCACCGGCTCGGCATATTGGTAGACCTCCACCAGGTTCGTGGAACCGGCCTTGGCGATGCCGCCCAATGACTTTTCCAGTACCGTCGTCAGGCCGCCTGCCTTGTTCCCGGACGAGGGGTTGTTGTCCATCGAGGCACCATTGCGGGCACAGTACTCCTCCCACCAGCGGATGCGCTCGACCAGCTTGCGGCCGATGTCCGGCGTTTGGGCCCGGCGCGTCAGCAAATGCTCGGCGCCGTAGATTTCCGGGGTTTCCGACAGGATGGCGGTGCCGCCGTGCTGCACGAGCAGGTCCACGGCCGCGCCCAGCACCGGGTTCGCCGAAATGCCGGAGTAGCCATCCGAGCCGCCGCACTGCAGGCCGATGCGCAGATGGCTGGCGGGCACGGGTTGCCGCGAGACGGCGTTGGCCTGGGGCAGCATCTCGCGGACGAGTTCGATGCCGCGGGCGATCGTGCGCGTGGTGCCGCCGGTGTCCTGGATGGTGAAGGCATGCAGATTGGGGCCGTCGCTCAACCCCTGGGTGGCGAGCAGGCTGGGGATCTGATTGGTCTCGCAGCCCAGGCCGATGATGAGCAGGCTCGCGAAGTTGGGGTGGACGGCGTATCCGCCCAGGGTCCGCTGGAGCATCTTCAGGCCGTCGCCCGCGGCATCCATGGCGCAGCCGCTGTGATGGGTGAGCGCCACGACACCGTCGACGTTGGGATAACCGGCCAGCGCTTGCGGGTGAATGTCGCGGCGGAAATGATCGGCAATGGCGCGAGCGACCGTGGCCGAGCAGTTCACGCTGGTCAGGATGCCGATGTAGTTGCGCGTGGCCACCCTGCCGTCGGCCCGTACGATGCCCTGGAACGTAGCGGGCTCGGCGGCCATGCGGGTGGGGTGGGCGTCGACGCCATGGGCATAGTCGCGCGCGAAATCGCCGATGGACAGGTTCTGGGTGTGGACGTGCTGCCCGGGACGGATCGGCTGGGTAGCGAAGCCGATGATCTGACCGTAGCGCCGCACGGCCTCTCCCTGCGCGATGCTACGGGTCGCCATCTTGTGGCCCGGCGGGATCAGGCCCGCCACGGTCACGCCTTCGCTATCCACCGGCGTGCCGGCCATCATCTGGTCCAGCACGACGACCACGTCGTCTTGCGGGTGCAGCCGGATCACGCGCGCCGCACCGACAGGCGGCCGCGGGCTTCCCGCATGGTTGCTGAGCATGGAATTCTCCTTGGCGGTCAGCGCTGCATCTCGGCCGGCAACGGCATGCCGAAGTAGCGCTGGTAGATTTCGTTGAACTTGCCGTTCTTCAGGTTCGTCTCGACCCAGCCGTCGAGCCATTCCTTCAGTTCGGGTTCGTTCTTGCGCAGTCCCACTGCGTAGGGGTACGACTTGGCGATGAACTTGGGCACGATGTCGCGCGCCGGATTGGCTTTCTTGATGGCCGGCAGCACGCTCGGCGCGCCGACCAGGAAGTCTTGCTGGCCGGTGGCCACCGCGGTATTCGTGGTGGCGTCGTCCTCGTAGCGAACGATCTGCGCGCCAGGGATGTTTTTCAGGCCGCGGGAAAGCTCCTGATCGCTGGTGGTTCCTCGCGTGACCGCGATCGTCTTGCCGCTCAGATCGCTGAAGCTGGCGACCGCGGTCGAACTCGGCCCGGCGACGACGACCGGAACAACCCCATACGGCTCGGAGTATGCGACGACCTTCTTGCGCTCCTCGGTGATGGAGAAGGAGGCCAACACCACGTCCACCTTGCGGCTCAACAGGAACGGTACGCGGTTGGGGCC
>Ga0182739_1002196_pt1 | contig 18584 bp, 16 predicted proteins | sample eDN5th30CBELigBY_FD_128873 | JGI IMG/M metagenome (GOLD analysis project Ga0182739, IMG submission 128873) | Enriched backyard soil microbial communities from Emeryville, California, USA - eDNA 5th pass 30_C BE-Lig BY (version 2) (version 2) | ecosystem: Environmental > Terrestrial > Soil >...
GGAGAAGGCCATCGGCGTCGGCGAGGCGCCGAGCGCCTCGAAGATGTCGATCGTCATCGGATCGGGCGGCGTGCGGATCTTCAGGCCCGCAAGGTCCCCCGGAGAAACGATCGGCTTCTTCGAATTTGACGTCTCACGGATCCCGTTGTTCCACCAGGCGAGAATATAGATCCCCTGCTTTTCCGCCGCCGCCGCGATCTTGTCGCCGACAGGGCCGTCCATCACAGCTTCAGCCTGCTCGAGGTTCTGGAACAGGAATGGAAGGCCGAGCAGACCGATCTCCGGCACCGCGCCGGATGTTGCCCCTTGCGCATTCGCCGAAAAGGCGATCGTGCCCAGCCTGATATTGGTGACGCTTTCGGCATCGTCGCCGAATTGCGAACTCGTGCCCACATCGACCGTGATCCGGCCGCCCGTCTTCTCCTTGACGATCTCGGCGAACTTCAGTGACGCGGTGTCCTTGGGATTGCCGGAAGCGGCGCTGTGCGAAATCTGGAATTGCTGTGCCGCGGCGGAACTGGCGCACAAAGACACGACCAGGGCTGCGATGATGTTGCGAACTTTCATGACTATCCTCCACTGTTTGTCACGAACCGTATGGATGTTTTCGGACTGACGTCCGCAGTCTGGACCAAGCAACGGCAACAGAAATCCCTGCGACTTCGCATTGCGAGCGTCGCTGCCGTGAAGTCGATTTGGCTTGGCCGCCCGGACATCCCCGCGGTGGGGGAGTGCCGGTCAGAAGATTTGCCGCGATAACGAACCGGTCTAGTTGACCACGCTCACGGCGGCGGCTACCCGCGAAACGGTGTACCGCGCCCGTTTATGGAACGTCTTCTGCATGAACTCCTCCCGAACCGTATCTACATCTGAAGCAGAAGCTTCTTCAGGATCTGCCGCACGAGGTTGCGGTGGTCCTGGCAAAGCTTGCGTGCCTTCTCACTGTCTCCCGCGGCGATGGCCGCGATGATCAACCGGTGCTCCCGAACGGAATTCGCCCGGTCCACATAGATCGGGCTGATGAAGGACAGCACCGATTTCATCTGGTCGCGCACCGAATAGTAACTGCTGGCGATCAGCGTATTTTCGGACATGTCGAAGATGACCTGATGAAACTGCCCGTCCAGCTCCGCCCATATCCGCGCCTGATCGCGCTCCAGATTCTCCTCCATCCTGTCGACCAGCGGCGTCAGCAGCCCTTCCAGCTCCCGCCCGTCGACATCGCCGGCGGCGACACGTTCGGCCAGAAGATATCCCGCCATGCCGTCAAGCGCCTCGACCAGCTCATAGCCGCGGATCAGGTCCTGGATCGTGAAATGGCGCACGAACGTACCGGAGCGGGGAATGACCTCCACCAGCCCGTCCGCCTCCAGCCGCTTGATGGCGTCGCGCACGGGCGTGATGCTCATCTCGAACTCGCTCGCAATGCGGTGGATATCGAGGGGAGCAGACGGGCGAAGACCACCATTAATGATCCTGTCCCGGAGCGCTTCATACGCCTTGTCGGAAAAGTTTCGCGTCATCGCTCTCCCTCTGGACACCGTGGGCCTCGTTACATGAGTTCGCTATATACCCTCGCAATATCCTGTGCCGAGAGCGGAACATAGTTGTTCACCAGCAATCGCTGCTGGGTTTCGATCACCTTGTCCGCGTATCGGCCGGTTTCGCCTGCCGTCATGCCATATTCGCTCAGCCGCCGGGTGGGCACCACCTTGGCAAGCAGGGCATCGAGCGCATCGAAAGGATTGCCACTGCCCTCCACGCCGACGACCTCCTCGATCACACGGGCGATGTCGGCGATCTTTCCGTCCGGAGCCTTCTCGTAATAGATTCGGAAAACCGGCGGCAGGAACAGTCTCGTCGCCTCGCCGTGCGGCACATGATGCGCACTGCCGAAATGCATCGCGATCGCATGGACCCCGCCCGCCAGCACGTTTGCAAGGGCGATGCCGGCCATGTTGCTCGCCGTCAGATAGGCCTTGGCATCCTGTTGGATCACCTCTCGCCCATGCGCGACGATGCGCATGTAGCCCTGCAGGATGGAGCGGATGGCCGCCATGCAGAACATGTCCGTATAGGCATTGGCCCGCGGCGCCAGATAGATTTCCAGGGCGTGGACGAGGGCATCGGCCGAAGACGTCGCGAAGACGTGATAGGGGATCTTTGACAAGAACTCGTCGATCAGGATGGCGTGATCGGCAAAACCGGCGTCGAACCCCTTGCCGATCTTGCTGCCGACCGACGGAAAATCGAACACCGAGACACAGGTCACCTCGCAGCCCGTGCCGCAGGTCGTCGGGATGAGGAGAAGGCCTGCCTTGCGCCCCGGCTGCACGCCGGCGGCAAACAGTCCGGCGACGTTTTCATCCGAATCCAGCGCCAGCACTTTCGCGCAGTCCAGAATCGAGCCGCCGCCGATCGCGATCAGGCGCTCGAAGCCGAGTTTGCGGATGGCGTGCAGCATCTCGTCAACGGCGATGTCCGTAGGCTCGCCATCGCAGAAGTCGTCGTAGAAAAGAGTCTGCGCCAGCGTTCCCTTCATGAAGGCGTCGTGCAGGACGCGTTGCGTGAAGATGAGGTCCCGTTCGGTGACGGCATGCGCTTCGGCGAAGGCAGCGAAGGTGTCGTAGCCATGAAGCTGTGGGCGAACAGCGAATTTCATCGTCGTTCAGGCTCCCGCAGCGATGCGCACGGCGGCGATCTTCCCGAACAGGGGCCCATAAATCGCCTCGTCATCCGGCGCGGACCGATCGAGCGGCTCGGCGATACGCGTGGTGTTGTAATAGTGCTTCTGGGTGACGTTTTCGGAAACCGAGTTCCCGCCCCAGCTTCCGCAACCAAGCGAGAAGGTCTTGGCCAGGCCGTTGGACCAGCTTCCCGAATTGGCGACGCCATGCGGCTGGCGCACGATGACCCGTGACGTCTTCGTCTCAAGGCCAAGCTGCAGGATGCGGCCGGCATCGTTGGAATGGATGCCGCAGGAATGGCCCGAGCCGGAATAATCGGTGATGGCGTTCACCAGCGCGATGGCGTCGTCGAAGGCCTCGTATCTGTAGCAGGTCAGGACGAGGCTGAGTTTCTCGCCGGAGAAGGGATGCCCGGCTCCCGTACCCTCTTCCTCGACCACGATGAATTTGCGGTCCGCCGGCACGGCGATACCGGCAAGGGCCGCGATTTCACCGACGGGACGGGCCACGACCTTGCGGGAAACGTGTCCGTTTTCCCAGAGGACGGCCTGAAGCTTCGCCTTTTCCTCCGCCGTTGCGATATAGGCCCCCTCCTTTTCCAGCGCGCGCAGGAATCCGTCATGGATCGAAGCCTGGACGATAATGGAGTTTTCGGCCGAGCAGCCGGAAGCATTGTCACCGGTCTTGCCGATCCTGATTTTCGCCGCGGTCTCCGCGAGATCGACCGTCTCATCGATGATCACCGCGGCGTTGCCGACGCCGACGCCATAGGCGGGCTTGCCGGAGGAATAGGCCGCGTTCACCATGTCTCCCGAGCCGGTCGCCATGGTGACGTCGCACTGGGCCATGAGTTCGGCGGCGAGCGCCTTGGACGGCGCGGCAATGCACTGGACCAGATCTTCAGGAGCGCCGCATGCAGCAAGAACCTGCCGGATGACATCCACCACGAAGATGGTGGTCTTCTTGCTGGCCGGATGCGGCGCGCAGATCACGGCATTGCGGGCACGGATGCCCAGAACGGATTTGAAGATCGGCGTCGCCTCGCAATTGGTGCTCGGCACGAGCGCCGCGATGACGCCGTAGGGTTTGGCGATGGTGATGATGCCGTTCACCTCGTCGCGGTCGATGATGCCAACGGTCTTTTCCGTGCGGATATCGTGGAAAATCGCCGGCATCTTGTGCGTGAGCTTCGCGCGCTTGCTTTCGACAAGGCCCATCTTCGTTTCATCATAGGCCATTTCGGCAATTTTCGCGGCCAGCTCGGGGCGCGACAGATGATAGACGATGGCGCCGGCGATCAGGTCGACCTGTTCCTGCGTGTAACCGTTCAGGATGGCCTGCGCCTTGCGCGCCCGGGCAACCAGCTCTGCGATGTGAATTTGATCTGCGGACTGAGACATTGTTCCTCCGGGCCGCTGTCGCGACCGCACGCTGCATTTCGTGATGCATCAGATAAGGCATCACGGCATTCATACGGCCTTCGGACGTCGAGTTCAATAAGAATATTTTATCTGATGCATCAGTTTGTATTTTTATTGATGCCTCTGATGCCGCGTGCTAGTTGGCGTCAAAAGGCAAAACCTGGAGGATCATATGATGTCGAAGAACGAAGATACGGTAGCGATCAACGAAGTGGTTCTGCGCGACGGCTTCCAGAACGAACCGAGCTTCGTTCCGACCGAGGAGAAGATCCGTCTTTCCGACCGCCTGTCGGGGACCGGCGTCCGGCGCATCGAGGTTTCATCCTTCGTCTCGCCGAAAGCGATTCCAAACCTGCGTGACGCGGCCGACGTCTTCCGTGGCATCGAGCGGACACCGGGGGTGCTCTATACGGCGCTCGTGCCGAACGTGCGTGGCGCCGAGCGAGCGCTCGAATGCGCGGTGGACGAGGTGAATCTCGTCATGTCGATCGGAGAGCGGCACAACCTGGCAAACATGCGGATGACCTGCGACCAGTCGCTCGCCCAGTTCAGGGAGATCATGAACGTGGTCGCTGGAAGCGGCATCTTCATCAACGGCACGATCGCCACGGCCTTCGGCTGTCCCTTCGAGGGTCGCCAGTCGGTCGAGCGCGTGCTATGGACCATCGACACCTATCGCGACCTAGGTATCGAGGGAATCACCATTGCCGATACGATCGGCATGGCCAATCCCCGCCAGGTCGGCGAACTCACGGCCACGATCTTGCGCCACCATGCCGATCTGCCGTTGACACTCCACCTCCACAATACCCGGGACATGGGCCTCGCCAATGCGCTTGCCGCCTATGACGCGGGCATGCGCAGCTTCGATTCGGCACTCGGCGGCATTGGTGGCTGCCCCTACGCGCCCGGAGCTACGGGGAATGTCTGCACGGAAGACCTCGTGCACATGTTCCACAATTGCGGCATCGACACCGGTGTCAACCTTCCAGCCCTGCTTGAGCTTTCAGGCGAACTACCCGCAACTCTCGGCCACGGCGTCCCTGGCTATATTGTAAAAGCGGGTACAAGTGACCGTGTTTATGCTTGATTCTGCTCGATTCTAACATGCCAGAAGCCGGAGCAATGGTGCTAACTCGGAAGTGCTGGGAAACCGCGATTCTGACTTGAAAAAGGGATCGCTGGCTGGGGCGCCAGGATTCCCAGCCAAGGATTCCGCCCTATTTCAAGCCATTGAGAAGATTATTAAACCCTTATCACCTAATACTCCCTGTACGACAGTCTTGTACTACAATCCAATACGACAGTCCGGTGGAATTTTATGGCTGCTATGCGAAATTATCGCCGCCTTATGGTTACGCCCCTACAGTGACAGTCAATCCATCGGTCCCACCAGATGGACCTTTCGGGGGCGGCTAGACGGCTACCTGAACGCTCACAGCGACAGCAGGGTCGTGATAATCTGTCCAGCGGATTTTCCCGGGAAACTAATCAGGCTTGGCGCGTCTTAAACTTGAGACCTTGCTTTAAAAGCCTCCTCTACGGCAAGCGACCGGAGGATTACGTACACCATCAAGACGCACGACCTTGAAAATCAAGCCAAGCTCGCGTACATCTTGAACAAGTACCTTGCACAAGGGAGATGGAGATGCCCCAAGCTGCCGTGGATGACAACAAGCGCATGAATCTGCGCGTCTCGCCGGAAACGAAGGCCAAGCTCGTACGCGCGGCCGCATTGCGCAACACCGACCTGACCAACTTCGTGACCCAGACCGCCTTGCGGGAGGCCGAAGCCGTGATCGAGGCGGCCGAGGTCGTTCGGCTCTCGTCACGCGATCATGCGCGCGTGCTTGAGCTGATGGAAAACCCGCCTAAGCCCAACGCAAAATTGCGCTCGGCAATCGCGGCGTTGCCCGACACCCTATGACACTGCCCACATGGAGAGAAGAAGCCATCGCGAAGTCGCATGATCGTCAGTCTTTCGACTGCGGCGATCCGGCGATGAACGAGTTTTTCCGGCGCTACGCGCGTCAAAGCCACGAACAAAATGCTTCAAAGACTTTCTGCGCAATCGACGTCGCCACGCCCAATCGCGTGCTCGGCTTCTACACCGTTGCCCCCTCCGCCATAGCCCATGAGCTAGTGCCGGCGTCGATGACGAAAGGATTGGCCCAGCACGAGGTTTCCGGTTTCAAGCTGGCACGCATTGCGACCGACGTGAAGGTAGCCGGCCACGGCTTGGGTGGCCAACTCCTCGCGGCCGTTGCGTTGCGCTGCCTGCGGGTCGCCACCGAGGCTGGCGGCGCGTTGCTGATCATCGACGCAAAGGGGGGGCGGGCGGCCAAATGGTATGCCAGCTACGGGGCCGAGCCGCTCAAAAACAGTCCCCTCACGCTGGTCATGCCGCTCGCAACCTTCGCCGCCGACCTCAAGGCCAAAGGCCTTCTCTGACGGAGGCGGCCATTTGACTATAGTCATCTATTCGCGCGGCGCTAGCGGTGCATGACCGCAGAACTTTCTGAATATCCCGAATAGCAGTAGGTCGATACATTGAGTACCAATATGGGCCGGTTGTGCACTTCAGCTTGCGCACGCTAGATATCCGATTTGGGGCCGTGAGCTGATAGTCCGCTTGTGGAGAACGAGGTCGAGAAAGCAGACTTCAACAGTGTGTTCGGAACACATAGGTGCAGTTCGAATCTCCTCCGATGAGATGCGGGATAGTGGTGAGCACTATGTCTATTTCAGGCAAGATGGAGTTTCCCTCGTCGGGAAAAATTGCGAGATCGACAAGTTCCGCGCCATCAACCTCCGGACATGTGGCGGCTCCATTCAGGGTGGAGCCTGCTGTTGCAAGACCACCGATAAACGTACCGTGAGATACACCGCCGAGTGTGACCTCGGCGGCGCAATATCCCGACGTCTGGCCCTATCGCATCGTCGGCATGACGAAATCCGCGCCTGAACGGATGCCAGTCGGCCAGCGGGTCGTGATGGTCTTGAGCTTGGTGTACAAGCGTACGCCTTCAAGGCCGTGCATATGATGGTCGCCGAAGGAAGCATGGGGACGGTCTAGGGCGCATCATCGACTTCCTGCGCGTTCAGGGAGGGCTATGAATTCCGGACGGCGCACGATGCACTGAACAAACTCACCGCAGCGGGACCACGCAGCCGTTTTATCGAAGTCTTCGGCATTGATCGCGAATATCCAAGAAGCGTTGCCGAATTGAGGTGCAGCGGCGAACGATGGCGCCACACCTCTTTGCTAGGCGGCTCGTTGTGCACTATCCCATCCGTCCGGGCGGCCGAACTGGAACCGGGCGAGAAGACCATCGAGTGTCGCGCTTTCCTGCGCCAGAGCGGCACCAGCGGCATTCATCTCCTCAACCATTGCAGCATTCTGCTGCGTGACCTGGTCCATGTGATTTACCGCGGTGTTGATTTGCAGAAGACCAGCGGACTGTTCCTGCGCTGCCGTCGCGATTGCCTCCATGTGCCGCGTAACCGACTGGACAAGTTCAGCGATCTCGTCGAGCCCCGCGCCGGTATCGCTGACCAAACGCACGCCCTCGCCCACGGCGGCTTCGGAGTTGCCGATCAGTTCCTTGATTTCCCTCGCAGCCTTGGCGGACCGCTGGGCAAGCTCACGAACCTCCTGCGCGACGACGGCAAAGCCCTTGCCCGCCTCCCCCGCGCGTGCCGCTTCCACCCCGGCATTCAGCGCGAGAAGATTAGTCTGGAAGGCGATCTCGTCGATGACGCCTATGATCTGGCCGATCTGCCGTGCAGCGTGATCGATCCGTTCCATCGCAAGAACAGCACTCTCTACGACGGTGCCTGCCTGCCCGGCCCTGCTCTCCGCATGTCGTACGATGTCGCGGGCTTCGTCTGCGCGTTTCGAGGTCGCTGCCACATTGGCGGTAATCTCTTCCAGCGCCGCAGCGGTTTCCTCCAGCGACGCGGCCTGCTGCTCGGTGCGGCGGGAAAGATCGTCGGACGCCGACGACACCTCACGCGAGCCGCCCGTGACGGTCGAAACCGAGACACCAACACTTTCCAGGGTTTCACGCAATTGTCGGACAGATGCGTTGAAGTCCTGCCGAAGTGCTTCGAAATGCGTGTCGAGCGGTTGCTGCAACTCACACATCATGTCACCAGCCGCAAGGCGCTGCATGCTGGCGGCGAATATCGAGGTTGCACGGACGAGACGAGCCTCGGCTTCGGCTTCCGCGGCCTGCTGCATCTCGGTGCGCTCGCGCTCGACCTGTGCGCGCCGCTCTGTCTCTGCCGCTTCCAGCTCTCGATTACGCACGGCAGCCTCGTGGAAAACCTCTACGGCCTGCTCCATGTCACCGATTTCATCCTTGCGGCCGGTCGTGACCGGATCAAAGTCGAGATCGCCGGAAGCCAGTCGATCCATGGCTCCGACCATGCGCCCGATCGGACGTACGACCGTCATCGCCATTAATCCGGAAAGGCCCATCACCATAAGGCCGACAACGATGCAAACGAGGACGAGAGTGAGGAAACTGCGATAGGCCGCCCCGGCAGTCGCAAGCGCGAGATCGCCGATATCCTTGAGATTTTCAGTCTCTATTACCTTCAGCGCATCGATACGCTCCGTTGCGGCAGCAAACCATAGCGGACTCTCCAAACCTTCGAGCATCGCATCCACGCCTCCGGCAACGATACGCGCGCGAAAATCCTCCATCGTTTGCGACACATCAGTCAGCATATGCTCGTAGCGGGCACGGTGACTATCATCCTGCACGGAGAGCGCCGATGTGATCAACGCATCCTGCTGACCGGCAAGCCCCGCGAATAAGCCAAACCGTACCGGATCAACCCGACCGGAAACGATGAAGCCGTTGCCGAGGGCACGTTCCTGACCGGCCGCCTCCTTGGCCTGCATCAGATGGACATAGCCGAGCATGCGTTGCGCAATCCCCGCATCAGAAGCGAGCCTGGACAGGCGATTTGTCAGCACAATGATATCATCAATGGTGGCCGTATAGGTTGCAAAGGCATCCGGCCCCCCCGCCGTCAGCGCATCGACGGACGGGCGCAGGTCGGCGATCGCGGCCAGCTTTTCCTCCAGACCGCGCCGTACCGAAGAGAGATCGGCGTCGACCGCCGCATCGAGATTATTCATGCTTTGCGCGAATCCGGTCATCGCGGCGTCGGAGGCGTTGCGCGCCACACGAAGCTCTGCACTGCCGGTGGCTCCCTTCGATCCAAGAAACCCGGTCGTCAAACCTCGCTCGACCTGCAGGCTATGAACGACACCGCCGATCTTCACCATTTCCTGGCTGACCGTGACGATATCGCCCATGTTCCGATAGGTTTCGAGACGCTCGGAACTCTGGGCATAGGCAAGATAAGCGGCCGCCAACATCGGAACCGCGACGGCTGCCCAAAGACGCTTGCTAACGGAAATATCGACCAATCGCATAAAAGACACTCCTGAATGCAGGCATCATGCCTTTCATGAAAGCGGCACATTCGCTCTGCCCGATAAACATATTGAAAATTAAATTTCTATGAAAATCGAATATAAACCGTATGCCAAATAGCACATACGATAAATAATACATTCATCAGAATGAGATCTTGAAATTTGACGAACGTCAAAATGATTTTTTTATTTACGAATATCAATTTCGACATGAAAATATATATTCCTCCTACGCCGAATTGAGAAATAGGAAAAATCGAGCGACCGTTGATCTCAATACATTTTCCAATCGAAAGCCTCGAACACTCGGTGCAAACTCCACCAAACGTCGCTGTGCAGCAGTGGGCGCCTTAAGGGAAAAGGCCTCTTGCCTAGGGTCGGACCATCGTGAAGATTGCTCATCCACAACTTTACATAAGGCGCTAGGGGAACGTGCGATGAGTGGACAGACAGATGCGATTCTGGCCCTTTGCCGCAAGCTGCCGCCCACCTGTACGGCGATCGTGCATCCAGTGAAGGCCAACGTGATTGCGGCCGGTTTCGAGGCGATGCGGGAAGGCCTGATCGCGCCGGTGCTCATTGGGCCTGCGGCGCGGATAGCCGAGGCGGCCAGAGAGGCCGGGATTGATATAGCAGGGTGGGAGATCGTCAACACTGAGCATAGCCATGCGGCCGCGGCCAAGGCGGCGGAACTGGCCGCGGGTGGCAATGTGAGCGCCATCATGAAGGGCTCGCTGCACACGGACGAACTTCTGGGCGAGATCGTGAAGGCCGGCGCCGGGCTGCGCACGGAGCGGCGCATCTCCCATTGTTACCTCATGAGCATCGCTTCCTATCCGAAGCCGTTCATGATTACCGACGCCGCCGTTAATATCCTGCCCGATCTTCCAGTGAAGGCCGATATCATCCAGAACGCCGTTGATCTCTGGTGCGTGGTGTTTGGCGAGGCGCGACCACCGAAGGTCGCCATTCTCGCGGCGGTGGAAACAGTCAATCCCAAGATGCAAGCGACCCTGGACGCAGCCGCGCTCTGCAAGATGGCGGACCGCCGGCAGATAACCGGCTGCCTGATCGACGGTCCCCTTGCCTTCGACAATGCGATCAGCCCGCAGGCGGCGCGGGAGAAAGGCATCGTGTCGGCTGTCGCCGGCGATGCCGACATCCTTCTCGTTCCCGATATCGAAGCCGGCAACATGCTGGCAAAGCAGCTCACGTTCCTCGGCGGGGCGGAGGCGGCCGGTATCGTGCTGGGCGCCCGTGTTCCCATCGTCCTGACGAGCCGGGCCGACGACCAGCGCACACGCCTATTGTCCTCCGCCCTTGCCTGCCTGCTCGCGGATGCCCGCGCCAAAGGCCGCATCAAATGATGAATGTATTGCTCGTTCTCAATACGGGGTCCTCGAGCCTGAAATTCGAGATCTTCGGATACGATGCGCTCGACAAGCTTGCCAAGGGCAAGGTCACCGGCATAGGCACCGAGGCAAGACTGAGCGCGACAATTACGGCGGGCGACGTTCATATCGACAGGGCGCTTGCCGCCAACGACCACGAGACCGCCATGGGCGCGGTGATCGATCTCATCGACCGGTACGACGATGCCTGGCGCATGGTGGCGACGGTACACCGAATCGTGCATGGCGGCGCCGATTTCGTCGCGCCCGTCATCGTCACGCCCCAAATCCTGCGGCGGCTTGCGGCGCTAGCGCCGCTCGCGCCATTGCACCAGCCCTACAACCTTGCGGGCATCGCAGCTTCGGACCGCCTCTCGGACGCCCCGGATATCGCTTGTTTCGATACCGCCTTTCATGCCGGCCATGCGCCGCTTTTCCAGGCTTTTGCGGTCGATGCCTCGCTACGGGCCCAAGGCATCCGCCGTTATGGCTTCCATGGGCTGTCCTACGAGTGGATTTCCCGTGTGCTTGCAAGCGAACATCCCGATCTCGCACGCGGCCGGGTCGTGGTGGGGCATCTCGGCAACGGCGCGAGCCTGTGCGCCCTCAGGGACGGCATCAGCGTCGACACGACGATGGGCATGACCGCGCTCGACGGTCTACCGATGGGAAGCCGCACCGGCGCAATCGATCCCGGCGCAGTTACCTACATGCTGCGTCAGCTCGGCATGAGCGCTGACGAGGTAGAACACGCACTTTACGAACGATCCGGCCTGAAGGGTCTGTCCGGCCTCAGCAACGACGTGAAGACCTTGCTCGAAAGCACGGATTCAAGAGCCGGCTTCGCCCTCGACTATTTTGCCCTGAAGGTAGCGCAGTTCACGGCGATGATGGCTGTGTCCATGGGTGGACTCGACGCCTTCGTCTTTACCGGGGGGGTCGGGGAAAACGCGGGGCCGGTTCGGGATGCGATCCTCGTCCGGCTGAAGTTCCTACCGCCGTTCCAGACCTTGATCATCCCGACGAATGAGGAGCGCATGCTTGCGATCCACGGCAAGGCGCTGCTGGAAGCGGGACGGCGCGGCTGACCGGTCTCGCCCTCTGCCGGCTGAACGTCAGGCGCCTTGAAGCGCTTCCATGATCCGGTCTTCGATGGCGAGGCGCTGTTTGCGGCGCATCATCTCATGACCCTGCCCGACCGGAGCGACATTCATCACCGCGAGATGAATGTTGTCGTTCACCGCGTCGTAGTCCCCCAGTAGGTCAGCAAAAGCCGGATCGGCGACCTTCAGGACACGGATTCAATCCGCCTGGCCACGAAATTCTTCGCCAAAGTGTGGAGTGTGTTCGACATATCTGCCTCCGTAACAATCATCATGGCAGAATTCGGAGGACTTTGTTTCAGGCGTTGATTTCGGTCAACGGCACGAAGGCCTAAAAATCGATTGGCGATGCGCCACGCGATATTTTGACCGAGGTCAATATGTGCTTCGCGATCGGCATTATGCTCTTCGACACTTGCCTTGAACGGAGGAATGCACACATGGCTTATCGATCCATTCTGGTCAATCTCGATATCGACCAGCCCGCTGAGCCGATCATGCGCGCCGCAATCGATCTGGCGTCCCGCTCGGGTGCACGGCTCATCGGGCTTTGCGCCACCGAAACGCCCAAGAAGCACGCGGAGGAGATTCGCGCCGCGTTCCTTCATCTGGCGGCAAACCGGATCGAGGCCGAATGGCGCGGGGAAGCGACGACGCCGACCGAGGCGGTCGTGACCGCCGCCCGCATCGCCGATCTCGTTCTGATGGCGGCCGGAAACCGGGCGGACCCGGCAACCGTCGTGCTGCGCGCAGGACGTCCCCTGCTGGTGATCCGAAGCGGCCAGCACGCGCTTCCGGCAAGAAAGATCGTCGTCGGCTGGAAAGACACCCGTGAAGCCCGCCGCGCAATCGCGGATGCGCTTCCCCTGCTCTCCGTCGCCTATGATGTTGCCGTCGTGTCTGTTTCCCCGGAGCCCACACCAGCCGAGATACAGAGTCTCACCGAGATCGTCACCTATCTCGCCCAGCATAATGTGAAAGCGAGGCCGCAGATGATCAAAAGCGCCGACGAAACAATCGGCTTCCTACAAGTCATCGACGCGAGCGATGCAGATATCATCGTCACCGGTGCCTATGGCCATAGCCGCCTGCGGGAATGGGCTTTCGGCGGCATCACGCGGCTGCTTCTCGATGAGAATACCCGCAATCGCTTCCTGTCCTGCTGACCATTGGGCGCGGCCGGCGCTTACACCGGCCCATCGGCGGGCGATGCGGCCGAAGTGGGCGCCGCCATCGGCCGCTCCCCTGAAGGACGGGAGAATCTGCTCGCGTCCACAGGCCACCGGATCGGGTCCGACAACAGGCGCAGGCCGTTGAGGACCACGAGCACGGTCCCGCCTTCATGTCCAACCACTGCTAGTGGCAACGGCAGATCGAAGAATAATCCGCCCGTCACCAGCACCAGCATGGCACCGATCGCGACGACAAGGTTCTGCCGGATGACCGCCGCGGTCCGGCGCGCCAGCCGGTGCGCATCGGCCAATTTCTTCATGTCTTCCGACAGCAGAGCCACATCGGCCGCCTGAAGGGCGACCTCCGAGCCGGCCGCCCCCATGGCGATGCCGACATCGGCGCGGGCAAGAGCGGCCGCGTCGTTGACGCCGTCGCCGACGAAGGCCACGGTGCCGCCGCCCGCCAGTTCCCCCACATGGAGCACTTTGTCCTGCGGTAGCATTTCGGCATGAATCTCATCGGGAGCGAGGCCGAGCCCCGCGCCGATCCGCAACGCCACCGACCGACGGTCACCGGTCATCATGACGATGCGGCGCACGCCGTCGGCGCGCAGGGCCGCAAGCGCCGGGGCAGAGCTTGCCCGCGCCTCGTCCGCCACGCTGACGGCGCCGAGGATGTTTTCTCCACGCCCCAGATAGACGACGGTTTCGGCACTGTCGGTGAGTTCCTGAAGCTGAATACGGTCGACAGAAGCCCCCATGTCTCGGACGAGATGGAGGTTTCCAGCCCAGAGCACGCCAAGCGCATCCGTGCCGACGATTCCGGCGCTCGGGCGAGCGCTGACATCCGCGACACGCGCCGGCTCTATATCCCGCGCGGCCGCCTCCCGGCGGATCGCCGCGGCGACGTGATGCTCGGAATGGGCTTCGAGCCCGGCCAGCAGCGACAGGAAGCCGCGTTCGTCCCCGTCCAACGCGACGATCCGCGTCACGGCCGCCCGGCCGTTGGTGAGCGTGCCTGTCTTGTCGAAGGCGAAGACATCAACGGCGGCCAGCGTTTCAAGCGCGCCGCCGCCCTTGAACAACACGCCGCCCCGCGCGGCCGCCGAGAGTGCCGATAGGATCGCCGCGGGCACCGATATGACGATCGCGCAGGGGCTGGCCGCGACCAGCAGGGTCGCAGCGCGATAGAGCGCCGGCTCCCAATCGCGCCCGATCCCATAGAAAACAGCGAAGGCGAGAGCTGCGCCCAGAAGGACGGCGACAGTATAGCGCTGCCCGAACCAGGCGCTGAAACGCTCGGATGGAGCCTTGGCCTCCTGGGCCTCCGTGACCAGCCGGATCATGCGGGCGATCGTGCTGTCACCGATCGTTCTTGCGACCGCGACCTCCAGAATGCCGTCCAGATTGACCGTGGCCTCGAACACCTGCTGGCCCGCCTCCTTGGAGACCGGCATGGATTCGCCGGTGATATTGGCTTCATCGATGCCGCCGCGCCCCCGCAGGATGACGCCATCGGCCGGCACGCGAGCGCCGGGCCGCAGGATCACCACATCCCCAACAGCCAGCTCCGCCGCGGGAACTTCCAGGACAGAGCCATCGGCCTGCCTGCGGAACGCCGTTTCGGGGCGCAACGCCATCAGCGCCTCGACGGCGCGGCGCGCACGTCCGAGCGCCTGATGCTCGAGCGTCGTCGATACGCTGAACAGCGTCAGCAGCACGGCGCCTTCGAACGGCGCGCCGACAACTGCGGCCGCGACTGCCGCGACCACCATCAAGAGATCGATGTCCAGGACATGCTCTCGCCACAGGGCCAAAAGCGCGCTCCCCGTGGCCGGCACCCCACCAGCGACATAGACGAGCGCCAGCCCGGGCCAGCGCAGAACGGCAAGCCCCTCGACCGGCGGCCAGGTTCCGGCCGCGGCGAGGATCATGCCCAGCACCGTCAGCAGCGACATCATCGTCGGCGTATCGAACGACAGACGTTTCATGATCAGATCGCCCGGCCGATGAGGGTGCCAATGGCCGCCGTCGACGCCATGGCGACCGCGCCCCAGAAAACGACCCGGACAGTCGGCCGCCAGATGCCAGCACCGCCGGCACGCGCGCCGATCGCGCCGAGGACGGCAAGCCCGATGAGACAGGCAACGGACACAGCCCAGACGGCCGTTCCCGACGGCGTCAGCAGGGCGACCGCCAGCGGCAGGGCCGCGCCCGTCGCGAATGTCGCCGCCGACGTCAGCGCCGCCTGGACAGGCCGCGCCATTACGTGGCTCGACAGGCCAAGTTCGTCCCGTGCATGAGCTTCGAAGGCGTCCTTCGCCATCATTTGTTCGGCGACCTGGCGGGCAAGATCCGGCGCGACACCGCGCTGCTCGTAGATTGCGGCGAGTTCTGCCAGCTCCGCCTCCGGCTGGGTGGCCAGCTCGTGACGCTCACGCGCCATGTCGGCCTGTTCCGTATCGGCCTGGGAGCTGACGGAGACATATTCCCCTGCCGCCATCGACATCGCACCAGCCACCAACCCGGCGACACCAGCGACGAGGATTTCCTGCGATGCCGCGGTCGCCGCCGCGACACCGACGATGAGGCTCGACGTCGAGATCAGCCCGTCATTGGCACCCAGCACCGCCGCGCGGAGCCAGCCGATACGTTCGATGAGGTGGCTTTCCTTGTGGACGGCGCGCATGGCATCTCCGATTTCAGCAGATCGACTGTGGTTGCATGATGACGTCAGGCTATTTATTTAGAACTATTCTAAATGGTGCCATATAGACAACCGCACATCAACCTTCGCGGCGCTTTCTTCCCGTCACCATGGCACGCACGAGGTTTTCCCGGTGCTCGACGCTGGCTAGAACAACGCCAGCGATATGCAGGGCGACCAGCCCGATGGTCGAATAGACAAGGACCTTGTGGACATCCTCCACCCAGCCGACCCCCCAATAGGCATCCGTGGTCATCATATAACCGGTGGTCACGATGCCGGACACCGCAGTGAGCAGCAGGACGACCATAGCGCCACCCGCCGGATTGTGGCCGAGATACCGTTTGGCGCGGAAGGCGAGGCTGTCACGGAGGAACGCTAGAATCGTCGTGGGGGCGTAGAGGAAGTTGGCGAAGCGTGCGTGATGTGGCCCCAGCAGCCCCCAGGCAAGGCGCAAGGCGATCAGCCCGGCGATAGCATAGCCGGAAAGGATATGAGCCTTCTTCCATTCGTCGCCGGTAACGAAGGAAAAAACGAAGAGGCAGACCAGCGACCAGTGAAAGACCCGCACGAGCGGGTCCCACACCTTGACGCTTTCCCCCGCCCCACTGGTTCGGGAGAGCGGCGCCATCATTCCGCTCCTTCCGAGCCGACGGGCTCGCCGGTCTGCGGATTGAAGATTGTCTCGACCTTGGCGCCCTTGGCGTCGATCGCATAGACTTCGTAGCAGCCGTTCTCGACCTTTATCCGCCGGACGTCGAAGCCCATCGCCTTGGCCTTGTCCTTCATGGCGTCCTCGGTCATCCACTTGTCCTTCGGCACGTTGCAACCCTTGCCTTCATCTTCGGCGCGGGCCGCACCGGCGGCGAACAAGCCCAGAAGGGCGGTTGCGAGAAGGAATGTCTTCATGGAATTTCTCCTTGTGGCCGGCCGGAGCACCCTGCCCCGACGCTGGACGCACCATAGGCAACCGTGGCTGAGCGATGGCTGACGGGAAATGTCAGCAAAATTTCAGCCTCGGCGTGCTACGCTTCGATCATGCGTATCCTCCTCATGTCCATCGCCGCCCTTTCCCTTGCCGGGCTCCTGTCGGCCGGCGTGGCCGCCCATGCGGACGATGACGGCGACGACACGGACGGGCACACCCTCGACGCTGCCCAGGAGGCGGTCTCGAGGGGCACAATCAAACCCTTCGCCGAATTGCGCGAGATCGTGCGCCAGCGATTCAAGGGCGATATCGTGCGCGTGGAGCCGCGCCGGAAACACGGGCGCTTCCTCTATAAATTCAAAGTCCTGTCGCCCGAGGGACAGCTCGTCGAAATCGAGATGGACGCAGCGAGCGGCACGATCCTCGAAGTCGAGAACGAATGATGCGCATACTGCTCGTCGAAGACGACCGGCTGATCGCCCGCGATCTCATCGCCCATCTGGAGCGGGCGGGTTATGTCGTGGACCATGCCCGCGACGGCGAAGACGGTTGGTATCGCGGTGAGAGCGAGGATTTCGCCGCCGTCATTCTCGATCTCGGCCTGCCTTCCATGGACGGCATGACTATCCTGAAGCGCTGGCGCAAGGACGGGCGCCGCTTCCCCGTCCTCATCCTAACGGCGCGCGGCAACTGGGAAGAGCGCGTGGAAGGCATCGACGCCGGGGCGGACGACTACCTCGCCAAGCCCTTCCAGATCGCGGAAGTCCTCGCCCGCCTGCGCGCTATCCTGCGCCGCTATGCTGGCGAGCCGAGCCCGGTGCTCAGTGCCGGCGACCTGCATCTCGATCCGCGCAGCAAATCCGTGACGCTCCGGGACCGTCCGATCGACCTGACGCCGCTCGAATATCGCTGCCTGCACCATCTGTTCCAGAACCGCGAGCGCTATGTCAGCCAGCAGGAACTAACCGAGCAGCTCTATGCCCAAGATTTCGACCGCGACAGCAACTCGGTGGAGGTGCTGATCGGCCGGCTGCGGCGTAAGCTGGGAAAGGCCTTCATCGAGACGCGCCGCGGCTACGGCTATCGGATCGCCGCCGCATGAGATGGCCCGCCTCCATTCGCAGCCGCCTCCTGCTGATTTCCGCGTTGACGGTGAGCCTCGCGCTGACGCTGACCGTCACCTTGCTGGTCTCGCTCTTCTCGAGCAACATCAGCAATCGCATCGACGCGGAGCTGACCAGCCATATCAACACGCTGGCCGGCGCGCTGTCCTTTGCCGCCGACGGCACGCTCCAGCGCCCGGAAAGTCCGCTCGACCAGCGCTTCGCCACGCCCTATGGCGGGCTCTACTGGCAGATCGTCGACGATGCGCGGGGGCAGACCATCCGTTCGCTCTCGCTGTTCGACACGGCCCTCGCCTTGCCTGCGGACCAGCACGCCGAGGGCGCGGTCCATCGCTACCTGCTGCCCGGCCCAGCCGGAAGTTCGCTGATCGTCCTCGAACGGCTCGTGCGGGTCGCCGCACCAGAGGGGACACGCGCGCTGCGCATCGCGGCCGCCATCGACGCGCGCACGCTGGAGGAGGCCAGGACCGCTTTCATCCGCGACATCTTGCCGGCCGTCGCCGGGCTCGGCGCCTTCCTCGTCGTCGCGTCGATCCTGCAGCTCACCCTCGGGCTGCGGCCGCTGGCGGCGCTGAACGAAGGGATCGTGCGCATCC
>Ga0182739_1002197_pt1 | contig 18579 bp, 26 predicted proteins | sample eDN5th30CBELigBY_FD_128873 | JGI IMG/M metagenome (GOLD analysis project Ga0182739, IMG submission 128873) | Enriched backyard soil microbial communities from Emeryville, California, USA - eDNA 5th pass 30_C BE-Lig BY (version 2) (version 2) | ecosystem: Environmental > Terrestrial > Soil >...
ATCGGCGGCAACCTGATCGTCGGCGACACCGTGACACCAAGCTCCGGCCTGCTTGATCTGCAACAGACGCACGTGGAGGTCGGCGGCGATGTCACCCTTAACCTGACCGGCAGGGTCGCCGTCACGATCGGCGGAACCTCGGCGGGGCTGCGCCTCCCGGAAACTTCCGTGCTCTCCATCACCGCGTTGGGAACCGATGGAGGAGATGCCAACGCCGGTTATTTCATGCAGTTTACCGGTGAAGGCACGCCCGAAGGGTTGCTCTACGGCCTTGCGTGGGAAGGAGATCAGACCCTCAAGCTTCAGTCATTGATCGACTCCTTCGCGATCACCTGGACCAGCACGCTGGAGAGCGCTCCGCAGCTTTTCTATGACGAGGCGCTTGATACCACCTTCATCGGTTACGCCGCCATCCCCGAACCGGGAAGCCTTTCGCTATTGCTGGCCGCCGGGGCGATTCTTGGTACACTCGCCGGGAAAAAGCTCCTCCGCGACCGGCGAACCGTTTCCTGACTCCAGCCATGCACCGCCCCCACCGCAACGGCTTCGGCCTGCTCGAAGTGATCGTCGTCATCGCCCTGATGGCGATCGTCGTGGCACTGACGATCCCGGCCCTGGGGCGCGCCCGCGAAGGGGCCACCCATCTTCAGTGTGCGCAGAACCTTCGCCAGATCATCAGCGCCATCTACCTCTATGCTGCGGATCACGATGGAAGCTACCCGCCCAACCGTTCCAACAAAGACTATTGGGACGACGATCATCCCGCCGGGGTGCATCATCAGGACCGCCTGATCGCCTACCTGCCAAGCTACCAAAAAAGCCCCAAAAAACGGGAGGAAGCCGCCCCGTTCTGGTGTCCGGCGGATGAAAAACGGCGTGAAACGCTACCCCAGCATTCCTACGGCATTCTCGGCGCGCGGGGCGGCGGCGAAGCCATCCCGATCAACCGGAAACTGGCGGCGGAGCCAAACCCCTCCAAGGCGCTCTACTTTGCCGACGCCAGCCGCGACACCCTTTCGACCTGCCGCCTCAGCGCCAAGTCGTGGCCCTTTGGCAAGAACGACCCCAATCGCCCGGAAACCGCCCCCGCCAGCGGGGTGCCGTGGGTCGAGTTCCGGCACGGCGGGCGGGCCAATATCCTTTTTGTCGACGGGCACGTCCAGTCGTTCACCCCGCAGGAACTCGCCGGGCAGAACCCGGTGAAAATCAATCATTAGGATTTTAAGTCTACGATGTGACCTCGGGCAACGTTGAAGCGCGGCCTTGGTTGATGGATCATCCGGGTTCACTGAACGGTTTCAGTCAATCCGCCGTCGCCAGACGACGATTCCCACCCGAGCGTGTACGGACGACCCCATTTCTCTCCACTTAGAAAACAGAAATTGATGATCAAGCAACCCCTCCTCTGGAGCGCGCTGGTGACGACGGCGCTCTTCCAGCTCTCCTGCAAGCCGTCCGCCCCCTCCACCACCCCGCCGCCCAAGGCGAAGACCGAAGCTGCCGCCCGGCCGGAACTCGCGCCGCGCATGATGGCCGACTTCACCGACGGCAAGCCGGAATGGAACCTCGCCCCCGGGGAGAAGCGGCTCGGCTGGTTCTACTTAACCGGGCCGCGCAAGGACCCTTACAGTTCCTTTGAGGGGAAACGCTTTTCCATCCTTGAGTGCATGGAGCCCGACCCGAAAAGCGGGGAGACGGTGATGGTGCTTAAAAACGACATGAGCACCGACATCCTGGGGGCTTTCAATCTCTCCTCGGGCACGGTGGCCGCGTGGGTGCGCCCCGGCACGCTCTTGAAAAAGGGGGGGGCGCTCCTCTCGCTTCCCTCGACTTTCCCCGGTTCTCCGCAACGGGGGCCGATGGCATGGGAGTTGAAGACGGAAATCGCCGAAGGGGAGGGGCTCCGCTGGGTCGTGACCCATGCGCTGCCGGGGATGTCGCGGCGTTCCGTCGTCGTCCCCGAACCGACCGACGCGCAGGGGTGGGTTCATGTCGCCGTGACGTGGGACGCGGCGACCGGCGGCGTGCAGCTTTACCTCGATGGAGCGCTCCTGGCGTCCGAGCCGATGGAAGACGGGCCTGCCGTCCGCCCCGACGGGGAGACGTGGCCGCTGGAACGGCTCCGCATCCATGGCGACCCGAAGCGGGCTCTGAAGCAACTGGCGATCTATGACCGGCCGCTCACCGCCGACGGCGTCCGCGCCTTGTACCGTGGCGAACCGGTCGCGCCAGCGATGGTGCAGGCGGCAGCTCAAACCCCCGAAAACCGCCCCGCCGCCTGGAGCGAAGCCCCGGCGCAGGCATTGGTATCCATCCCCGCCGGAGAGGCCGTCCGGCTGGTGCAGGCCGTCGTGCTCGATGCCCGCGAAGAAGGCCGCCGTGCCGGGGGCTGGCTGGCGGTCGATGGCGTGAAAGGAAGCGCCTTCCCGTGGTGGTACCATGGTTACAGACAAACCGCCGAGCGGGAGCTGGTCGTCACGCTTGACCCTGATTCGCGCCCTGATTACGTCACGGGGAGCGGCGACTTCAAAGGGACGCTTTCGGTTTCGGACGCCGCAGGCCGGGAAGCCGCGACCGTGACGCTCGACGGGACGGGTCGCCCATGGTTTGGCATGGCGCTGGACCGGGCCGCCGGGGCCGCTTCGTACACGCTGCACCAGAAAGACCCGAAAACCGCGCTCGAAGAGATCGCCTTTTACCGGGTGGAGCCGCAAGCCGCCGCGCCGGAAGGGACGCTGCGGTCGGTGGCGTTGAGCGCCAAGGGACCGCTGGCGTTGCCATCGCCCTTCAAACAGCGGGAACTCCGGAGCCGTTATCACCCGAGCCAGCAGCAGAGCCTGAACGCGGCTGCCGCTGGTGCCTCCGCAGCGGGCATCCCGCTCGCTCCGTTTGAGACGTGGCACCTTGTTTCCCCGCCGGAGGAGGAAGATTACCCGCTCGGCGAAGTCGGCCTCCGGCTCGCGCCGGGCACGCTGGAGAAACCGGTGCGGGCCAAGGTGGTCGTCCACGACCCGCTCTCCCCGTGGCGCGATCTCGCGGTCGTCCATCTCGTGCTGGAGCCGGGAGCCGGAGAACGGATGATCTGGCTCGACCTGCGCGACACCCTTCTGCCCAAGGGCGAACAGCTCTGGGTCAGCGTGAGCCTCGACCAGGCGGTCGTGTTGGAACCGGGCCAAAGCGACGGGAGCGGCTCGCAACTGGTTCTTGCCCCGGCGCGGGATGCCAAAAAAGCGCTTGCCCTGTGGCGGGAGTGGGAATGGCGGACGGTGCGCGATCATTTTGAGTCGATCAGCGAACCGCGCCCGTGGGCCAGCATCACCGGCGAGTTCGAGAACGCCTGGTGGCTGCGGCTCTTTACGCCCGCGTACGAACGGCTCGACCTCGGCGTGCGGCGGCTGTTGGGTTATTTCCCCGAAGATCCGCTTTTCCGGGCGACCTTCCAGTTTACGCACCCTCACGCGGAACAAGACTTTTCCGCGATCCCCGTCCCGGGTGCGGAGGGCGACGCTCCCCGGTGGGCGGTGCTGATGCGCGAAAACCTCCGGCTCTACCGACAGTTTGTCGACTGGTGGATCGACCACCGCCAGCACCCCAACGGCGAGTTTGGCCACTGGTACGGCGACGATACCGACCTGTTGCAGGAGTGGGTCAACCTCGCCTTCATCACCGACCCGCAAGGAAAGTACAAGGCTTCCTTCACCCGGCTGGCCACCGCGCTCGCCGCCGAGTTCCGGCAGAAAGGGCAGCCGATCCTCGTCAACGGGCTCAATGCCCGCTGGACCGACTCGCTCCACGCTTATGAAGAGGGCCTGAACCTCCAATCGCCCGATTTCCTGCTCCATTACGGCGACCCAGTCCGCTTCCAGCGCCTGCTCGACACCGTCTCCCGCTACGACGGCTTTCTCCTGACCGCCCCGGACGAAAACGGACGCCGCCGGTTTGCTGCGACCGAACGCGACCCCGGGCTCTTCTATTTCAACACCGAACGCCCGCCGAAAGGGGGCTACCTCGACAAATACGGCTACCTCTTCATGCAACCGGGGCTGCTGGTCGGGTGGTACGGCAACGACCCGGCGACCTGGGGGTTGCTGGAATCGGTCGGCCAATGGACGCTCTCCCGGACGCAGGCCGACGACCAGGGGTGGAAGGCGGTCGGCTCGACGCTGCTCCACGGCCTCTCCCTTCACAGCGGAGATGCCTCGTGGCTTGCGCCGGTCATCCAGGCCGAAGCGTGGAACTCGGGTGTCCTGCTCCCCTACGACGAAAAGGCTTCACTTTACCCGACGCTTTACTCCCAGGTGACCGGGCTCGACGCCGCCGCCACGCTCAAAGCGCTGGAGGCGACCCCCATGGCTTACGATCATCTCCACTCCCCGAAACTCGGTGACGGCGATCAGCGGTTTCCCGACGGCTGGGTGCGGTGGAAGCTCTCCGGCGATGAAGAAAAATACCTGATTCCCGCGCTCGAAGCACAGTACCGCAAACTGAGCTTCCTGATGCCCGTATCGACCGAAGCCGAGATGTCGGGCGACCGCGTGGCAGTGCCCAAGGATCTCCTCTCGCTGCTTTACCTCGGCGGCCCGGTGACTTCGCGCAACCGTTACTTTTACCCCGACTTCGCCGTCACCTACGACGGGTTCAACGAACGGTATGCGGCGATGGTTCTGGAAAGCGGCCCGGGCAAGCTTAAAGTGAGGTTCTACAACTTTGACGACCAGCCTCAACACGGGCGGCTCCATACGTGGAAGCTCGGGCGTGGTTACTACAAAATCACCGAAGGCGCGCCGGGCGGCGACGGGGCGGTCGCCAACCCGGCGGTCCGCACCCTCCCGCTCGCACGGGGCGACGGACTGGAACTGACCCTTCCGCCGCGTACGGTGCACGTCGTGGAAATCACGCAGACGCAGCCGGTCGCCCACGAAAAAGTGGAGGGCGACGCCGCTCTGGCCGAAGGGAAGGCGACGTTTGACGCCACCGGCGTGACCGTGCCGGTCTACAACCTCGGCAGCCGGGCGCTGGGCGGCGTGGCGGTGCGCCTTCTCTCTGCGGAAGGGGCCGCGCTGGGCGAAACCCTCCTTGCGGAACTCCCCGCCATGGCGTCATGGAAGCTCGGCGAAGCGACCGTACGTTTCAACCTGCCGCAAGCGCAGCCGGGCGCCCGCTACCGGGTGGTGATCGATCCCAACCGGCGTTTGAGCGAGATCACCCGCCGCAACAATGAAGCCACTCTGCAAGCGCCCGGGCCGGAGGCGGAAACCGGAGCGGAGGAGCAGGCGAGCCAGTAGAACCGGGCACGTTGATTGCGCCATTCGCGCCATTTTGCGCCAAATTCATCTTAAAAGTGGCGCGAAAGGCCGTTTTGCGCCACTTTGCGCCATCATGAAGTCCGGCGTACCTGAAGAGGCTCTCCATCTCCTGCTCGCAGCGATTGAAAAATTCCCCACCGGGGTTTCATTGACGGAACTCATCGGAAAGGGCGAGTTGCCCCCGGAATTCTCCCGTCGCACCTTGCAGCGATACCTCCGGACACTCGTGAATGAAGGGCGTCTGGTTGCCGAAGGGCGGACCCGCAACCGCCGGTACCGACTGGGGGAAATGGTCGACCGCCCAGGGACTCCCGTGGAAACAGGCGAAAGCATGATTCCGCTATCCAACGATGGGCGGGAAATCAAAAAAGCCGTGAATCGGGCGTTGCCCCAGCGTCAACCGGTCGGTTATCGCCGGAGTTTTCTGGAGGATTACCTCCCCAATGAGACCTTTTACCTGACCGAAGGGCAACGGCGGGAACTGGCGGCCATCGGCGGCAACACCCTTCAACCTCCGGAGCCGGCAGGTACTCATGCACGGAAGATCCTTCACCGGCTGCTCATTGACCTCTCCTGGAACTCCAGCCGTTTGGAAGGAAACACCTACTCGCTGCTTGAAACCGAACGTCTTCTGGAGTTCGGACGGGTTGCCGAGGGAAAAGACCTCCGGGAAACGCAGATGATTCTCAATCACAAGGCCGCGATCGAACTGCTCGTCGCCGAAGCAGGCGAGATCGGGTTCAACCGCTACACCCTCCTCAACCTGCACGCGCTCCTCTCAGACAACCTGTTGGGCGATCCCGGCGCGTCCGGACGCCTGCGGACGATCCCCGTCGGGATAGGCGGAACCGTTTTTCATCCGCTGGAAGTGCCTCAGTTGGTGGAAGAGTGTTTCAACCTCCTCCTGCAAAAAGCGGCGGCCATTGCCGACCCTTTTGAGCAGGCATTCTTTGTGATGGTGCAGATCCCTTATCTGCAACCCTTCGAGGACGTCAACAAACGGGTTTCGCGGCTGGCTGCCAATATCCCTTTGATCCGGCTCAACCTGAGCCCCCTCTCTTTCATGGATGTTCCACACAACGATTACATCGACGGAATTCTGGGCGTCTATGAGTTGAACCGCGTGGAGCTTCTCCGGGACGTGTTTTTATGGGCCTACCAACGTTCCAGTGCGCGGTACGCGGCGGTCAGGCAATCGCTCGGGGAGCCCGACCCGCTCCGGCTTCAGTATCGCGAACCGATGGCAACCGCCGTTCGCGAAATCGTATTGGAACGGCTTGGACGAAAGGCCGCGATCGGGCGCATCCGCAAGATTGCGAAACAGGTCGTTCCTGCGGAGGTCAGGGAACGGTTCATTGAACGGGTCGAAACCGACCTTCTCACCCTGCACGAGGGCAACATGGCCCGTTATCGCCTGCGTCCCTCGGAGTTCTCGAGGTGGAAGGAGCGCTGGGATAGGGAGACGGGGAAAGAGCCGATGCCATAGAAGCACCTCCCGTACCAGAGCGAAGGGCTTTTCAACCCGTCCTCTCCGCGCGCCCCTCTTTCCTGAAGCGCTTTGGAGACCTTCCCGCCCCCGTGAAAAAGAGGCGCTACGATAGAGAAAAAGAAGTTGCACGGCGGTTTTTTTCGGATATGGTGCCAGTGCAGTACATTTTTCATCATTTCATCCATCGAAAGTCGAAAAGGTCCGCAATTCATTCATCAACCCCCGTTTATCCCACCCGTATCAGACATTCTTCAACTTCTGTTCAAGAACCCCTTGTAGAACCTCAGACAAACCCCCACCTATGAAAATACGCCAAACACCCGAAAAGGGTTTCACGCTGATTGAACTCCTGGTCGTCATCTCGATCATCGCCATCCTGGCCGGTATCGCGGTACCTGCCTTCACGGGGGTTATCACGCGAGGCCAGCAGACCAAGGCCCTCAGTGACGCCAAACAAGTTTACCTCGGACTCAAGATGTTTGCGGGGGATAATGATGGCGCATTCCCGTTTCGGGACCGTACTGGAGCCGACTTAACGTCTGGCTCCAGCTCCAACGACGCCTTCCGTAACATCGTCCCGGACTACGTCAAGAGCGAAAAGATTTTTGCCGTGACCAAGTCCGCCTTCACCCGGGGAACGCCGGATGAAAATACATCCACTGAGACGGAAACGTTGAAAGCCGGAGAAAACCACTGGGCTTACGTGCTGAACCTGTCGGATACCTCCAACCCGAACCTGCCGATCATTGCCGACGGCTTTAACAATGCTTCCACCGCCGTCTACTCTGCTGACGAAACCCAGCCGGGTGGTGTGTGGAAAGGTGAAGCAGCCATCGTGGTGCGTGTGGATGGCAGCGGCCGGGTGGAACGGATTAAGCCGCAGACGTCAGGTAGCGGTAGCTCTGCCACCACTACTCGTGCGGTCATCGGGCCGGTTGGTGGAACTGAAGACAAAAACATTTTCACCGAACACACGGACAACTGGTTGAGCACAAGCCAGGTTCCCGTCAATCCTGAGGAAGGTGGTGGCGCTACCACCGGCGGTACAGACTAATCTCTTACCCTTTCCGGGTTTGCTGATTTAAGCAAACCCGGCAGGATAACCACTTCAAGCCACGCTGTTCTTCGGAACAGCGTGGCTTTTTTCATACCCGGGCCGCGCGTTTCCAGAAAGAGAGGAGGTAAGGCTTGACCTTCCGGTCGGCATCCCGTCTCCTCCTGGGGAGGTTGCCGGACTGGCTGGCAGCCCATTGAGCCGATCGGGAGGGTTCCCTCCCGAAGTGCGGTTTGCTTCAGCGGCTGCCGCCCCTGAATAACCTCAACCTTCTTTACTTCAAAGACCTGTTCATGATCCCACGTTCCTTTTTCAAGACCCTCTGTACCGTCGCCCTCGTTCCGGTTTTTTCGCTCCTCCCGCTTCAGGCCGATGAAATCGAAGATACGATCTCCGAAGCGCTGACCAAGTACAAAGCCGGGGAGCTTTCCGGTGCGGGAGGCAGTCTGCAATACGCCCTCAACCTGCTCAACGAGCAGAAGTCCAAAAAGGTGATGGAGTTCATCCCGGCCACCATCGGCGACTGGAAGGGAGACGAAGGGAAGGCCGATTCGCACGGGATGCTCGGCGGCGGGTTCTCGGTCTCCCGGAAATTCACCAACGAGAAGCAGAGCGCCAATGTTAAGATCACCATGGATTCCCCGCTCATTCAGCAGATGATCGGGATGCTCTCCAACCCGATGTTTGCGGGGCAGATGGGGATGAAAATGCGCGACATCGAAGGTGAAAAGGCCATGGTCAATCCGAAGAATGGCGAGCTTTCGCTGGTGATCAACTCCACCATCCTGGTGCAGGTGAAGGGGCGCGATCTCGGCGAGGAAGAACTCCTCACGCTCGCCAAGGGCCTTGATGTCGCGGGGCTCAAGGCGATGAAATAAGGCTCAAATCGGCCCGGCTAGGGATACGCCTGCCCGAGAAGCGGGTGCGTGACGTAGACCAACTGCCATTCCCACGGTTTCCAGCCGCTTTTGCGCCAGTGAAACTCGAACGGCTCGTCGGTTGCGTTGACCCGGCGCTTGATTTCATCGACCAACGCGCTCCCGCGCCCGTCGATCCGCAGGAGGGAATGGACCTTGGCGACGACCGGCCCGCTGCCGTCGGTGCGTTCGGGGAGGAGGTGGGTGGTGTCGCGGTCCTCAATCGTCAGAAAGATATGGAAATGGCGGAGCATTTCGCGCGATTCCTTGAGCACCCAGACCTTGTCGTGCCCCTGGGCGTCTTCAAAATCGTCGGCGAGAAAATCGCGCAGGGCGTTCCATTGTCGCCGCTCGATGGCATCAAGGAGGTGGCGCTGGTGAAGGGCGACCTGCCGCTCCGGCTGCCAGAGCCAGAGGCAATACCCTGACCAGAGAAGAAGGACCGCCAAAACAGCAGGGAGCAACGCTTTGTTTTTAGGGAGGGAAAGGTTCATGGAAGGGAAAAGGGTATTCTATTCTGGAACGCGCGGTGCGGATTGTCAAAGCCGGTGGAGGGAGTCGTGGGGGCGGCAACGGGAAAAAATGCGTTTTCGGGTTGTCATCGGCGGAGCAAGCGCAAAGAGTGGAGTCCAATCGATGACGCCGATGACCGAGCCTGAAGAAATCCGTTTCCGTCCCAACGTGGCCGGAATCATCCAAAGAGGCGACGGCCATGTTCTGATCTGCGAACGGATGGAACCGCCGGGCGCGTGGCAGTTTCCGCAAGGCGGGGTGGACCCCGGCGAAACGTACGAGGAGGCATTCCGGCGCGAGATGGTGGAGGAGATCAGCCTGCCGCCGGCGGCTTATGCGATCGTCGACCGCAAGGGGCCGTACCGCTACCGGTTTGCGGGCGGGCGGCTCAAACACGGCTACCACGGTCAGGAGCAGCATTATTTCGTGGCGCGGCTGAAGGAGCCGGAGGCGCAGATCGACCTTTGCACCGATCACCCGGAGTTTCGCGATTTCCGATGGATCGCCCCTGGGGATTTTAACTTCGACTGGGTCCCCGATTTCAAAAAAGAGGTCTACCGCGCCGTTTTTCGTGATTTTTTCGGGATCGGCCATGAGAGCGCTTGACCTCTTTGGAGAAATCGGTCAGACCAATCGGCACAATACCACGCCATGCTCACTTTAGGGATGTTTCTGTTTGTTTCTGCCACGTTGATGGGGTGCGTCTACTGGGCGTGTCACACGGAAGACCGGGTGAACTGATCCGGCTCCGGCGACCGGTTTCCCGGCGGCGATTTCCACCTCCCCGACGTCATGCGACCCCGGCGGTCGCCGTTCTTTTTTCGATTCTTTTCCTTGCCATCCCCGGCTTGCGTGCGTAGAAAAGCCATTCCACTGCTTTCAGGAGGCGGGTTGGTAGCTCAATGGTAGAGCAGCGCCCTTTTAAGGCGTTGGTTGTGGGTTCGAGTCCCACCCAACCCACCATAGCAGGAGGCCGATTTTCGAAAATATTTGAAAATTATTTGAAAGGTGTCACACTAATTCGGTGATCACCAAGCCCCGCAAGCGCAAACCTCCCGAACCCCCGAAGTGGCCGCGCGAAGTGAAAGTCGGCTCGGCCGTCGTCACGGTCTATCGTACGGAGATCGGAGGGAAAACCCGTCATCAACTCCGCTGGTTCGAAGCCGGAGAAGTAAAGCGGCAAACGATCACCGACGAGGAAAAGGCCCTCGACATCGCCGCGACGATGGCAAAGAGGCTCGACGACGGGGAACACGCCACGTTGGTTTTGTCGGCCCTCGAAGCCGAGGAGTACCGGCAATGGAAGGGAATCTGCGGCGACGTCACGGTGTCGGCGGCGCTCAACGAATGGGCGCGCGCCAGGCGCATCCTGGGCGAGACGCCCATTACCGATGCCGCCGCCTACTACGTCGCCCGGCATCAAGGCGTTGACGCCACCGTGAGCGTCGTAATCGAGAAGTACCTTCAATCCCTTTCAACGTCCGGACTGTCGGAGAGTTACACAGCCCCCCTCAGGGGACGGCTGACGAAATTTTCGAAGGCGTTTTTTGGGAAATCCATCCGAAGCGTAACTGAGCAGGAGATCCGCGCGTACGTGGCCGCCGGGGGTGGAGAGCCGAGGACCCAGAAAAACGTCCGTGACGCCATTGTGGGGGTCTGGCGGTGGGCACGTAAGCAGGGATATCTTCCGCGTGACATCCAGACCGAAGCGGAAAGGGTGGAGGCCCCGAAAATCCGGCGCAAGGAGTCCATTGAAATTTTCGCTCCGGAGGAGATCGCAAAGATTCTGGCGGCCGCCTCGACCAAGGTTCGCGCGGCGATGGCGATTTGCGCATTTTCAGGCGTCCGGAGTCATGGGGAAATAAGTCGGCTGGAGTGGGATCACTTCCGATGGGACCAGGGGATCATCGACATGCCGCCGGGCATCACCAAGACCGGCGAACGCCGACTGATCCCGATTCTCCCGAACCTATTGACGTGGCTGAAGGGGTGCTCCGACCGGTCGGGTTTCGTGATGGGCGTCAAGACCCCTGATTACGCTTACCGACGTGCGGCGAAGCTCGCCGGGGTGGAGTGGAGACACAACGGCCTGCGCCACTCTTACGGCTCCTATCGGGTGGCCCAGACCAAGAGCATCGATCAGACCAGCCTGGAGATGGGCAACAGCCCGGCCATGGTCAAGAAGCACTACCTGGAGGCCGTCCACGAGGGCGAGGCGGCGAAGTGGTTTTCGGTGGTGCCGTGAGGCAATTTTCGGAGCCTCAAAAAGACCCTTGTTCATTCTCATTATCACGCCCCCTAAAGGGATGCGTGTGATAATGAGAATGGCCTACAGGTCTTTGCAGCCCTGGCGATGGTCTGTTTCCGGTCGGAAATAGGATCGAAAAAGAGACATTTAAAAAGACCCGCTCCAAAATTGCCAAGAAACGGCCTTGAAGATACTTTCCGCTATCGAAATACTCGAGAGCAGCAAAAACCCCGCCACGGGGCGCACAGGAAGGAATTGGCGGCAGGAAAGAAGAAGTCGGCATCGATAGATCGTCCAACGTGACGAATATCTTCGTTGCGGGAAGCTTTGACCGCGTTACCATGCAGGCCATGAGCGACCAACCCGAATACGATGAACTTGACGACGTAGCGATTTCAATGCCGGACCTCCCGCCGATGAATGGCTACGTTATCGGGCGCAGGTGGCAACCGGAAAAGGAGCGATGGGTTTACAAGGTGTCCGTCACCGACCCGGAGGATGCGCCCGAGGTATTTGATAACTGGCTCCCAGCTCATTGGCTGGCGCGGAGGTGATCATTTTTGATTTCTTCCGCCAGCCTCACCGGCCAATCTGGTTCGTTGAAGAAGTCTGGCTTCTCTTGCCGGTAACGCACGGCGCGATCGACAAACTCTTTGTTCTCAGGAGTGCCTGCTTCGCCGATGGCGGGGAGGAGGGCGACGGCGTGCTGCTGGGCGAGCTTGGGGTTGCGGATGTAAATCACCAGCTTCTCTTGACGGGCTTGCTCAATGGCGGCGGCTTTAGCGGCGGCTTCTCGCCGCGCCTGATCTTCGGGGTTGGCTTTAGCGGCGGCTTGCTCTGGCTCCTTTCCTTGTTTTAGCGCCTCTTCCACCCACCCGGCGCGAATGGCGCTCTTTAGCGTTTCCGTCGAACCGTAAGAGTACGAACGGATAAGCTCCCCTTTATATGATAGCGCAATAATGTAGCCCTCCGGGTGCAATCCCGACGTGTAGGTTTCGCCCAGAGCCGCAAAATGAAGCGTGTTCTCTATCACCTCCGGTGACTCAAATCGCCCCTCTTTATTTTGACCGGGAGGAAGGTTGAAGTCGGCAGTTCGGAAATTAGACGCTTCCAGTCTGCTCTTGTCCTTATTGGCCATAACCCAAATAGCCGTTACTCTTAATTGCGGGGCCGGAAGTTTGTTGAAATTTTGGACGTGGTACTCGATAGTCTTTTTCCTGGTCACGTCCTTGTCGTAACTACCATAGGACGTTTTCCAATGATCCTTCTCCGCTCGCTTTGAGCCAACTTCTTTAACCTGAAGGCGAAGGCTTGACGTGGGGGCGGATTCCTTATCTTCGTTGGCGCTCGCTGCGAGTCCGGCGCATAACGTAAGCAGTATAACAACAAAAGTTCGATTCATTTTCAGTTTCCCTTCGGTTCCTATTTTACCCTCCGCGATGCAAAGGCGTCAACCCCAGAGGACCGGAAAATCAAAGACGTTCGGCGGCCTCTCGGGCGGGACATTTACCCTCTGTTAATGATTGCTTCGTTTAATCCCTTAATTATCTTTTCAATATGGGACTTATCTTTGCTTTTATATGCGGTTGTTTCTCCGGCGGATGTAGTTAGCAGAACACAATAGGCGCTCTTTGAGAAAAGAGCATATAGTAAAAGCAATATTATTATCAATAAAGCCATCACAATCCCTCGGGCTTCCGAAATGCCTATTGACGCAAGAGCAATGCAAACCGCAATCAAACCGACTTTTCCATAAGGCGGATGAAATCGCTTGCAGGACACTGATACAATATTGCGCATAGCATAGACTTGATCGGCAACGATAAATCTCGACGGCGTAACCTTAACTCCAGCTTCGTCGAAGTAAACAGATTCGCCTGTTGAGTGATGGGCTTCTTTCATTTTCCCTCCTTCTCCTTCATGGCCTCTTTTACCTTTTCCTCGATCACGTGGTCAATCCACGATGTTTCCCTGCCGGGATTTTCGAGGATTTCCTGAATCACCAGGTCGCGCATCTCCCGGCTCTCGCGCATCAGGCGGGCGGTGAGCCAGTGGGCGCGCCCGCAGTAGTAATCGAAGAGGATCAACCCGGCGACGTACGCCGACATGGAGGGGTAGCCCTCCTTCTCCTTCCGGATTTTCGCCATCTCCGCGATGGCTTCCGGGAGCGACAAAGTGATTTTTTCGCTTTTTGTGGGGGGTGAGGTTTTCATGCAAGGTTCTCCATTTCAAGGGTTTGCGAAGTTATTCACAGGGGTCGAAAAAGTGTCATACCACTTTGACATTGCTTGCCCGAAAACGGAAGCGTAATTTTGCCGCCATGAAAGACGACGTATCTCCCCATCAGGAAAAAGATGAAGAGAAACTTAATTTATCTCTTGCTAAAAATTAAACTTTCCACCATGCTTCCGTCAGTTCCGAGGGTAAGCGACCTTTACGAAGGCGTCCCAACCTCCCGAATGTGACAGAGAAAAAAAGAAACCCGAGAGGGGCGGGGAGAAAGCCGATTCCAGAAGAAGAGCGAATCGTCCCCCTCAATCTGAAAGTAAAACCGGAAACCAGAGACCGCTTCAAAGGACTGGCGAAAGAGCTAAAGCTCTCAATGCCAAAGACTTTGGAGCATTTAATGGACGAAAACGAAAAGCAGTAAACAAAGACCCCGGAGAGGCGGCAACCTCTCCGGGGCACAATAAAGACAATGCGTAGCAAGCAATCGTCCGTAAGGACCACTGTGCCCTCTTCACGGAGGGAGTCAAGGGAAAATCACATCAAAGCCCTCCTTGAGGGTGCGGGCATCACGACCAAGGCCGTCAAGGTTTTGGGGCGGTTCGTTCACGTCGACAGCTTCCGGGTGCATGAGATCCGCTTGCAAAACCTCCTGATCGCCGCCGGGTTTGAAATCCTTCGCTCCCGGGAGGGAATCCACCTTTGCGGGTATAACGGCTACCGCCTGAGCGCCCGGGTGAAGGGGGGTGCGGCATGAGCGAGGTGAAACACACACCGGGGCCGTGGTATCCGACACGAGATCACACCGGGGCATGGTGGATTCACGTAGACGCGGATCGCCTCTCTACGTTTATCGCAAGGGTGTCATCAGCTGGGACATTTACAGCAACACAAGACGAGGCAAACGCCCGCCTGATCGCCGCCGCGCCGGAGTTGCTGGAGGCGCTGCGGGAGGCGCTCAAGTCGGCTTATCAGGCGCTTGCTGATTACTCCTACGAACGAAAGATGGAGCACATCAAGAAGACCGTCGCGATACTCGAAGGGGGTATCGCCAAAGTGAAAGGAGGTCAGGGATGATCTCTCAAGATGCCTTTGACGCCGATCGTTTCAAAAAAGAGATCGAACTCTGGACGGAGCGACGACCGGACGGATCGGTTGCCCTCGACCTCAACGGGAAAACAAGGGTTGAGATGTCGAGAGAGGACGCCGTTCACCTTGCGTGGCTCCTGATCTCCCCGCCTAACCGTTCCATCGAACGTCAATCCGGAGATTCTTCGACCGTCTACCTTTCCGTTGATGACGACGCCAGAGTAGAAAGCGAGCGCTTCGCTAACTGGTATGTTGAGCGCCAGGCGAGGCGGTGGGGCTTGTCGGAACCCGAATACCGCGCCTTGGTGCAAAAAGCTCGTGAAGCAAACGTAGACGCCTGCCTCATCCCTGCTTTCGAAGCTTTTTGCATCAAAGAGCTCGGAAGAAAGCCTACTCCGGATCCGGCCCCCTAAACCTCTTTGCCGGACCATAGTCGTAAGAGTGCTCCATTTCAGCGGGAGTGGTGTAAAAAAGCCACTCCTGCATGAAGGAGATAGAGACCAATACCTGACTTTCCGAGTTGCCGCCTGCGCCGAATATGTGCACAAGCCAGAGATCGTCAGTAACCCGGCCTGCCACCTGGCCGGTATGGTGAAGAACTCCGTCTTCGATGGAGTGAAAATACAATCCCTTTAAGGCATCCCCATCAGATGCCGCCCTTTTGGAAGCGTCGGTTCTCATGGGCCGACACAGATAACAAAAACCGTTCATCTCGGCAACGCGCATGCCTCTTTTGCGCCAACTTCAAAAACATCCGTTAACGCTATGAATAACACCCTTCTATCCCTTCAAGACTTCGCCGGAAACCCGATCAGGGTCTACGGCTCCCCGGACGCCCCGCTCTTCGTCGCCGCCGACGTTTGCCGGGTGTTGGAGATCGTCGATGTAACCTCCGCGCTTCGATCTCTGGATGAAGACGAAAAGGGTCCGCTTATTGTGCGGACCCTTGGAGGCAACCAGACAATGAACGGAATCACCGAATCCGGCCTCTACGCCCTGATTTTCAAATCAAGGAAGCCCGAAGCGAAGACCTTCCGAAAGTGGGTCACCGCCGAAGTTCTCCCGGCGATCCGGCAAACGGGCCGGTATGAAGCGCCGCAAAGGATCACCAAAAGCGAGCCGGTCAACGAGCTTTTTCTCCTCATGAAAGAGCTTCGGAAAAAGCACGTCTCCCATGATGTCGCCGCCCAGGTCGCAAGCGAGATGGTCCGGTCGATGGCGCACCGTCGCCAGCGGCAACAGGGTACCCCTAGGCTCCCAAGGCCGAAGCGGGATCATTCCTCCCCGATGCTGGAGATCGCTTCCAAAGCCGGGAAGATCGCATCGCTTGACCTGCTCAATCGTTGGTGTCAGCAAACCGGTTGCGCGCGGTCGATGGGATACCGCACGATCAAAGAACTGCTATCAGCCGGAAAGCTGATCGTTGCCGGAGAAACCCACCGGACCCGCATCATCACGCTCGCATAATCCCCTCCACTGAAATCCGCTCTCTCCGAGCAACAAGGCACCCGCTCGCCCTGAAGCCATGACTCCATCAGCCGCCCAATACGAAGTTCTTCAGCCGTACATCACGGACCGTGTCCGCGAGCTTGTGCGCGGGCGGCTGTTGGAGGGAGTGAAGTTCTTCGACAAGCGCGCCCTCCGCTCGGAGTACACGAGGAGCGAGGTGAAGTTGGTTCTTCTGTTGGTCAAGATCGCCAACCCAACGGAAGCGCTTACGTCGGAAGAGCAACGTCTTTTAGAATAGCGTCAACGGGAAAATCACGCACCTTCTCGCGTAAAGCGCGCATCTTCAAGCGTAAATCGCGCACTAGCAAAAATCCCCAAAAACCCGGTGTAGAAAAGAGCCATGCAAAATCAATATCTACGCGTATCAGAAATCAAGACGCTCTCTGATCAGGATGCAGTCAACGAACTCCTCAAAGAGGGATGGATTATTCTGAGCGTCAACGCTCTATCAACGCCATCGTGCTCGATGCTTTTCTTTATCCTCGGCAAGGAATACGGATTCGACTGGGACTCGGTTGAGGATGGATCGACTCGCTTTCTCCTACGCGTCAAGCAGGGGGGCGAAGAGCAGCAAAAGCGCATTCAGGAGACCGAGTAATGAGCGCGTCGGCTAGAACCCGAAAGCAAGACGTGACGGCTATTGCCGTACAGATCCAGCTTCCCGACAATTTTTCAGAAGTCGTCGCTATCAAAATTGCGGAAGCCAGCCAGCGGGTCGCCGAAGGCAACCGCTATGTCAGCCTGACCGAAGCGGCGCGCATCATTAACACCACTCGTTCAAGCCTCCGCAACCTCGCGGAACTCCGCATGATTCCTTACTACCCCGGTAAAGGGAAAGACCTCGAGTTTCGCGTTTCCGATCTCTGGGCACACAAGGACAAGGAGCGGAAGGATGCAAAGTTTTAACCATGAAAAACCCACACGCCCATTACAAAGACTTCCTGCGCACGCAAGGATTTAACAGCCCCGGCCTCCTCAAAAACCGTCACCCCAAGCTTTACCGGAGGGCCAGCACGGGCGCTTTCGGGAAAGCGAAACCCGTCAAGTTTAAGTCGATTCGCTAGCCATGAACACCCTCGAAACCGAAGAATTGAAATCGGTATTCGCTGACTTGCTCGGCGAACCCAACACAGAATGGAAGCTGGTAAAGCTTGTGACCGAATGGTCGAAGCGCACCGGCAAGACCTTCAAGGATGGGGCTCACCTCATCAACGGCATGTGGCGAAACGGCGAAGTCACCATGATCGGTCAACGCGTCGAGCTTATCAGAGAGGAGATCGCCTGATGCCACATGAAGTGACCTTGAGAGGCCCGACCTACACGTTTCAGTGTTACGGGGTCCACGAAGCCAAACAACTCGGTTTGATCGACGCCTGGGAAAAGCCCGGCACTCACGCTCCGGTTTCAACGCGATTTGAACAAGGAGAAGGCAAGCTTCTCGCTGACTGGATCGAAAACATGCCGGATGCCTTGCTGGTCGCCACTGGTCGCTATCAGATCACTATCTACCGCCCGAAGAGCCGCATCGTGCCAGTCAAGCCCTACGAAGAGGAGGAAGGCGATGAATAGCCGGGAGTTCGCGGTCTGCCGATGGTACGGCAAAGACGACGGCTATATCGAGTTCTTTGCCCCGATCACCCGCGACCAAGGCGTCACCTGGATTCACGTTTCACGCGCCTTCGATTCCACTCTCGAAAGCATGAAGTCGCAAGCCGCTCGAATCTACGAAGTCACCGGCTCCCTGGTCAGCCCGAAATCTTTCAAGCTCATCTATGATTGTTCCCCTTCTCTTTAGCGCCCTTGTCTGGACCTTCATTGCCTTCTCCCTTGGCTATACAGCCGGTCGGGGAAGCCGCACCAAACCCAAAACCAAAATCCTCGCCTACTACCGGGGATAGCCAGAAAACAAACCATGCCGACCATTAAGATTACAAACCGCTGGGACAACTCCGTTATCATCTGGGAGGGCGAAGCCCATTCCCTGATGGACGCCGTTTTGAAGGCGAAGGCCGCCGGGGCCAACCTCTCCAGGGCCGACCTCTCCGGGGCCGACCTCTCCGGGGCCGACCTCTCCGGGGCCGACCTCTACAGGGCCGACCTCTCCGGGGCCGACCTCTCCGGGGCCGACCTCTCCGGGGCCGACCTCTCCAGGGCCAACCTCTCCAGGGCCGACCTCTCCGGGGCCGACCTCTCCGGGGCCGACCTCTCCGGGGCCGACCTCTCCGGGG
>Ga0182739_1002198_pt1 | contig 18576 bp, 15 predicted proteins | sample eDN5th30CBELigBY_FD_128873 | JGI IMG/M metagenome (GOLD analysis project Ga0182739, IMG submission 128873) | Enriched backyard soil microbial communities from Emeryville, California, USA - eDNA 5th pass 30_C BE-Lig BY (version 2) (version 2) | ecosystem: Environmental > Terrestrial > Soil >...
AGCGCGAATGCCACCAGAAACGTGAGCAGAGCACATCCCATTGCGGGGGGAGACAACACGGCAGCCACTCCCAGTGCGGTGGCCACTCCTTTGCCTCCTCGAAATCCCAGCCAGACAGGAAACATGTGTCCGACGATGGCAGCCACTCCCGTCAGCACCCGCGTCTGCATCAACGCCGCTTCCGGAACGGCGAAGACCATTGGCAGCAGCCAGACCGGCAGACCGCCTTTGGCGGCATCCAGCAACAGCGCCATGATGCCCCACTTCGCCCCCATGGTCCGTGCCACGTTGGTGGCTCCAACGTTTCCGCTGCCGCGCGTCCGCAGGTCGAAGCCGCCGATCAGGCGGGCAATCAGCAGGCTGAACGGAATCCCTCCGATCAGCCAGGCCAGCAGGCTGCAGTAAATCAGGCTCAGATCCATGGTGATGGCATTCGGTGATGGCAGCCCATTGCTGACTGCCAGTGCGGGGCGTTCTGCTCTGCTGTGTTCAGTTTCAACCGGTCTTCAAACTTCGTTGATGTTTCCCATCTCCCTGGTTCGTTCAGGGAAGTAACGCCTGCAGCACCGCGTCCACATCAGCCAGCGACGCGAACAGATGATCCGGACCACACGGCGCCAGTTCGTCCAGCCGGTGAATGCCTGTTCCCACCGCGATCACGCGGGCGCCAATCGCACGTCCGCACCGCACGTCTGCTGGTGTATCGCCGATCACCCAGACCCGGTCGGGGGGAATTGCCTGCTGCAGGTGCCGGGAGGCAGCGTCGAAGGCCAACCGGGCAACGTCATCCCGATCAAAATGAATGTCTCCGTAGCCGCCAAACTGGAAATAGTGGTCGATCTGGAAGTGCTTCAACTTCAGCATCGCCCCGACTTCGAGATTTCCCGTCAACAGTCCCAGCACGACATCATCGCGCAGGCTCAGTTCAGCCAGCAGAACTTCGACTCCCGGCAAGGTGATTCCCCGCTTGCTCTCCAGAGAACGGGGCAAATGATCCAGGTACGCCGATAGGAACCGGTTCCAGTTGGCATCGTCCACCGGCAACGAATGATGAGCAAACAGATCGGTGGTAATGGCTTTGTCCGTGCGGCCCGCTGCTGGAATATCCGTATACGGGCCCGTTACCGCAAACGCTTCCAGCAGTGCCTGCTCCATGGCATGCTGGCCAGCCCCGCCCGAGTCCAGCAAGGTTCCGTCAATATCGAAGAGGCAAACCGTTTTCATAGCCACAATTGAAAAAGATGAAGTTCAGAACCAATGGAACAACAGGCTGTTTGAGCCCGAACTCCCTCCTGGGAAATCGGTTCGAAAGCAGAGTTGTCTCTGTCTCACATGTGATCAGAGTTCTTTGAGTGCGTGAAGATGATTGATGAACGTGAAACCCTCTGCTTGCAGCCGGAACACACCCGTCACGATGGAGAATGATCAAAGACTGTCTGGAGCGCATGGCCGGACCGTCGCGACAGGTTCCGCTGTTCTGCCGTCCATGTGAGGAAGCATCCATGATAAGAGACATTCCCTGCCGGTTTCCACCAGCTCACGGCGCTTTCCCGAACAGCCTCGTGCTGCACCGCCACTTGGGTTCGTGTTGGTTTCTCGTGATTCCGCTCCGTTGTCGCTCGCTTCACGTTTTTCTCACCGAAATTTGAGTTGCGACAGACACCTCGCAGCTTCGAATTGCCTGTTCAGTGGGCAGGGAGCGTCGATTTCGAAAATTCGAAGAAAAATCTCATTTTTGAATTCAAGATTTCCGTCCGGTCAGCGAACTCCTTATTGAAACAGTCCGGATCGTGTGGCGGCCGGTCGAAAGGGGAAGTGCGGTGAGCATCGGGAATTTCCCGGTCACCGCCCCAGCGTGCTCCAGCGTGCTCGTCGTCCATCGCAGCTCAATATTCGGTTCGAAAAACAGAAAACGAGCGACAACGGAGCGGAACCACGAGAAACCAACACGAATCCCAAGCTGCGATGCAGCACCATGAAACGCAATTTGCTCAAGGAGAGATCATCATGATTCGCAAACTCATTCTCGGTGGAGCTGCGATTGCAGTCCTTGGGGGACTGGTCGCTGGCAAAGACGTTTTCAGCTATGCCCGGACAGGCATCTGCTCGGTACGCAAGCATCTGCGTCATGAAGTTCCGGTCGAATTCGAAATCGAACGGGCTCGTCATGAAGTCGAGCGGTTGCTGCCGGAAGTCCGCAGATCGCTGCACCTGATCGCGGAAGAACAGGTGGAAGTGGCCCAGTTGAAGAAGTCCATCGCCCGTCGGGAAACCGCATTAAAGTCTCAGGAAGAAGCAATTCTCACCATGAGCAGCGACCTGAAAGATGATGACGTCCGCTTCGTCTATGCCGGGCATCAGTATTCCCGCCGGGAAGTCCAGAAAGATCTGGCGGAACGGTTCAACCGCTTCAAGATTGCGGAAGAAACCGTCAAACAGGAGCAGCAGGTACTGGCGGCCAAGGAAAAAGCACTGGCAGCGAATCGCGAGACGCTGGAAACCATGCTCTCACAAAAGAAAAACCTGGAAGTGGAAGTGGAGCGGCTGGAAGCCCGTGTCCGCACCATCGACGCCCGGAAGCAGGTGCATGGACTGGCGGTTGATGATTCCCAGTTGAACCGGGTCAAGACGCTGATTGCGACCATCGAAAAACGTCTGGATGTGGAAGACGCGGTTCTGGCTTCGGAAGGCGACCTGCACGGTCTGATCCCCATGGAACAGCATCAGGTGGAAGACCCGGAAGACGTCACTGCTGCCATCGACAGCTATTTTCAGACGGATCGGGCTGACCGCATGGTTCATGCCGATTCGCAGTGATCGTCCCCGGCGATTCATCGGTTTTCTTTTCCGGGTGGAGATTTCGAGTGAACTTTTGAGCCGGATCGGTCAAAATTTCGTTGAAGCTTGCGGGCCGTTCCGATGCGATTTCTTTTGCATTCGGAAGCTCGCCCGGACAGAATGAATTCGACTCCAGTAACAGCGGGATGCTCATCCCATGAAATTTACCTTTTCTCCAGAATCGCGACCTCTCGCCGGGTTCACGTTGAAGCGCGCGATCTACCGTGGGGGATTTGGTGAAGTTTACTTCGGAGTTTCCGACGCCGGTCGGGAAGTCGCACTGAAGTTATTGCAGCACAATACGGACATCGAGCTTCGCGGCATTCAGCAGTGCCTGAACCTGTCGCACCCCAATCTGGTCACGATCTTCGATATTCGCGAAGACGCGGATGGGGACCATTGGGTTGTGATGGAATACATCGCTGGGGAAACGCTGGAGTCCATTCTGCAGCAGCACCCGCGCGGAATGCCGGTGGAGCAGGTTCGTCAATGGCTGACAGGACTGGCTGCGGGGCTCAGCTATCTGCATCAGCGCGGACTGGTCCACCGCGACCTGAAACCGGCCAACCTGTTCATTCAGGACGAAGTCGTGAAGATCGGGGATGTCGGGCTGTCCAAGCTCATTTCCCCACTTCCCCGGAGTGCGCAGACGCAAAATGTCGGAACGGTTTATTACATGGCTCCGGAAGTGGCCCGGGGACAATATACGCCGGCCGTCGATGTTTATGCGCTGGGAGTCATTCTCTTCGAAATGCTGACGGGGCATCTGCCGTTTGATGGAGAATCGACCGGTGAAATCCTGATGAAACACCTGACGGATCAGCCGGACCTGTCCAAGCTGCCGGTCCGCATTCGCCCAGTCATGGCCCGCGCCCTGGAGAAAGATCCCCAGCAACGCTACTCCCGGGTGACTGATCTCTTGCGGGATTTTGAAGCGGCACTTGTGGGGCGTCCAACCCCGCCCCTTTCCCCGCAATCCGGTTCGCGGAAGTCGTTTGATCCGCTGACTGCCCTGCAGAAATGGAAGTGTGCGCGTTCCCGTCCTGCTGATTCTCCTTTCACGAAACAACCCCGCCTGCGCTCAAAAGCCGGGGCGGCATCACCCGCGCTTCCACTGCGACATCCGGTCCGGCGCCGGGCTCTGGGACAGTTACTTGCAGCGGCTGCCCTGAGTGTTCCGTTTGTGGCCATTCTGTCCGCGGTGCTGGCGGGACTGCGACCTTCGTTATTTTCGGCTCCCGGAGCGGAGAGCATTGATCCGGCACTCTGCGGGTTCTTCGTCGCCGTTGCGATTCTCGCCTGCTGGGGCCTGTTGCTTTCCTCGGCTCTGCATGCCCGTTCCTGTCGAAAGAAGCATTTTCCCGCAGAGTTTGCGTGTGCAGGTCTACTGGTCGGTACTGCTGCCTGGAAGCTGCATCAGTTTCTGATGATCGAACTCCCCCTGCTGGGAGACATTCAAAATCGGGCCATCGTGCATGCTCTGGGAGAACGGCCGCTCTCCTCATTGATTTCCGGGCCGACGTGCCTGGGCTATCTGGTCTTCTTTACGGCGTTCTTCACCATTCGAAAGTGGCGGGGCATGACGTCGCCCGCACGGGAGCAGCAGTTCAGCATTGGCGCCGTGATCATGACCGTCCTGACCGCCTGGATCACGACGCGAGTGTTCGATTTCCCAACCGCCTGGGCTCTGGCCTGGGGAGCGGTGATCGCCTGCAGTCTGCAACTTGCCAGCGTCTGGAATCCCCCGGCACGACGTCACGCCATTGATCACTCTCACGTCGACTCACTGATATGATCTTTTCATTGTTCAGTCTGATGTTCATTGTCGTCGCCGGACTGGCGCTGATGATGCTGGTTCTTGTTCTGTCTCTCACGGTCAAGCTGGGAGTCGTGCTGGCACATGGAGTCAGCAGTCTTCTGCCGGTGGCCCTGATTCTGGTGCTGGCACTTCTGGCGGCTCGAAGTTTGCGAACGCCGCCACACGGTTCAATCGCCACGCTGGGGTGGTCCGCTTCCTCTCCATTGCCGCATCCGCCAGGCATCCATCACCCGCCACTGACTCCTCCTCCGCCGACTCCTCCGCAGGCAGAAATGATCGCCATGGAAGTCGGCGATTCCTCGCCGCGGATGCCTCCGGATGTTCCGGCCGCCGGCCCCGCTCTGAATCAGCCACCGTCCTCTGCGGGTGATGAAGCTCCCCTCGCCATCGATGAGATTCACCGGGATGCACAAGGACAAGTGGAACAGGAACGACAGCTTACCGAAATTCCCGGCTGGGTCCGTGTCCCGCCGCTGGCCCATGCCCCCGGGAATCCGCGTGTGATCGTCCATTCCCAGCGTTTTGCCACACTTGAAGAAGCCCGAAACCAACTGAATCGGCAGGTTCGCCAGCAGGTGCAGTCCCGCTTCAATGTGCGTGCTCCGAAGTTTCGCCGCTGGCCGCTGACAATGCCCGATCTGGCGTCTTCGGGACTGGTAAGAAAAGAGTGTGTCGTGACATGGCCGCTGCAAGTTGGCGAATTTCAGGAACCTGTCGTTCAACTCTACTGGGAACTCCAGTTTTCGCCGGAGGTCGAACGGCGTCTGATGGCCGCTGCCCGAACAGACATCGTTCAGATGCGACTGGCGGGACTGGCGGGCGCCTTTGGCACCGCGACTCTAGTCCTGGCGGCCGGTGCTTACCTGGCCCTGCGTCATGGGGCTCGATAGACCAGTTTGGTCTTTGTTCGATCATGCTCGGCCCTGAATCCCTTGTGCTTCACTGGAATTCACGTGAGAGATCATTTGGCGGGGTCTCCTGTTTCGCGAGGCATGGCCTTGGGTGTCCTGCTCAGGTCGCGTCAGCAGCAGGAGCAGGCTTCGTGGGCAGGGACGCGAATTCCTGTTCGCCCTGCTGACCCGATGCGAACAGGACACCCGGCCCCCAAAATGGTGCGTCGCGACGCACCCGACATGGCTGATTAACGTTGCATTTTTTTCCGAACGAGCCATAGTTGCGGCTTTGAGCTGCAAGGACATTTCCCGTTCTCCCATTGATCTGCCAGAATCCTCCAGTCGCTGCAACTTCGGGGGACCATGACGTCATCCTGAATTTGAAAGCGGTTTTTGCCGTTCGGCCGATTTTCCTGGAGCAGATGACTCTCCGTTCCCGGACAGCGCGATTTCCGTACGGAAGTTTGCCGTCCATCACGCAGCGGGTCAAACATCAAACGCCTTATGAATGACAGTGTGAATATCGCCCTGCGACTCAGCCGGATGGCCCAGGAGTTTCCTTCTCTGCGGGCAGTGACCGTGCCCCACAAGCGGCGGCATCCAGCCTCTCCTTCACCGGAGAACGAGTTGACCTTTCAGGAGCTGGAAGACGTTTCGAATCGGCTGGCGGCGGGCTTGAGTCAGCGGGGACTGCGTCGCGGGATGAAGCTGGTTCTGTTTGTGCCGTTCGGTCTGGAATTCATCGCACTGACATTCGCGTTGCTGAAAGCGGGAGTGATTGTCGTACTGATTGATCCGGGCATGGGACGGCGGAACATTTTTCAGTGTCTGAAAGAAGTTCAACCGGATGGCTTCGTGGCCATTCCCCGGGTCCATCTGATTCGGCTGTTCTCCGGCCCCGAGTTACGCCGGACCCGGTTCAACATCAGCGTCGGTTGCCGGTTGCCGGGCACGCTGACAACGTATCACCAGCTTCTGCGTTCTTCGGCTGAAGGATTTGTTCCCGCCCGGACCGGTCCCCGCGATCCGGCAGCGATCATCTTCACCAGCGGCAGCACCGGCGCCCCCAAGGGAGTGCTCTACGAACATGGCATGTTCGATGCGCAGGTCGACCTGATCCGAGACTTCTACGGAATTCAACCGGGAGATGTCGATCTGCCGGGATTTCCGCTGTTCGGCTTGTTCAATGCCGCAATGGGAGTGACGACCGTCGTCCCGGACATGGACCCCACCCGTCCGGCCCGGGTCGATCCAGAAAAAATCCTGAAGGCGATTCGCGAGCAGTCGGTCACACAGGCATTCGGCTCTCCCGCTTTCTGGAACCGCGTGGGGCGTTATTGCAGCCAGCATCAGATCACGTTGCCCACACTCAAGCGGGCCCTTTCTGCCGGAGGCCCGGTCCCGGTCCATGTTCTGGAACGAATGGGCCAGATTCTGACACGCCCCGGAGCGGATCTGTTCACCCCTTATGGAGCCACCGAAAGCCTGCCGATCAGTTCGATTTCTGCCCGGGATGTCCTCAGTCAGACCGCTCCACTCACGCGCCAGGGGGCGGGAACCTGTGTGGGAAATCCATTTCCCGGAATGCGGATCAAAATCATCGAGATCACCAGCGGCCCCATTGCCAGCATCGACGAAGCAGTGGAGTTACCTCCCGGAGCGATTGGAGAAATCGTGGTCCAGGGGCCGTCGGTCACGCGGGAATATTATCTGCGCCCGGACGCCACGGCGCTGGCCAAGATTCCTGATGGCGAACGCTTCTGGCACCGGATTGGCGATACCGGCTATCTCGCGGACGATGGAAGACTCTGGTTTTGCGGTCGGAAGGCACATCTCGTGGACACTCCGCAGGAACGCATGTTCTCAGTCTGCTGCGAAGCAATTTTCAATAATCACCCACGCATTTACCGCTCCGCTCTGGTGGGGGTTGGCCCGCGCCCCGGGCAGGTGCCTGTCATTGTGGTGGAACCTGAACCGGGAGAATTCCCGCGATCCGCAAAGGCCCGGGACGCCATGCGGGCGGAACTTCTGCAACTGGGGCAGGGCAATCTCCGCACCGTCAGTATTCAGCACGTGCTCTTTCATCCCCGCCTGCCGGTCGATACCCGGCACAACGTCAAAATCAATCGCGAGCAGTTGGCGATCTGGGCAGCGTCACAGCTTTCCGGCTCAGTGACGTTCGCGGCTCCTGCAGAATCTGCCTGAGTTGATCCATGGTTTCCGGAGTGGCGGGGTAGACGAGTGGTTCATGGCTGGGAAGCTCCGACGGGGTCACCATGTATTCCACCTTCGGTTTCGTCCCGATTCGGTTCAGCACGAATCGCAGCGGAAACAGAAAGACCCGGCCCGGTCTGGCGTGAGTCCGGGAAAGGTTGACGATTTTAATGGGGCTGCGATCCGCCAGCGGCCACGGCTGATCCTCGACCGGTTCCACGACGTGTTGCGAGGAGACTCGCCCCACGAGCAGCACATCCGAAGCGAAAATCTGTTGCCGATTCAGGGTAACCGGATTGGAACTCGTCCAGGTCAACCAGGCAACCAGCCCCAGCCAGATCGAAAGCACCCCCACTGCAAACCAGAACAGCCAGGCAGGCGGGCGGATGGCAGGTGTGGCAGATTCAACAGCAGGAGCGGTCATAGGGCGTCAGCAGATCTGAATCAAAAGAAAGAGACCGCCCGCTCAATGATCGCCAGTGAACGCGCGGTCATTGAAATATTTGCTGTCTACAGCGTCTGGGACACGTCGATTTTGTAGTCACGGTCCAGGGCATCGTCGAAATCGTAGACGTCGAGGAAATCGCTGAGCTGATCGCGTTCTGTTTTCCGCATTTCTCCCCGTTCGATCAGTTCGAAGACGATCCGTCCGAAGTCTCCCGTCCCTTTGACTCCCCAATGGGCGAAGACATCTTTGGCGAGCAGGCCGTACCGTTCCAGAGCCAGATCACGAATGCCGTAAAGGAGCTCCGGTCCCGTGATATGAGCGCGGTCGTCGTCCAGGTCGCTGGCGGCCGGACGCTTCAGCTTTTGCTGAGTATGGTGCAGAGCCTCGAACACAAACCGATAGGCATCGGCATGATACTTGTTTCGCGAGGCCGTTGTCTGACCAAGGGCGCTCATCACTGGGCTCCGCTGCTGAACTTCACAGGGCCATTCGGAGTGGTCGGGGAAACATGAGTTCCACTCCAGAAATCACCCAGGACGGGACACGGGCCGGAAAGACATTCTTCCCAGCCATCGGACAAGAAAAACGGCGAACCGAAGGGCCGATGGACAGCCGGTCTTCAGGAAGATCGGTTCCATCTGCCCCTTTTGAAATCATAGACATGCCTGCCGGTTTCTGAAAAGACCGGTCCTTCATCATTCTTTGAAATCATTCGATGCCTTGCCGGGCTGATCCTGCGAAGGCGCCGACCCGCGTCCGCCGATCACGGTAATCACGTCTGCTGCATCCACCATCATCCGACGATTGTCTTCGAAGCTGATCAGCACCTTTCTGGCCAGAATTTCCTGGGCCAGAACCTTGCCTTGCCCCTGGCGCGTCACCACCATCTTGCCTACTTTCGGCAATTCGCGGCGATATTCCTCATAGGTATCGTACTCGTAACGCAGGCAGCACTTCAGGCGGCCACACCGTCCGGAAATCTTGTTCGGGTCCAGGGAAGCTTTCTGCAACTTCGCCATTTTCATGGACACCGGCGGCATTTCCCGTAAATGGGTGTTGCAGCAGACCGGTTTGCCGCAGTCCCCGTAATCGGCCAGAAGCTTGGCTTCGTCACGAATGCCGATCTGACGCATTTCGACCCGGATTTGAAATTCGCGTGCCAGTGCCTTGACCAGTTCGCGAAAGTCGATCCGGACCTCCGACAGGTAATAAACAATGATCTTTTCGCCGCCGAAAAGGTATTCGACGTCGACGACCTGCATCGCCAGATGCTGGCCGGCGGCAATCCGCTGACAGCCGAGAAAGATCTCCTGTTCGCGATGCCAGAGCTGATCCCGGGTGCGATGATCGTCCGGAGTTGCGTCCCGAAGGATACGCCCGGAGGGATCGGTCCGCCCCAGATATTCCCGGGTCCGTTCCGTTGCTTCGCAGAGAACTTCACCCCATTCGGTCCCCCGATGGCTGCGGACGATGATCTGCCCGCCGCGTGCGTAGTCTTCTCCCCCCCGCGTGGAGAACTCCGCGATCTGCCGCGTTGTTCCATATCTCACAACGTAACGTCTGGCCATAAAAGACTTTTTACGCCCCGCGGGGAGCTTCAAAATTCGTTTTTGGTATTCCGCAGGCGATCAGGCAGGCATTCTTCAATGCAAAAACCGCCCGTTCGCCTGCACAAAAACCATGAAAAAGGAAATCAGCGGATTACAGCTTCTGGTACATGGCTTCGACCTGTTCCGGTGTGACGTTCGCGCCGTGGATCCACAGGCCAAATTTGAAATGCAGGGAATCCCCTTTATTCAGTGTCCGGTCGTGCTTGGGCTGAGGGTCCGGGGTCTTTTCAGTATAGGCTCCCGCTCCGAACGGGTTGAGCGAAAACAGTCCATAATTTCGCACGTGATACCGTGAGGGCCACGGGTTTCGCGGAGCGTCCATCATCGCCACGCCAAAAACATGGCCGTCGATGGGGCCGTCGTAATTGAGCCAGCGGGACGGTTTTCCCCAGAGCTGGGCAGTCGTTTCGCCCCCTTCCGCAGAGGTGACCGGTCCACCGCCGGCCCGTTCGTACATGGAGCCCGTCAGGCGGATGGCCAACATCCCTTCCTTGGTATCTCCGATATGGAGTTTGTCGAGTGCCGGAGTCAGCACGGTGTCATAAATCATCAACCGATCCGAGGTGATCGTGACCGTCGTTGTTTCGACCATGAGTGGTTGTTCGTCGTTATCAACCCAGTGATTGACGAAGTGCAGCTCCGCAGCGGCGGTTCCGGACTTTTCAAGTTTGACGTGCTGCGTGCGGATCGGACTCTTTTCGCCCCAGTGCTCTTGAGACTGGATGGCATCCACAGCGAACCAGATCCCCTTGTGATGCACATGGTCGTATCGTTCGCCATTGAGGAGATCCTTGGGATTATCGGTGGAATCGTTGATCAGCCGGACAATCTGGGCCGCCACCGGAGCCACGTCCGCCCGGGAGATCCATTCACCGGTTTCCGCCACCTGCAACTGGTCTCCCTTCACCTGGGCGATATCCAGAAGATCGCCCCAGTGGACGGTCGCGCCGGTGCCGTTGTCCTTCTTCAAGGTAACGGACTCGCTGGCGACGACAACTTTTCGTCCCAGTTCGCCCGGCTTCTCATTTTGCACAGCAGCCTGAAGGAGTTCGAATCCGCCCGGTCCGGTGACGGGGAGAAAGAACGGTTTTTTGCGGTCTTTTCCATAGTGAAAGACGGTAAAGACGTCTTTGCCGATCATCACTTTGACGCTGTCGCTTTCCGGCACAAGAGTGACCTTGGGCGACTCGGCTTGCACAATGCCTGGCACCAGGATCAGGGCCAGCAAACAGGTAAGAAAACGTGTCATCAACGTCTCCGATCAACAATTCATTGTCAGACAACTCAGGATTCTCCCGGCCAAGGGCAGCGCCTGCCTGTCAGGAGCTTACCGGCCGAGATTCAGGAATACGCAGGTCTTGGTCGACTGTCAACTCCGGGGTGAATCTCCATCACGAGGAACCGGAGCCGCCGCGTGCGTTTGACGGGTGATACGCAATTCGTCACGTGGCAGAGTGATGGAGCCGACGAAATCCATCCACTCTCCTGCTCACCTCGAAGCTTCCCGACTTCGCGCCAGCGGGTCAACTCACCACTCGGAGTTTCCGCGCCGATTTTACGCGATTTGATGCAGAATCGTCCAAGATCGCCACAGGGCTCCCGAACCTGATGCCGCGAACCTCCGAAACAGGCTGCATGGACGTCCCGGCATTACGATGCGGGCGGCGGCTTGCGGGCGGAGACCGGAGTGGTGGAGGAATTCCCCTTCGCAGTGCGATGGCGATAAAGTTCCCGGAAGCTGCGGGCGGGGGGGACAGGGAGTTCCCGTTGTCGACCCCACGGGTTCAGCGAATGATAAACCAGAAATCGCGGCAGTAGTCGCAATATCCGCCGTCCCATCGTTCCGGTCAGCCGATACAGCAGACTGTTCCCCAGCAGTTTGCCGGCCAGTTTCATGCTCCAGCGTTTGCTCCATGGCAGGAACTTCTGTCGGGCAATTCGTTCCCGGAAGAGATAGAGTTGCTCATGCAGGTTGATCTTTACCGGGCAGACGTCGGAGCAGGAGCCGCACAAAGAGCAGGCAAACGGGAGTGAGGAATGTTTTTGGGGATCTTTCGCAGGCCCCAGAATGGAACCGATCGGTCCTGGAATCGTGGCGTTGTAGCTATGGCCGCCACTTCGACGATAGACAGGACAGGTATTCATGCAGGCGCCGCAGCGGATGCAGTTCAGCGAATTTCGAAAGTCGGAACTTCCCAGAATTCCGCTACGGCCGTTGTCCACCAGTACGACGTGCATTTCCGACTGGGCATCGCGAGGACCATGAAAGTGTGAGGAGTAGGCGGTGATTGGCTGACCGGTGGCCGATCGCGCCAGCAGGCGCAGGAAGACTCCCAGATCCTGACTGCGAGGAATCAGTTTTTCGATACCCAGACAGGCAATGTGCAGCGGCGGCAGGGCGGTTCCCAGATCGGCATTGCCCTCGTTGGTGCAGACGACGAAGCCTCCGGTCTCTGCGATGGCAAAATTCACGCCGGTGATACCGGCCTGCGCGGACAGGAATTTCTGGCGAAGTTCTTTTCGTGCGGCTTCCACCAGATATTGAGGGTCGGTTGCTCCTTTTTCCGTGCCGATCTTCTCGTGGAACAGCTCGCCGATCTCTTCCCGTTTGGTGTGAATCGCCGGCATGACGATGTGGCTGGGAGTCTCTTGGCGAAGCTGAACGATCCATTCCCCCAGATCGGTATCGACCACTTCGATACCGTGCCGTTCCAGAAATGGATTCAGGTGGCATTCCTCCGTCAGCATCGATTTGCTTTTGACGAGTCGGCGGACCTGATGCTGTTGAAGGATGCCCAGGACAATCCGGTTATGTTCTTCCGCGTCGCGCGCCCAGTGAACATGAATTCCGTGCTGATGTGCCTGGGTTTCGAACTGTTCGAGGAGATCGGCCAGATGCGACATCGTGTATTTTTTGATGTCGGATGCCCGCTGACGCAGTTGCTCCCATTCGGGCAAAGTCGATGCAGCCTTGTCCCGTTTGGCGCGGACGAACCAGAGTGCCCGATCATGCCAGTGAGCGCGGGGTTCGTTGGCAATAAACTTTTCCGCCAGCGCGGGATGAGAGGTCGCAGTCGCCATGTGAACCTGATGTCCGAAAACCTGTGGAAACGAGGCGGTCGGTGCCTGCTTCGATTCCGCAAGTGACATGCGTCTGCAAGAAGACCGGACTGCTTCCGGTCTTTGAGGCTGGGGAAGAGGAGAGAGCCCCGCGAATTTTGCCGGCGCGAAAAACGATTTCCCCAAGGCGCGCTGTGGACCGGGAAAACGATGTTTCCCGGCCCGCAACAAGATGCCCTGTTCCCGCTATTCGACGATTGTGGCTTTGATGATGCCGTCGATGTTCGGAAACTCCTTGGTCAGATACGCATTTCCCTGAGATTGAATGCGTCCTTGATCGGGTCGTTCTCCGTATTCCGCATTGATCGCTTCAACGATCTCCATTCCTTCGACCACTTTGCCGAACGGGGCGAACCCCTGCGAATCGAGGAACTTATTGTCTCCATAATTAATGAAGACCTGCGAAGTGCGGGAGTTCGGTCCGGATGTGGCGAAGGTGATATAGCCCTTTTGATTGGACTGCGTCACTTTGTCATCCTTGATCTGATTTGCCCGCCATTTGGCAGCCAGTGCCGGGTCCGCGGGAATTCCGAACTGCACCATGAATCCCTTGACAACGCGGAAGAACTTGGCATCGTTGTAAACGCCTGCTTCCACCGCTTTCCGGAACTGTGCGGCTCCCAGCGGCGCCCATTCCGGATGAACTTCGATCAACACATTTCCCTTGGTGGTCTCGAATTTGACCTGATACACGTCCTGCTTCTCCGTTGAAGTTTTGGAATCCGACTGAAAGGCGACTTCCTGGGTGTTTGATTCGGAAACCGGAATGACCGGCTCGTTGCCAGCTTGTTGATCAGAAGAATCCGCCACACATGCGGACGCCGTAAACAGGAGTGCCATGCAGGCAATATTAAGCATCTTCATGACTGAATTCATTCCTTGTTAAAGCGAAACTGAAGTTCCTGTCTTCCGCCCTGCTGTTCCCGGCAGGTCACTTGAGAGCGGATTCCCCCGAGATCGGCCGCGTCCCGTTTTTTGCGGGCCGCGACGGTCCATCAGGCGAAACACTTTCGCCACAGGTTCAAGCCGGAGCAACACGCGCCCGGCAAACCCGCGATCAGAAAATTCCGAGCTGATCTCGCGCATCCTCGGTCATGCGTTCGGGAGTCCACGGGGGGGACATGACCAGCTTGATTTCCGCTGATTCCACATCCTCCAGTGCTTCCAGCGCCAATTTGGCCTGCTGAATGATTTGCGGCCCCGCCGGACAGGAGGGACTGGTCAACGTCATTTCGACCTGAACTTTGCCGGTCTCATCCTGGCCCACCTCGTAGACCAGTCCGAGGTCGACGATATTCACCATCAGTTCCGGGTCGAGAACCTGCTTCAGTGCGTCCAGTAATTCTACTTCGCTGGCCATGTCAGCCTCCTCCCTTACAGGCGGTCACGAAAGCCGTGACGATTCACGATTGTAGAAAGTGAGAGTGTCAGGGGAAAGGATCTTCCCGGCCCTTCAATCCAGTTGCAGAAACAGGTCGAGTTTCCAGTCCGGAGTTGCCCGTGCGGACCGGGTCAGAATCACTCCGGAATAGGTCACGGGCAGTTCCTGCAACGTCTGGCTCAACTGCAGTGCGGCGGAGCGCAAGGCGTGATTCGCGGAGTGGATCGGCAGAACCCGGGTGCGTGGGGTGAAGAGATAACTGATCGTGGCAGACTCATTGGTGATCTGGCTGCGCTCGAGCTGAGCCAGTTGCTCTTCCAGTTGAAAGCGTTCAAAAATCTCACGTCTCCGAGCCCGGCTCAGCGAGCCGTCGATGGCGAGAATGCAGATCACTTCATCTTCGGTCGCATGGGAAATCGATCCTGATCGCGAACGAAGACGCCACCGGGACTGCTCTCCTTCCCCTCTCTTTTTCAGCCCTGTGAACTCCTGCAGGCCGAGACTGGGCGACCAGACCAGCACCGCCGGCGAGGAATTCGCCTGCACGCTGATCTCCAGGCTCATCCGCGATTTTGGGCGGCCAATCACTCCGCAGTGCGAGTTGTCTTTCCGGGTTTTGCCGTTCTCGCCGGCCAATGCCAGTGAGAAGACTCCCATTCCCAGACAGAACAGACAGAACCCCGCCAGGATGAACAGCCCCGCCAGCAGCCTGTCACGCAAAGAACGCCGGAGATGCAATGCCCGGCGAAACTCAGCCATATTGCGAAACCGCTCCTCCGGAGAGACTGCCAACGCAGTGCGGCACAGCCTCGCCAGTGAGCGGTCCACATCCGGAGCATTGAGTTTTGCTGTCGCTGTCTCAAGATGTTCCTGAAGCGATTCCGCATCCAGAAGAATCGGTGGCAATGGCGGTTCCCCGGTCAACAGCGTGAACAGGAGACCTCCCAAACCGAACACATCGGTGGCTTCGGAGAGTTCTGCTGTGTTTCCGATCACCTGTTCGGGGGCCATGTATTCCCGCGTCCCGATCATCAGCGGAGGCAGGCAGGCCTGACGCCATGCGGGTCGCCAGGCGAGTCCGAAATCGATCAGCTTGCAATGGCCATCCGGAGTGACCATCACGTTTTCCGGTTTGAGATCCAGATGCAGGATTCCCGCTTGATGTGCGGCTGCGACCGCTCCCGAGATTTCATCAAGAAACAGGGCGATCTGCCGGCTTCCGAGAGAATTCTGCTCCGCGTACCGCTGCAGATGAGTCCCCCGCAAATACTCCAGAACCAGATAGGAATTCCCGTCCACACTGCCGCAGTCATACACTCTGGCCAATCCGGGATGATTGATGCGGGCGAGAAAAGCTCCTTCCTGCAGGGTGCGGGAGCAGGCGGCCGCATCGGTTCCAGGTTGTGGATGGCTCAGTTTGAGAGCGACGTCCCGCTGAAGCTGACTGTCCCAGGCGCGGAAGACCGTGGCCTGCCCTCCCCGATCCAGAAGCTCCTGCAATTCGTACTTTCCGACACATCCTCCCGGCAGTGGCAACCGGCCGGTAGTCGACATGGATTCCTCTGTCTGGGCAAATGGTCCCTGATTCAAACCAGGAACAGCCTCGTCAGTTTGCAGTAATGGGCGACCATCAGTTCGTGGATCGCACGAGTTGGAAATGGCCATCATGTTGCAGTTCCTCTCCATGCAAATGGCAAAACTCACGAATTCGTGAGAGCACTCGGCTGGTGTTGATGAAAACCGCGTTTTCCGACAGGCCCAATTCGCTCGCAGTGTGAGCAGCAGTCTGCTGTTGAAGCAGACGACGCTGAAAACATTCCCAGGTTTTCTGGCGAAACTCCGGACGCACGGAGGTCAGTGCTGCATGTAAAAGTTCTTCATCGAATTCCTGTTCACAGTCCCCGGCCGCAGCCACCTCGTCGATGGCGGATGTTCCCGTAAGCAGGCTGCTTTCCCTGCCCGTTTTGCGACGCCAGTCCACTGCCTGATTGGTGGCGACGCGGCGCAGCCAGCTCCGGAAAAACCCCTTCGTCCGCTGGTACGAAAAGGACGGCATCACTTTGACCAGTTGGAGCAGGATCGACTGGATCACGTCTTCCCGGTCCTGACACGGAATGCCCGCGCGGCGGACCGCATGGGCAATCAACGGGCGATAGATCCGCACGAATTCCTCCCAGCGTCCCTGCCCCATCGGCTGCTGCAGATTCAGTAACAGAGAGCTTCGCGTAGGAGGCATGACGGGCTTGATCCGTGAATGAACGACCATGAACGAGTATCAGGTTGACTCAAGATGGAAAGCGGGTGCATCGAAACGCAACAGGTTTTCATCCAGATTGAGTGATCTGTTCATGGCCCGGCCGTTGCAGCAGGACCAGATCATTTCATCCCTAAAACAGAGAACACAGCAACATCCGGAAAACTCGCTACAGATCAGCGCCAGTCGCACGGGGCAGGCGGCGCGATGGCGAACATCAGGCGTGCGATTTGAATCCGTCATCCAGGAGCGACAGTCCTGTTCAGCACGCACCTCTCCCGTCCGAGCCAAAGTCAGGAGCTCATGCCAAGCCGCCTCTTCAGGGATGCGTGAGAGAGTTGATGCCGCTCCGCAGAAGCGTTGCCCACCCAGTCGTGTTCATCAGCACCCTGAGAGAACTTCGAAGCGACCAGTCCATACCCGATGTGCCCTCGGGCGAGTGGCTCTCGCCAGGGCCTAAGTCACGTGCATTTCGAGCACCAAGTCACGCTCCGCCGCGTGGCGGGATGCGGGCGCTCCGGTTATGGAACGAAGAGGAAATACAACATCGCAAACAGAACGGTTCCTGCAGCGGCTGTCATGACGCCGGAATTGCGTTTTCGTTTCAGGTAGAACACCAGAACGATCCCGGTGACCGAGACAAACGCCATCAACAGGGCACGCACATCGATCACCCAGGACCAGACAGCCCCGGAATCACGCCCTTTATGCAGGTCGTTCATCAGGGAGACTGCTCCCATCGTGGTCAGGGTTCCGCTGTATTTGCCAGATTCACGATCCACGTAGACATCCGCAGCATAGGCTGGTCCTTTGAAGAGGATCAGGCATTCCCGCTCGTCCGTGCGAAATTCGGTGACAGCCCCGCGAATCCGATGCGTGTTCCGCAAGTGCTCCACCACCGACAGCCGGTCGATGAATCGTGATTCGTCGACCGGCTCCGGATCTTCTCCCGGGGACGGCAATGACACCGATGCCGGCACCACCCGTTCCAGCCAGCGGGGAGACACCTCCCCCTGAAACTCGGAGATCGCCTGGGCGTCTGCGCCGAACCACGTGGGATGGTTCAACGTGATCCCGGTGAGTGCAAAGAACGTCAGTGCGGTAAATCCCAGCAGCGAAACATAAATATGCAGCCAGCGCACCGTCGCTGCAATCCACGTGAACAGTGGACCGCGGCGACGGGGTTTGATCAGGAGCCCGTTGTCGTCAAGCGACCGGCCGGCCGGTTTTCGTAACGTCTCCAGCAGCAGGCTACCTGCTTTCGGATTGGCCGCTGGAGGAGGTGGGCTCGCGATATTCCACGGAGGCGGATTTGATTTCGGCATTGCTCTTCAGCTCGACTTTGGCAATCGGTTTCGTACCGATCTCCAGGGAATGACTGATTAACTGGTACGTCCCATGTTCGCGGACCACTTCAAGATACAATGTGTACTGACCGGGCTGGAGTGGCTCACCGGCGTCATCCTTTCCATCGAAAACGACTTTGTACTTCCCGGGGCCACGGGTCGCTTCGGAGACGACTCCAATCAGATCTTTCTGATCGGCAAGTTTTCGAGTCCGGTCATTCCGGTACCACCGCAACAGGTCGCGATGCCAGCGCGGTCCTGGTTGCTTGGTCGTCATCCACAGTGCGGCCGTCCGTACCGGGTATCCATCGGCATCTTCCAGCCACAGGGCAAGATACGGCCGCCGGTACTGGGCTCCGGCGGGCTTGGCGAGTTCGAAATTCACTTCCAGCTCCAGCAACCGATTCCCGGTTTCAGATGCCAGTGGGGAAGCTTTGGGCGGTGTGGAAGACTGTATTGCGTCGGCCAGACGGAACAGGCGCGGCTGTTGCAGTTCTTCCCAGCCGGGGCTGACGATCCGCTCTCCGGTCTGGGTCAGCAGCAGGAATTCCACTCCAGAAAGCGATGTCGCCAGTGCCAGACATTCATTGGCGGACAACACGCTGAATGTTGTCGCCAGTGCATCCGCAGTTTCTGCATCTTTGGCCACGACG
>Ga0182739_1002200_pt1 | contig 18573 bp, 17 predicted proteins | sample eDN5th30CBELigBY_FD_128873 | JGI IMG/M metagenome (GOLD analysis project Ga0182739, IMG submission 128873) | Enriched backyard soil microbial communities from Emeryville, California, USA - eDNA 5th pass 30_C BE-Lig BY (version 2) (version 2) | ecosystem: Environmental > Terrestrial > Soil >...
AGCCTTCGAACGCCAAGGAACTGCTGAGCGTGCGCAATGTCGATGGCGGCCTGATCGGCGGCGCCAGCCTGAAGGCTTCCGACTTCCTCGGCATCGCGGCGGCCGCGCTGGAGTAGGGCCGTTTTCGGCGTCGTTGCCAGAGAAGCGAAGCAATCCAGACTGTCGAAAGAACTGGATTGCTTCCAGATGCGGGGCGCCCCGAAGGGTCAGCTGGCCTTGATGCCAGCCGCCTCCACGACCTTGGCCCAGCGCTGCATCTCGTTGCGCACGAATGCCGCGAACGCCTCGGGCGACGAGCCGACCGGCTCGGCTCCGATGCTTTCGAGCCTCTCCAGTATCGTCGGCGTCTTCAGGCTGGCGATTACCTCGGCGTTGATCTTGGCGACAACGGCCGGCGGCGTGCGCGCCGGGGCGAACATGCCGTACCACGCCGCCACGTCGTAGCCGGGGACCGCCTCGCTGATGGTCGGCAGCTTGGGAAGCAGCGGCGATTGCTTGCTGGTGGTGACGGCGAGGGGACGTACTGCTCCGGACTGGATGTGAGGCCGCAGTGAGCCAAGATCGCCGAACGACAGCTGGACGCGTCCGCTGAGCAGGTCCGGCACCATGGCAGCGGCACCGCGATAGAACACCTGTTCGAACTGGGTTCCCGTCATGGACTCGAACAGCACCGAGGCGAGGTGCTGCGAGGCGCCCTTGCCGGCGGAGCCGTGATTGAGTGACTTCGGCTTCTGCTTGGCGAGGGCAATCAGTTCCGCAACGGACTTGGCTGGTACGGACGGGTGGACGACCAGTGCCATCGGCAGTTGCGCCACCTGCGAGATCGGCGCGAAGGCCGTGGCGGTGTCGTAGGGCATCTTGTCGAACAGGCTGGCGTTCACGGCATTGGTGCCGATCGCGCCCATCAGCAAGGTGTAGCCGTCAGGCTCTGCTCGCGCGACGGCGAAGGAGCCGATATTGCCGCTGGCGCCGACGATGTTCTCGACCACCACGGGCACGTTCCACGCCGAGCGCAGATGTTCCGCGATCAGCCGCGCCAGGATGTCGGTCGCGCCGCCGGCCGAGAACGGCACGACGAAGCGGATCGGTCGTGAGGGATAGGTGTTCGCGGCGAAAGCGGGGGCTGCCAGGCTGGCGGCCATCCCGCCGGCGGCCGCAAGGACGGCGCGCCGGGTCATTCCGGATGCGGTAGAGCTTGAAGCGGATTTGAACATTCTGTTTCCTCCTGCTAGGCGAGAGTGTTGCTCAATTGATGGTTTCACTGCCACGGCCGCCCGGCTCGGCGCCCGAGGATCTGAATTGCTCCATGGGAGCGGAAGGACGCGGCCGGACATTCCGATGCAGACGGTGCGGTTCAAGAGTGCGGCGGACTACGCCACGGCCGAGATCCAGCGCATGATCCTGCAGGGCCAGCTCAAGGCCGGCGAACGCGTTGATCAGGAGGAACTCGCCGCGCGGCTTGAACTGAGCCGGCATCCGATCCGGCAGGCGATCGAGCGGCTGGGGGAACGCGGGTTCATCGCGCTGCGGCCCCACCGCAGCGCGGTCGTCGCCGAGATTTCTGTCGCCGACATGGACGAACTGTACCACGCCCGCGAAAAGCTCGAGCGGATGGCGGCTTACGAGAGCTGGGATCGCCTCGACGACGCCGCGCGGGCGCGCATCGCCGCGCTCGAAGAGCAGGTGCGCGGGACCGACCCGCTTGTGGACCTCGACGGGTTCATGCAGCTCAACCGCGCTTTTCATTTTGCGCTCTATGAGCCGGGCGGAAACCGCTACATCCTGCGCGCGGTCACGGCGCTTTACGACCTTTCCGAACGCTACCAGCGTCTGGCGCTGCAGCGGCCGGCGCGCGCGCGGCAGTCCGGCGCCGATCACGCCGCCATCGTAAGCGCGCTCATGGGGAACGATCGCGAGGCCCTGATCGCGTGTATTCGCAGTCACAATGCCGGCACCCAGGTTGCGGTGCGCGAGCAGTTGCAGGCGCTCGCGCATCATGGCGGAGGCGACACGTAGACCGTGCCGCCGGCGGTCAGCGAGTGCCCTCCAGCACCGCGCCCTGTTCGATCAGGCGGGCGCGGAGCGCCTGAACGCCGACCGCACGGAGATCGGCCGGGGCGTTCTGCCGGCAGGCGAGGGCGGCGGCGGTTCCAGCCGCCTGGCCCATCGCCATGCAACTGCCCATGACGCGGGCGGAGCCGTGCGCCTCGCGGGTCGCCGACAGGCAGCGTCCCGCCACCGCGACGTTGCTGACGCCCTGCGGCAGCAGGCTCTCGAAGGGAATGTCGTAGGATCCGCCATCGGCGACCGGGATGCGTATCTGTCCGGTGCCGTCCTGATGGATGTCGACGTGATGGCACCCTTTGGCGATTCCATTCGGCTGCTTGCGGCTCTCAAGCACATCCTCGGTGGTGAGGACGTAATCGCCGAGAATGCGCCGGGTCTCGCGAATGCCGACCCGGGGGGCGAGACCCGAGAGCGTCGCGGCTTCGAATCCGGGCACGTTCCCGCGCAGGAAGTCCGCGCATTGGCGGACCTGTCCGACCAGGACGCGGAAGGCGGAACTGAGTTCCTCCGGATGGAGCGGATCGCGCAGCGTCACGCGGGTGGCGTTGATGCAGACCTCCTTGCGCGCGGCGGAGGTCGGCTGGATCATCACCAGCGCGGTCGGGAACATCTCGCCGCGCGCGATCGCGCTGGCGAGCAGCGGTGCGTCGCCCCTGAAGAAGACGCAAGGGTGCCCCTGGCGCCGGATCTCCTCGACGATCTGCTGGTCCGTACGGCCGCCGCGGATGGCGTCGCTCTCGCCGACCGCGACGTATTCGGGGTGCTCGCACACGAAGCGCAGCAACGGTTCGGTCTCAACGCCGGCCATCCGGAACATCATCGAAACCGGCTGCAATTTCTCCCCGGCGTCAGGCGTCAGCATCGGGCAGCCGGCGAGCGCGCACAGATCGCCATCGCCGGAGGCGTCGACGAAGGCGTCCGCCATCAGCAGGGTGCGGCCGGTCTTGTTGCGGACGACGACGCCCTGCACCCGGTCGCCGTCGCGCACCACCTCGTCGGCGAAGGTGTAGAGCATGACGTGGACGCCGGCCTCGTAGACCGTCTGGGCGACGGCGATTTTCATGATCTCGGGGTCGTAGGCGATGTAGCGGATCAGCCGCCAGTCGCTGAGCCGCTCGACAAAGCCGCCCAGCGCCTTGCAGGCGGCCACGAGGTCATCGAGGACCCCGCCAACGATCGGCTCGCCGTGCGCATTGATGGCGCCGTCAATGGTCATCCCGGTCAGCAACTCGCCGCCAAGCGCCGTACCGGCTTCCACCAGCGCTACCCGCGCGCCGTTGCGCGCCGCCGCGACGGCGGCCCCGATCCCGGCGCTTCCGGCGCCGAGGACCACGAGATCGAATTTCTTGGCCTGCATTGACGTCTCCCCGACACCGGGCGCCGGCGAGAATGCCGTGGCGCGCGCACCGACATCCGGCGTTGGTCCCGGTTCGGCGTCGGAGGCATTACATAATTGGATCCATGATTCAAGATTTGATATTGCTTCCTCGCATCGGGAGCCAAGTGTCGGCGCGTATCCGGACTGTTGTGGCTGCCGGAAGTGGAAACGGATGGAAAGATCGTGTAGACACGCCCGCGATTTCCTATATCGGCGCCAGCAGGGGACGGATGATCCACGTTCGTCCGGCGCGCTCCAGCGAACAGGCCTATGCAGACTGTCGTAATCATCTTCCATCTCATGATCGTGCTGGCGCTGACCGGCCTGGTCCTGGTGCAGAAATCAGAAGGCGGGGGCCTCGGTATGGGAGGCGGCGGCGGTGGCGGTGGCGGCTTCCTGTCGAGCCGCGGCACGTCCAACATGCTGACCCGCTCGACCGCGATTCTGGCCGCAATCTTCTTCGCCACCAGTATGCTGCTCTCGATCCTCGCCGGCGCGGACCGTGCGCCGCGGTCGATCCTGAACACGCCCGGCAGCCCGCAGGCGCCGATCGGTAGCGGCGCTCCGGTCACGCCTGCGCCCGCCGCGCCGCCGGCGGCGCCCGCTGCGCCGCAGGTTCCGCAGTCGCAATAGGTTCGCGGAACGTCGTTTCGGGTCAGCCGCAGGCGAGCGGCGGCCCGCCGCGGCGAAGCGGAGCGCCGGATGGCACTCACGCCGATCTTCTTCGCCCATGCCGGGCGTCAGCAGTATTTCGTCGATGCGCTCGCGGCGGCGGCGCCGTTCGGCCTCGTGCACGTGATCGATCTGGCGCGCCAAGATCCGCCCGATTCGGCGCAATACGGCCGATTGCGCGACGCTTATGTCCATCTTTCAGGAAATTCGGTCACGTTCGAGCGGGACTGGTGCCTGCGCCGCTACTTCCTGCTGCGCGACGACTTCCAGCGTCACGGCATCGCGGAAGGCTGGATGCTCGACAGCGATGTCGTGCTGGTCGGGCCGCTGCCCGGCCGCGCCGAGTTTCCGCCCGGCACCTACTGCGCCATGTCGTACCAGACCGAAGGCGACCCGCTCGATCACCACGCCTCGGCGCATTCCTCGTTCTGGACCCTGGAGGCGCTGGAGGACTTCTGCGCCTTCGTGACCGATCTTTACGCCGATCGGGCACAGGAACTGCTGGATCTCGACCGGGCGCGCAAGGCAAAGGGCATCCGCAGTGCGGTCGGCGAGATGATCGTTTTGTACCTGTGGGCGCGGGACAATCCGCGCGTCTACGACGCCCATGACTTCGTTGCGGGCGGCATGCTCGATCACAATATGCGGCATCTGGAGCAGCCGCGCGGTGTGCGGCTCAAGGGCCTGTCCGGCAACAAGGCCGTTACGGTGCGACCCGAGGGGGTGTTCTGCGAAACGCTGGCCGGGGAGCCGGTGCGCATGCGCAGCCTGCACTTCCAGGGGAAGGCCAAGCTCCTGATCCATGACTTTGTGCAAGGCAATACGGCCCGCTATGGATGGAAGGCGGCCGCCCGGAACCGTTGGGGGGCGATAAGGCTTGGGTTGCGGCGGCTGAAAGGCCGGTGAGCGGCCCAAAAGAGCTAGGCTGGCGATTCCGCAGGGGACAAACGGGCTGCCCTGCAAAATCGCGTATGGCGGAATCGATTCAGGGAGGCTAAAGACGGGGTCCCATGGCGCGGTACGTTTTCATCACCGGCGGCGTGGTCTCCTCCCTCGGCAAGGGTCTCGCTTCCGCAGCGCTCGGAGCGCTGCTGCAGGCGCGCGGATACAAGGTCCGTCTGCGCAAGCTTGACCCGTATCTCAATGTCGATCCGGGGACCATGTCGCCGTATCAGCACGGCGAGGTCTTCGTCACCGATGACGGTGCCGAGACCGACCTCGACCTCGGTCACTACGAGCGTTTCACCGGCAACCCGGCGACGCGCAGGGACAACATCACCACCGGGCGGATCTACCAGGAGATCCTCACCAAGGAGCGGCGAGGGGACTATCTCGGCGCCACCATCCAGGTCATCCCGCACGTCACCAACGCCATCAAGGACTTCATCCTTGCCGGCAATGACGGCTACGACTTCGTACTGGTGGAGATCGGCGGCACGGTCGGCGACATCGAAAGCCTGCCGTTCCTCGAGGCGATCCGCCAGCTCGGCAACGAACTGCCGCGCAACCACGCGGTCTACATCCACCTGACGCTGCTGCCGTTCATCCCGTCCGCGGGCGAGCTCAAGACCAAGCCGACGCAGCACTCGGTCAAGGAACTGCTGTCGATCGGCATCCAGCCCGACGTGCTGCTGTGCCGGACGGACCGGCCGATACCGAAGGACGAGCGCCGCAAGCTCTCGCTGTTCTGCAATGTCCGCGAAAGCGCGGTGATCGAAGCCCGCGACGTCGACAACATCTATGCGGTGCCCGAGGCCTATCACGCCGAGGGGTTGGACACCGAACTGCTGCTCGCTTTCGGGATCGAACCCGGCGCCGAGCCCGATCTTACGCGCTGGCAGGTCATCAACGAGCGTGTCCGCAATCCGGAAGGCGATGTGACGATCGCCGTGGTCGGCAAGTACACGGGTCTCAAGGACGCCTATAAGTCGCTGTTCGAAGCGCTCTCGCATGGCGGGATAGCCAACCGCGTGCGCGTCAATGTCGACTGGATCGAGTCGGAAGTGTTCGAGCACGAAGACCCGGCGCCGTTCCTCGAGCATGTGCACGGCATCCTGGTCCCGGGCGGCTTTGGCCAGCGCGGGGCGGAAGGAAAGATCCGGGCGGCGCAGTTCGCCCGCGAGCGCCGCGTTCCCTATTTCGGCATCTGCTTCGGGATGCAGATGGCGGTGATCGAGGCGGCGCGGAACCTCTGCGGCATTGCGGACGCCAACTCGACCGAATTCGGCCCGACGCCGGAGCCGATCGTTGGCCTGATGACCGAATGGCTCAAGGGCAACGAGTTGGAACAGCGGCGCCAGGGTGGCGACCTCGGCGGCACCATGCGGCTCGGGGCCTATCCCGCCATGCTCTCGCGGGGCAGCCGGATCGAGACGATCTACGGCGCGTCCGAGATTTCTGAGCGTCACCGCCACCGCTACGAGGTCAATACCGGCTATCGCGGCCGGCTCGAGCAGCACGGGCTGAAGTTCTCCGGGCTGTCCCCCGACGGGCTGCTGCCGGAGATCGTCGAATACGAAGATCATCCGTGGTTCATCGGCGTGCAGTTCCACCCGGAACTCAAGTCACGGCCGTTTGCTCCGCATCCGCTGTTCGCCTCGTTCATCGAGGCGGCGGTCGAACAGGGCCGGCTCGTTTAGCCGCCGGCCCTGATTCCGCGATCACTGGACCTTCAGGTTCGCGCTGTCGATCACCTTCTTCCACGCCGCCATATCCGCTTCGAGCCAGGCCGCAAACACGGCGGGGGACTCGGCTGTGCGCGGCGTGATGAACTGCTTGGCGAAGCGCTCCTTCACCTCGTCGGAATTCACCGCGGCCACGACCGCCTTGAAGATGCGGTCGACCAGTTCGGGCGGCGTGCCGGCCGGGAGGAACAGCGCCTGCCAGGCGCCGGGATGAAGACCCTCCAGACCCGCTTCCTTGGCGGTCGGCGTATCCGGCAGAACATCGAGGCGCTTATCGCCGGAGACCAGGATCGGCTTGAGCTGTCCGCTCTTGACCAGCGGCGTCGATGTTGCGGCATTCATGAGCGCGATATGCACGTCGCCGCGGATGATGTCCGCGGTGCCGCCGCCATAGCCGGTGCGCAGGGGAACGGCGGTCATGGTGAAGCCTTCGCGCTGCTGGAGCGCGAGGAAGTCCAGGTGCCCGTAGGAGCCGATGCCGGCGACGTTGTAGTTCAGCTTGTTCGGATTGGCGCGGGCATAGGCCACGATTTCCTTCCAGGTTTTCGGTGGGAAGTTCACCGTCGTCGCGACCATGACATTGGGCAGGTCCGCCAGTGTCGTGACCGGGATCAGCGCCTTACGCACGTCGACCGCCGCGACCGAAGCGTGGAGGACCGGGGCGACGCTGTTGGTCGTGACATTGCCGACCAGCATTGTGTGGCCGTCCGGCGCGGCGCTGGCCACTTCGCGGATGGCCAGCATGCCATGCGCGCCCGGCTTGCTCTCGACCACGAAGTTGCCGTTGAGGTCGCGGCTGACCTTCTCGAACACCATGCGCGTGATGATGTCGGTCGCGCCGCCGGGCCCGTAAGGAATGATCACGCGGACGGGCTTGTCGGGGTAGGCGGCTGCTTCAGGAGCGTGCCAGGCCATGAGGCCGAAGGCCGCAGCCGCCGTTAGCGCCATGCGCAATGTCGGTAACGTTCTTGAGCAGCCTCGGCTCGAAAAAGGAAGGGCCGGGGAAAGTGTGAAATGTCGCGTGCTGGGTTTCATGATCGGGTCTTTGTGTTGCGGTCGAAGCGGTCCGCGGCGTGACGGCGAAGGTGATGGAACCGCAGGTTCGGTATAGCGGGCGCTTTCACCCAAGCGAACTTCGTGCCGCGCAACACACTTCGGAACCTTGCTGGCGCGATGCGGGGCTTGCCGATAGTCTCCCGGCCAGTCGGCGCCCGTCGCCGCGTCCTTATTCCCCGGAGAGAAACGCCATGATCTACGAAATCCGCGTCTACCGCTGCGTGCCCGGCCGCCTGCCGGCGCTGCTCAACCGCTTCCAGAACACCACGCTCAAGCTGTGGGAGAAGCACGGCATTCGGCAGGCCGGATTCTGGACGACGCTGGTGGGCGAATCGAACAACGACCTCACCTATATGCTGGTGTGGGAATCGCTCGCCGAGCGCGAGCAGAAATGGGCTGCTTTCTCGGCCGACGCGGAATGGATCTCGAAGCGTGCGGAGAGCGAGAAGGACGGTCCGATCGTGCAGACCCTGTCCAACCAGCTTCTCGCTCCGACGGCATTCTCCAGCGTCAAGTAGAGCGGGCCATCTGGCGCCCGGCGGCTTTCGATGTGTTTGACCTGCGTCAAGGCTGTGCCGCGCGCTCCAATCGATAATGCTTGAAGCTAGCGGGAGGAAACCGCCGGCTCGGGGCGGCCTCGACCGAACAACCGTGTTGCTGCCGTGTTGCTACGGTGAGGCCGCTTCGCAAATGTCCCGGCTCAGAGTCAGGTTGATCGGCCGCCAGACGAGCGGCCGGCGACGAGGCATCCTACCGCGCGGCAAATGACTTCGCGCGGCGGCGCGCTTCGAGGATTGCGGGGAAGGGATCGGTCGTTCCGGGTTCGGGCGATTGTCCGGCCGCGAGCCGTCTCTCGGTCTGCGAAAACAGCTTCAGCTTTGTTTCATAGGTCAAGGTGACGGGCTTCCTGCAACCATCGCAGTGATACTGCCGGATCACTTTGAACCAGGCCCCCCGCCGCTGCGTCGTCAACCCGCAATGCGGGCAGGGATGACTCATCTCGATGCCGTCGAGACGCAATGAGAGTGACATGGGCTGCTCGGTCCTGGCGGCCCCCCTCCCATCGGTTAGATCACCAGCATTTGCGGCGAGTTTCTACCTATACCTAGCCCGTATGGGCGCGAGCCTTTGGGATTGGGGGGATGCGACCTGCGTCTATTGTCCGCCGACACAGGCAGCCAAAGGGCATAGAGGGATGGCTCATTCGTTCGGATTGGCGTCCGGATTGGCCCATTGCCGCGTGCGGTGCTGCCGGAGGGCCGCCGAAATTCGGGCAATCGAGCAGCGGTGTTGGCTACGACGAATTGACGGGCCCACAGCTTTTCGAAGCCACAATTAAGGAGCACATAAAGTGCGCCATTCTGTTGCGACAGGGATGTCGGGAACGGAGCCGTTAGGAATTCATTGATGGTGGCGTAGGAGGCTCGTATCATGCCTGACGAATCCAAGGAGGGACAGTTGAAGATCGAGCTTATGCAACTCGTGAGTTTGGCGAGAACGGTCGAAATGACGCCGGACCAGCTTCGCGAGCAGCGGCGTAGCTTTGTCTACGGCAACACCCACATCGAAAACGACCGTATCACGCGCGAAATGGTTGCTGAGGTCGACAGTGCTCTCGAACGTAAAGAGGGCCGCTGAACAGTGGATGGCGATAGGCACAGCGTTGCCCATCTGCTTGAACTTATAACAGACGAGGACGCCAAAGCTCGCAGAGAGGCGGAGAATGGCGTCCGTCAGTTTAATCTTGCTGTTGATATCATCAGAGACCACGTTAAGGATGAAGAGCGGCCGTTTCGTCTCTCGCCGCGCTATTTTTTACAGTTAAACGCCGCTGCACTTGACGGCATACACAGTATGGCCGGCGCATTCCGCAATAGCCATGTAAGCATCAGCGGAAGCGAACACACGCCACCAGAGGCCTATATGGTCCCTGAAGAAGTCCAGGCACTCTGCGATTACGTCAACAACTGTTGGCATGACCGAGATGGCCTTCACCTTTGCGCGTACACTCTCTGGAAAGTGAATTGGATCCATCCGTTCGCAGACGGGAACGGGCGCACTGCGCGGACGATCTCATACATCGTCCTGTCAGCAAGATTGGATGGACTACTTCCCGGATCACCAACCATTCCCGACCAGATCGCCCAGAATAAGAAGCCTTACTATACGGCGCTTGAAGCCGCCGATAGAGCGTGGTCGAAAACGGGCGAAGTCGACGTTTCAGAGATGGAGCAAATGCTTCGGGGCATGTTGGCTAGGCAACTTGCCAGCGCCATCCCCGGTATAGAGTCCATCAACGCGTAGCCGCGAGCAATTTAGCTCCGCGCTGCCCCCCTCTTTTTCAGAGTCGACTCAGCCGCACGGTGCGGACACTTGGTGGACATCAAGGCCGCTCAAAACTTCGCCGTCTCGCGCCATTCACCAAGTAGTTATTTTCATTGATTTTATTGGTGAGCCCGCTGGGACTCGAACCCAGGACCTACTGATTAAAAGTCAGTTGCTCTACCGACTGAGCTACAGGCTCGACGTTGCACGAGCGTGTGTAGGTGCGCGCCGGGCGAGGGTCAATAGCGGCGCGTGCTTGACGCAACGCCGGCGCCCTGTACGGAATGCGGTCACGATCCTCTTTCCTCTTTGCGGCGCGGTCCTGCCGTGTCGCGCCCCTGCCGTCTGTCCGGCCCGCCCAGCATTGCCGTCGAAGCCAGGAGCCGCCCATGCCCATCGTCAACCGTATCGCCGCCCTGCAGGACGAGATCGCCGGCTGGCGCCGGGACCTCCACACTCGTCCGGAACTTGGCTTCGAGGAGCACCGGACGGCGGCGACAGTTGCGGAAAAGCTGCGCGCTTTCGGCTGCGACGAGGTGGCGACCGGCATCGGGCGCACCGGCGTCGTCGGCGTGATCCGCGGCCGCCGGGCGGATTCCGGCAAGGCGGTGGGGCTGCGCGCCGACATGGACGCACTGCCGATCCAGGAGATCACAGGGCTGCCCCATGCCTCGACCACGGCCGGCAAGATGCACGCCTGCGGTCATGACGGGCACACCGCGATGCTGCTCGGCGCGGCAAAGTATCTCGCGGAGACCCGCAATTTCGACGGCACGGCGGTGGTCATTTTCCAGCCGGCAGAGGAAGGCGGCGGCGGCGGCCTCGAGATGGTCAAGGACGGCTTGATGGACCGCTTCGGCATCACGGAAGTCTACGGCATGCACAACTGGCCGGGGATGCCGCTCGGCGCCTTCGCCATCCGTCCGGGGCCTGCGATGGCGTCGGCCGACCGGATGTCGATCGTCATCGAGGGGCTCGGTTCGCATGCGGCCAAGCCGCATCAGGGGATCGACCCGATCGTCATCGGGGCGCAGATGGTCAATGCGCTGCAGTCGATCGTCTCCCGCAACGTCGATCCGCTTGCCTCGGCAGTCATTTCAATCACCCAGTTCCATGCCGGCACCGCCGACAACATCATCCCGCAGACGGCGGAACTGCGCGGCACCGTCCGCACGCTGACGCCCGAACTGCGCGACCTGATGGAACAGCGGGTGAGGGCGATCGTGGAGGGCACTGCGCGCCAGCATGGGGCCTCGGTGAAGCTCACCTATACGCGCGGCTACCCCGTCACCGTGAACCATGCGGATCAGACAGAGTTTGCGGCTGGTATCGCTTCGGAGGTTGCGGGCGCGGATCATGTGCGCACCAATGTCCCGCCGGTGATGGGCGCGGAGGACTTCTCCTACATGCTGGAGGCGCGGCCCGGCGCTTTCATCTTCATCGGCAATGGCGACACCGCCAATCTCCACCACCCCGCCTACGACTTCAACGACGAGGCGATCCCCTTCGGCGCGTCGTATTGGGTGCGGCTGGTCGAACGCGCGATGCCGGCTTAGAGCATCGCTCCGAAAAAGCCTGCCCCGGACTTGATCCGGGGTGGATGCCGGTTTTCGGAAATAGCGATGCTCAAACAATATCCTACAGCATCGTGCCGGTTCATCGAATTGGCGCGATGCTGTAGGCCGGCCGGCAAAGCCGCAATGGGCTTCGCCGGAGGCTGCGTTACGGCACCAGTTCGGGCGTCGCCGCTGACTTGACCTGACCCTCGGGCTTGGGCGCGGTTGCCGGCGCGAGGCGCGGGCCGGCGAACCGCAGGCGGAGTTCCGCGAGGCGCAGCCGCAGATTGGTCCAGTACGCGAACTCGTTGAAGCGCGAACCTTCCAGCAGCGCCATCGCCACCGCCGACAGGAACGGCAGGCTCTGGATCATCAGCACAATCGCGAACAGATTGATCTCGCGCACCCGCTCGCCATTGGTCATGTAGACCGTCAGCGCGCCCAGAACGAGCAGCCCGCCGAGGACCGCTTCCCAGAAGGCCGGGAACGCGTCGAGCCGGTTCGCGCGGCCGCCCTTGGCGGTGCGCACGAACGGCAGCTTGTCCTTGATCACCCCGTCCCAGATCGCCTTGGCGACCGTCCACTGCAGCGACATGGCCGCAAAGGCAGACAGAAAGGCCTGGCCCTTCGGCACCGCCACGCGCAGCTGATACAGCGTCACATAGTGGGCGATCGTCACCACGAAGGCGGCAAGGATCGGCAGCGTGAGCACCTTGTCGGGCACCGCGATGCCGACGAAGGCGACGATCGGGACCCAGATCAGGTTGAGGATGGCGACCGCCACGCCGATGGTCTCGGCGCCCAGCCAGTTGAGCCAGCCGAGTGCGAACTCGCGCCGCTGGTCGTTGGTCAGCTGGCTGCGGTTCGGCAGGAAGCGCCGCCAATGTTTCTTGACGATGCCGAAGCCGCCATAGGCCCAGCGGTGGCGCTGCTTCTTGTAGGCCTCGAAATTGTCGGGCAGCAGTCCGTGGCCGTAGCGACGGTTGGTGTAGTGCGCGATCCATCCCTGCTCGAGGATGGTCAGCCCGAGGTCGGTGTCCTCGCAGATCGTGTCGGCCGGCCAGTTGCCGGCGGCCTCCAGCGCGGAACGGCGGATCAGGCACATGGTGCCATGCACCACGATCGCGTTGACCTCGTTGCGCTCGACCATACCGATGTCGAAGAAGCCGGCATATTCGCCGTTCATCGCGTGGTGGAAGACGCTGCGGTCGCCGTCGCGGTGGTCCTGCGGCGCCTGCACGAGGCCGACGCGCGGATCGCCAAAGGCGGGCGCGAGGTCCTTCAGCCAGTCGGGGTGGACCGCATAGTCGGCATCGATCACGCCGATGATGTCGGCGTCCGGCGCGGTATGCGACAGCGCGAGCCGCAGCGCGCCGGCCTTGAAGCCGTCGACCTTCTCCGCATTGACGAACTTGAAGCGGTCACCCAGCAGCCGGCAGTGCTCCTCGATCGGCATCCAGAACGCCGGATCGGGCGTGTTGTTGATGACGATCACCGCTTCCCAATGCGGATAGTCGAGCCGCGCGAGCGCATCGAGCGTCTGCTTGAGCATCTCCGGCGGCTCGCGATAGGCCGGCACGTGGATCGACACTTTCGGGCAGTAGCCCTCCGGCCCGGCGACCCGGTCCAGCAGGCGGCGCTGCTTGCGGCCGAAGGCGATCGCCGCGATCTCGCTGATGCGTGCCATGGCGATCAGGACCAGCGGGACCAGCAGCAGCAGTCCGGCGGCCAGCGCGAAGGCCGCGCCCGGTACGAAGTAATGGCCGTTCCAGTAGGCGAAGACGGTCGCAAACCAGCCGCCGACGGCATGGGCCGCCGTAGCCAGCAGGGCCGCCTGACCGAAAGTCAGCGAAGCCATCGCCAGCAGCGGCACCGACAGCAGGAAGCCGATCGCAAGCGCGATCGAGGCGATCTTCCAGTGGTTGGGATCGTCGATCGGTCCGGTCCAGGAGAACTTCGGCTGGCGCGAAGCATCCAGGAAGCCCCAGTACGGACCGACGCTGCCCTCGAACGTCTTCCACGGCTGATCGGTCGCCTCGATGATGTTGTAGTCGATCCCAAGTTGCTCGGCGCGCACGACGAAGTCGCGAAGCACCTGCGCCTGCGTGGTCCGGCCGGGATAGGCTTCGCGGCGGTTATAGCCCGCGCTCGGCCAGCCAAACTCGGCGATCACGATGCGCTTGCCGGGATGGACGCGCCGGAGGCGGTTGTAGAACTCGATCGTCAGATCGACCGTCTGTCGTGCCGAGAAGCCTTCCCAGTAAGGAAGGATGTGGGCGGCGACGTAGTCGATCGACGAGGCCAGTTCCGGATGATCGACGAAGACGCTCCAGATTTCGCCGGTGGTCACCGGCACGGAGGTCTCGCGCTTCACCCGCTGGATGATCTGGATCAGTTCGGGAACGGTCTTTTCACCGCGGTAGATCGTTTCGTTGGCGACGACCAGTCCGGCGACGTTGCGGTGCTTGCGGGCCAGTTCGAGGCCCGACTTGATCTCGCGCTCGTTCCGCTCTTCGTCGTTGTCGATCCAGATGCCGAGCGTGACCTTGAGGCCGAATTCCTCGGCGATCGCCGGGATCAGTTCATTGCCGCCGGTCGCCGAATAGGTGCGGATCGCGCGCGTGTGCTGCGACAGAATCCGCAGATCGGAACGGATCTGCTCGGCGGTCGGCCGGTTGCCGCGGTCGGGATGCTGCGAGCCCTGGTACGGAGCATAAGAAACGCTCGCCAGCGGACCCGGATGGTCAGGCGCGCTTACGCGCTCCTCGGTCAGCGCCCACAGCAATCCGTGCACACACACGGCTATAGCAACGACCAGACTCGCGATGCGCATGGACGTAAACCGACTTGGAAGGAACGGAGGATGCGGTGAGGGGGCCCGTGTCAGGCTGTGGCAAGGTGCCATTCCGCATTGCGGCCCCCGCCAAACAGCTCGTCACATAATACCTTGTCATGACGCTTTAAAGGCAAACGCGGAAACGTAGCTTTGTGTCATACAAAGCCACTAACGCGCTTATTGGGTTTGGGTTCCGCCCTGGGGGGCGCTGGCCGCGGGCTGGGCGGCGGCAGCCGAGGGCTGTTGGGTCGGATTGACCCAGCATTGGTGAACGCGCGCGCCGAGGCTCTCGGGGGCTTTCGGATCAATGCTGCCTTGCCGGACGACGCAGCGGAAAGTCGCCTGCACATGTCCGCTGGGACAACCGAAGCGGTCATACAGGTCCAGATGCCGGAAGGCGGTGTCGAGGTCGTCGCGCCACAGCAGGTTGACGACGCGGCGGCCGATCCACACGCATTCCGGATTGCCGGCCGGACCGGACAGCTGGCGCGCCGCCTCGGCAAACTCGTCGACCTTGCGGGAATCCTTGTCGCTGGCCTGTCCCGGCGGCGTCTTTGCGGGTTCCTGCTTTGAATCACCCGTCTGCGCCTGCGTGACGCTCGGCGCGATGGCTAACAACACGGCACCGACGGCCGATAGCGTGCGTACGCGCAGGACTATACGATCAAGCATCACGGATAGAGAACTCGAACCAGAGGGGCCACGAACTGTACTCAGCACCTGAATGGGCCGGCAATACGGCAAAACCGTTAGCTTTTCAGCATATTGATACCGGACATGGCAGCTTTGTCCAGCGGTCGATCAGACCTCATGTCGCAAGATGTCGCAAGCCGGCACATTTCGGTTCTGCTTGTGAGCTTCTGCCGGGCAGGTTAAGCCTGCGCTCCGGTCAGAACGCATGCATCTTCCTCTATTTCTCTTCACCGCAGTAGCTGTCTTTGTGGTTAGCGTCTGGTCATGGCTGGGCGCTCCCATTGCCATGCCGCCGTCGCCGCTTGCGGCCGGCGAGAAACTCTATTGCATTTCCTATGCCCCATTCCGCGGCAATCAAAGTCCGCTCGGAACGCCCACGCAGATTCCCGCAAGCCAGATCGATGACGATCTTGCGCGGCTCGCCCCGGCCACGAATTGCGTGCGCACCTATTCGACGCAGGACGGCCTCGACCAGGTTCCCGCGATCGCGGCCAAATACGGCCTGCAGGTGATGCAGGGCATCTGGCTTTCGAGCAATGCGCGGCGCAACCGCGAGGAGATCGAGCGCGGCATCGCCCTCGCCAAGCAGTATCCGCAGGTGATCCGGTCGCTCGTGGTCGGCAACGAGGTTCTGCTGCGCGGCGAGATGAGCGTCAGCGATCTGGTCGCGGCGATTCGTGAGGTGAAGGCGGCCGTCACCATCCCCGTGACCTATGCGGAGGTCTGGGAATTCTGGCTGCGGTATCGCGACGTCTATGCGGCGGTGGATTTCGTGACCATCCACATCCTGCCCTATTGGGAGGATTTCCCGATCCCGGCAGCCCAGGCGGGTTCGCACGTCTCGTCGATCCGCGCGCATGTCGCGCAGGCGTTCCCGGACAAGGAGATCGTGATCGGCGAGACCGGCTGGCCGAGCGCGGGACGCATGCGCGAGGGCGCGCGGCCGAGCCCGGCCGACCAGGCCCGCGTCATGCACGATGTTCTTCTGGTCGCGAAACGCGGCGGCTACCGGGTCAATCTGATCGAGGCGTTCGATCAGCCCTGGAAGCGGGCGCTCGAAGGCACGGTCGGCGGCCATTGGGGCGTGTATGACGGCCAGAGCCGGGCGCCGAAATTCGCCTGGGGGGAGCCGGTCTCCAATCACCCGCACTGGATTCTGCAGGCCGCGCTCGGGTTCGCGCTCGCCGCGGTCATATTCCTGGCCGCATGGTGGGCGTCGCGGGGCATCGAGGGTCCGGCCTTGCGGCGCTGGATTCCAGTCGCGGCCATTGCCGCGACGGCCGGCGCACTGACCGGACTGATGGCCGAGGCGATTCCTCTGGAGAGCCTCGGGGTTGGCGGCTGGGTGCGCTCGCTGGCGATGGCGCTGGCGGCGATCGCGGGGCCGCCGCTGGCGGCGGCGGCGATCATGCGCCAGCAGCCGCTACCTGCGTTGGCGACCCTACTCGGTGGCAACGGGCGCGCCCTGCAGGACAGGCTCGTACTCATCGCGGGCGGGGTGTTTGTCCTCACCTTGATCATGGCGGTACAGACCGCGCTCGGGCTGGTTTTCGATCCGCGCTACAAGGACTTTCCGAACGCGGCGCTCGGCGCGCCGGCCGCAGCCTATTTCATACTCATGATAGCGACGCCGCGGCCTAGGCTGGAATACGGCATGGCCGAACGGCTGACGGCGGCGGTGTTCGTGCTGAGCGCGGTTTACATCGCGTTCAACGAGAGCTTCGCGAACTGGCAGGCGCAATGGTTCGCGGGCCTGCTTCTGCTGCTGGCCGTCACTCTGTTGCGACTTGCGGGCGTGCGAAGGCGAGGATGAGGATGGCGACCGCCGCCGCGGCCAGTCCGACATTGTAAAGCACCACGCCCAGACCGGCGACCGCGATGCCGGCGGCAAGCAGCACCAGCGACGGCCGGATGAAGTGGAGCGCGGCGATCGCCAGCGATACCCAGCCGAACACGGAATGCTGGAACAGCACGGTCACGATCCGGCGGGTCGTGCAAAGCCAGGTCTGCAACCCGGCATCGCAGGCCAGTCCGACGGATGGTTGCTGAATCACCAGGTAGCGCAGGTACATGGCGTAGCCGACCGCCAGAAAGCCGATGATCAGCAGCACGTTGGTCTGCCGGGCGGTGGGAAGAAAGGGCGTGCGCTGCTTGTCCATGCCGGCCGCGGTCCGTCGATCGTTCAGATGCCTCTATAGGTCAGATTGTGGGGCGGGCGATAGAGCGTCGGATCGCACGCTCTTATTGAAGCGCGATCCGCTGGCCCTCGAAGCGGGCCGCGCGGCAGGGGCGGCCCGTCGAGCCGATGACCGCGCATGCGCTTACCGCCGTCGTCGCGCTTGGCAGCGGACCGGCCACCAGTCGTATCTCGGCACGGCCTCGCCGGTCGTCCGTCACGGCCGCGAGCGGGTAGAGGCCGTACAGCACCGCCCCGTGCTGGGAACTGACCGTGGCCCAGAGGCGGCGCAATGCGTCGACGGACGGGGCCGGCCCGAGATCGACCGCGAATTGCGGGTGCTTCGCCGTGGCGGTGCCGGCCGCGTCAACAGGACCTTCCTGACGGGAGGTCTTGCTCCTGTCGGGAATGCTCGTCTGCTGCCGCGAAATCGAGGCCACGACATCCATGCCGCGCTCGACAGCTTCGAGGCGGCCCAAAATCCGCGTGCGGTCGCCGGCCCATTCGCCGGTCAGCACGTGGAGGCGTTCCTTCAATTGCCGGATTTCTTCCGCCGCGGCCTCGTCCGGGGCATGCCGGGTGTCGGGCAGGGCGGCCGCTGGTTCGGTCGGGGTGGCGGTAGCGGGTTGGGGTGTCGCTGGCATGAGCATGGCCTGCAGCCGCTGCGAACCCGCCTCCGACCAGGCGGAAAACCCCGCGATGCCAACGGCGGACGCGGCAATAGCGCCCCACAACAGGATCCGTGCCGCCGCCGCCAGCCGCCACCGCTCACGTGGCTCTGAGGTCAGGTCGACGAAGTCGCCCGGAGCCACTGCGTGGAGGTCGCCGTCTTGCTGAGCCGAATCGCGCATAGCGCATGATAGCAAAGCCTGCGCGCCTGCGTTGTACCGGTCTTCGATCATACCAAGTCTCCCTTCCGCCTCCGGCCGCGCTCCGGTATGAGGTGGCGGGACGATGGGAGCGACGGTTTCGTGAGCAGCAAAAAGTGTCTGGCGATCGTGTTGGCGGCCGGCGAGGGGACCCGGATGCGGTCGTCCACGCCCAAGGTGCTGCACCGCGTCGCCGGGCGGACCTTGCTTTCCCATGCCCTGGCTGCCGTGGAGCAGGCCGACATCGCGGCGTCGGCCGTC